>Ga0056128_1008886_pt1 | contig 12659 bp, 6 predicted proteins | sample WorMetLIZISLAND2_FD_71113 | JGI IMG/M metagenome (GOLD analysis project Ga0056128, IMG submission 71113) | Marine gutless worms symbiont microbial communities from Max Planck institute for Marine Microbiology, Germany - Olavius geniculatus... ...
TTTGGCTGCAAAAGAGTGAATTGCGACGAAATGGATGGAGATAGACTACGATTACCTGCGAACAGGAACTGCTATAGGCTTTCGCGCGTCTCATGAGCTTTGCTCAAATTACTTGTTTTGCTTTTTGGAGCCTCAACGTCGGTGTTTTAGTTTAAGGAAAATGTCACCGTATTTCGATCGGTGTTAATGTGGATGAGAGGTGGTCAGTGGTTTTTACGCACTCTGTTGTACAATATACATTTTCGGAGCCGATGATCAAGAAAACTTAAACTAATAAAGATCTGTAGACGCAAACCGTCAGCTGCAAAAATGTAGTACGAATATTAACAGCTAGGATTCGATGATGATATTCGCCAGCACTGCACGGTGTTTAGCAGTTACGCGAACTTTTCCCCATTTACACTAATTTTATGATGTTCGTCAATTGTTTTGTGTTAACTCTCTGTTCTGGTCTTAAGCAGCTGCGGACTCCCCGAGCGTCATTTTTCGCGGTGTAAATCGATACGATACGATGGATGTATTGTGTCGAATCCTGATTCTGCGCATCACTAGCTGCTCCGGGTCGTTCGTATATAGTGGCTGTAGGGTCGATCGATGGCAAGTTGTCCTGGGACCCGCGGACGGCTGCTGTCAGCAGCAGCAGCAGCTGCAGCAGCTGAATATCTTAATCCTCTTCTGCGCCGAATTTCTTTGCACACCACCAGTCGGACAACGGATGCTCTGCACGCCCGAATTACACGCTGTGAGTATACGACATAACATATTTCGTCGACAATAATATTGTCTTTGCGACGAGAATGCTCTTTGCAAACCGAAAACTGCTGCTGATCATTAAGAGTTGTCGTATTTTTTTGATTTTCGTCGTTTTTAATTTGTCGTACGGGGTGGAACTTAAAAGTGTAACATTTATTTTCGTTGGACAACGTGTTTAGGTATTCAGTTTCGCGTGATACGCATTGCAGCGATCGACGAGAAATACGAGTTGCAGGTGACGTTTTTGTAGGCTTATGTCGCTTGATCGTCAGGGCAGCAGATAATTTCGCTAACAACGCCAATGTTCTCGGTCGTTTGTACTGTATTGTTAGATTCCACTTTTCTGTGCGTCATTGTGGCAAAGTTACGTCGATGAATTTTCTTGCCCCGTTTTCGGCGCAGTGTCCGTACGTTGTACAGTAATTGTTCTGTAAAGACTGTAATTGATTTTAACTACCGGTATCGTAAAATCTGTTCGATTGTCAGATGTTCATTACAAGTAATCTGAGAAAAGCTTACGTGACGCGCGATAGCAGCGGTCCTGCCACTTTGGCAATCAGTGTAAACCTACAGCAATAAGATATTAATGCATCTTGAAAGAGTACTTATTTTTGATGACCCCTTACGGAAGATTCCTTACATTTAAGATATCGAAACTTAGATTTTTAAAAAATGTACGTTCCATGCCAAAAATGTCATACGCAGGTTGTCCAGGTCCGTCTCAGCCGTTTCGGCGCAATTCACTTTTAAAATGTGTGTCGCAGCCGGAAATCGCAAAAAATTCACTAAAACCCCTATTTTAGGTGCTCAAAGTGATTCAAGTTCATCGACGTTAGCACCAGTAAAAAGCTAGTCACTATTGTTTGTTATGATAAGCAGCATGTCGATATTACCGCAGACCAAAAAGACTAAACTGTAAACACGCTCAATAAAATAAAGTGCAGCGAAAATGGAATGCAAGCCTAATGTAAAACGCTAACATGAATACGTTAAAAACAACAGCCTCCGCCATAATCGTGCGACATAGGCTACAACGGATAGCGGGTGGGCCGAAAACGTAAAACTTTTTTGGCATTTGAGTTTTTTCTTTTGCTACAATTTGCAATTTTGTTTGATCACTTACCATAAGTTTTACGCGAGAGCTAGCGCGTAATAGCTACGGCAATTCTGTCTGTTCGTCTGTTAGTCCGTCTGTCCGTCTGTCCTAGGGGCACGTCCCGATACCGTTTTAAGACCAGGTGCATGAGATAAAGACTTCGGGACATTACCGTATGATAGCTCAGAGTCTCTAGTATTGTGAGACAAAATTTCATGCCTTTGGGTGCAGAGGGTCCCCACGAACTACGGGGTGAAAGAGGAACACTCGCCTTAAAATGCGTTATTCTACGGCTATTACGTCGTCTAACGTGAAAATGGTTGCAGATAGGCACGGACATGCTGCTTATCATAACAAGCACTGGCGACGAGCTTCTTATGAATGTGAAAATCAATAACTTTCAATGACCTTGAACCCTCAGAATGTTGGATTAGAGTGATTATTTCGCGATTTCGGGCTGCGACACACAGTTCAAGAGTGAATTGCGCCAAAATGGCTGAAGATAGACCAAGACAACCTGTGTATGAAATTTTCAGCATTGAATGCAGTTTTTATCTCGATCTAGGTCCGGACTCTCTAGGTTCAAGAAGACCTGCGCACGCGGATATCAAAGAAGGATACCCCTTTAAAAAGTGGTTATTTATAAGGCAGCTAGCAACAGTAGTTGAATGAATTCACGCAGAGAACTGCTTTTTATTCGATGGCAGAACTTAAAGCGACTGCACCGAACTGAAACGATCAAAGTTCTCTAATAATCAGGAATATGCGCCCTGATTCTTTTTGAGACTTTGGCGCTTTATAAATCATTTACTTGCTTACTTACTTACGAAAAGTTATGCAACAAGGTCAGTGACGTCCACATAGTCACACTTCTCGGATCTCTGAGTGGTTAGACTTCTAGGCTGTGGGCTATGAGGCAGATAATAACAAAACTTCTTGTAGCCGTACTAATTCTATCACAGCGTCCACATTATCCATTTTGGCGATGCACCAGGACACCAGGCAGTTTCTTGTGATTTTAACTTGAATAACAAGAAAAGCCCTGCTAACGCAAACCAGAACGCGCAACAGTCGCGGTGCACGTTTGCACAAAGTCTAAGTCAGTCGTCAAAGGGTGCCAGGACCCGCGGCTATAGTGTCTATAGTGTTTTACTCGTACTCACCAGAGGGCGTGACGTGTCTTGCTTAGCCAACGTCGTATCGGCTGGATATCGCAAATTTTTCTTACCTTCTCCCCTCTCATTTATCGCTTTCGTTTGTGGTGACCCCTTTCGAATTTATGGGAAAGCTTTACGGTTCCTAAAACTAGAGTCTTCTAGGCAGCCCACGGTAAAAATTAGGTTATCCTAGCTTGCATTGTTTTTGACTGATCCACCCGTATGATGGACGGACAGACAGACGGACAGAATTGCGATGGCTAAGACGCGCTACAGCACTTCTGCTGTTGCGTTAAAATTATCAGATTCTTATAATTGTTGGTGCGAACATTCTTGACACAACTTGCCATCCAATCATTATTCAATCGTTGTCGGGTCATCTGGTGGCAAGTAACACGGTGCGGTCCTATATGGCAGGTGACGCTCTGCAGCTTTGCAATTGGTTTTCCATTTTCAATCTTTTTAATCTTGTAATTGATGTAAATAGAACGGAAATGAAGAGGCTGGAGTTGATGGCTATATGACGTCATCGCGATGTGGAACGCACTGAGAAAGAAGGTGAACAAGTCGAGTCGTAGCTATCAGCTGTCATCTGGAAGTCACAACCAGTCAGACTCGGAGGACAGTGACGCGAGCGACAGCAGCGCGCCAACCAAGGTCGTACTCAAACGCTACATGAAGATCTCGTCGTGTTCAGAGGGTCTTGCCGATGCGGCTACCGCCACAATCACCAGTAGTGACAGCGTTGACCCTGCAGTCACTGTGACTGGAACTCCGCCATCGGCGCCGCGCTACGAGAACCCTTACGCGTCACTGGACATCCGAGCGCGCGCTAGCACCACGCACACGGACACGGAGACAAACAGGGAGACGGAGACGGACACGGAGAGGACGAAATGGTCGACAGTTGACAACGCCCGCCATCATCCGTTGCTGCTACGAGACGACGCTGCTCCACGCGACGGCGACACAATGTCATCGGATCGGCGTAACAACAATCACACCGACGATGACGTCACGAGGGGTGATGACGTCATCATCGCAGGGGCGGAAGAAACTCCACCGGACGGGAACGCCAATCACTTCGGCGGAACAGCGGAGTCGATGGCGGCGGCATGTTCGTGCAGGTTGTCACCGCCGCGACTGAAACGACGAGAGAAAGCCTCGACGTCAACGTCGACTGCTGCCGTTGTAACGCGACATTCGATTGGCCACGACGACGACTTACCGACCAATCAGCGACGCGATCACGTCATCGCAAATGACGTCACATATACGTCAGACGGTCACGTGGCCGTCGCTACACAATCGACGTCCAGTAACCTGGCAGCTGACGACGAGGAGTCTGGCTATTCGACGCTTAGTGATATACTGGGTCAGGTACAGAGGGCGATGTTGGAACAGCAACATCAGCAGCAGTTGCAGGTGTTGTGCGTCAGCGAAGATCACGCCGCGGACAGCGACTTGGACACAAGCGGAGACTGCAGGGACATTGATTTGGAACAGGCTGGCCGCTGCGTGGAACTGGTTGCAGGCCGTTCACGGTCAGTAACTAACAACCGTGAGCAGCAGGTCATGCTAACCACCCAAGGCGTTGAGCAGCCGCTGTCATGTGCGCCCGGAGCCCAGTCGAGTGTGTGTGAGACGCAAGACGTCATCGGCGAAAAGGCAGAACAAACTGATCAGAACGTGGTTGACGAGAACCGTAATCATGCCGACCTATCGGCAGATGAAGCACAGTCGGGTGGCGAAGTGTGCGGGGTTGGAGACTATGACGTGCCGCGCTCGACGCCAGTCAGCGGTTGGCGAGACAGCTTTCAGTCTACAGACCGACGAGTGAAACCTCCAGCACCGAGCGACGACACAGACGCCGCGTCAGCGACTCCTGTGGACGGCACGCCCAGAAGTCAGGCGTCGTGTTCCACGCTGAAGGATGAACCGCAGACCGCGGACGAACCGGCGGCAGCGGCGGCAGTGGCATCAGCGTCTACGTGCCAGGACAGCATGATTCACGTGGAATTGAGTGGAGAGATGCTGATCGTCAGCGAGCCGACTCACATGAGCTGGGAAGAGGTGATGGAGTCGGCACACGTGCTTGGAATCCCACTCCAGCCCCAGCAGAGACCGCCGCCAGCCATCATGACGCGCTCTGACTCGGCGGCAGTACGAAGATCCTCCACATCGTCATCGGTGACGTCATCAGACTGCTCGTTCGTCTCCAGTCCGGTGAACAGTCCCGGAGCACGTTGTCGGACCTCCGCGCCGCCGGTCGTACTGCCACGTCACCTCATCACACGTCGGGCGGTCAGCAGCAGTCCGTCCACCAAGCAGAACAAAGCCAAGAAGACCGTCGGCAAAGGCGCCAGTCCGTTCCGGGAAAAGCTGCAGAGTCTGTTTGCGAGGAAAGCCGTTACTGCTACCGGCGACGACCGCCGTCAGTGGAAGTTGCGAGAACGTGGCAGCATCAACGCGAGTCCGACAGCGGGTGGTCATCGTCGAAGTGGCAGCGACAAAAGTCAGCAACAACGAAATCGGCGTGATGACGTGACTGACTCGTCACATCACCGCCCGGCGCCCGGCACTGCTGGAGGCGGTGGCGGTCATTCTGTGCGCTTGTCGGCGGCCGAGATGTCTCCCAGTGCAGCCGACCTTATCAACTGCGGCTACCGCGAGAGCATGCTCAGCGTTCTATCGTCGAGTTTCTCGTCCGGCAGTCTGGGCAGTATTTTCTCTCACGCCAGCAGCTCAGTCAGTTCATCGAACTCGTCGTCCGTAGCAACCGGTCGACATCATCGACACCAGTACCACCGTCAACCTTCGTCGTCGTCGTCGTCGTCTTCGTCAGCCTGGAGAAATAGCTTCGCCGGTCAGTTCGCACATACTTCATGATATTTGTAATTAAATCCAAAGTCTAATTTAAAAAGAATTTAAATCCCCCAAATGTAGATTTCGACACCAAATTTGGTTTTCGTGGATGGAAATTTTCCTACGAGAAGAAGATTTTCCGACTCGCTAAAATATAATGGAAGGGTCATTGTCCTTGAACTTCGTTGTTACGAGGGTACTAGCTGGGACACATGTGCACGACGGCGTGGCGCTGTAATGAGTTTCTGTGAAGCATGGACGGCGATGACAAAGCGCCTCTAGACTATACACGAGCGGCAATAGATCAGGCGCGTAACGGCGTCATCATGCACACAAGATGCGACAGCAGCAGCAGCCAGCGTCTGAGTGAGGTGTACGTGGATTATAACATTTCAGTCCGCCGGCTGTCCGCCATTTTTATAAACGTTAAAAACGTGATTTATATAGAAATTTTTGTGCCAAACGATGAATATGATAAAAACGTGACTCCGTATTCTGTACTTTTCGTCAGTACGTAGATTCACATTCATTCATATATTTGTCTAACGTTCGTCTGTACTCTGTACGTTAATAAAAACAACTCTTCGTTTCTGTTCGTAAGGTGGCAGCAGCAGTTTGCAATTGCGTGTTTTGGTTCGGGTGTTTGACCTCAAAATCTTCTCTTTTCTTGGTGATTTTCTGATTCAACACAATGTGTCATTGGACGCTGCAAGTGACGTATGAATGACGTATAAATGACGTATAAATTTGTCAAATTGTTTAAGCGGGACGCACGAATGTGACAGACGACGGACGACAGCCGGAAAACAAACCACGTTACGGAGAAATGGGCAGTAATAGGCGAAATCGTTTGTGCTAGAACAATTTCACTTAAAACTACGGAAAGCAGATTGTGATCACAAATTGAAACTATTACTCCAGCCGTTGTTTTTTTAAAGTATTAAAACATATTTTTAATGTTTTTTTTTTATTTTTTCAATGTTTTTTATTCTTTGCTATGTTTTTAAATTTTTTTGCTATGTTTTTTTATTTTTAAAAATGTCTTTTGTGCTTTATAGTGTCATGTTTTTTTTGTTTTTGTTAAATCGTTAGAATAAATTGCTATAGATGTGTTAAAAATGTTAACGTGACTAGTGTACTTGGTATTTGTTCTCACATTTGATTTGTTTAGTTCATAATTGAGTAACCTATATACCATAATCACGGTTACATAAAATAAAAAATGCCCAAAGTAAAAAGTCGTGATTGGAAACATTTGCAGTTTAATGTTTTTTTTATAATGTTTTTATTATGTTTTTATAAAAGTATAAAAACATGTTTTTTATGTTTTTTATTTGCAAATGAATGTTTTTAACATTTATGCTGTCAAGTAAGCTAGTACTTTGAGCAGTATGTTATATAGGGTACGGTAAACACCCTATAATGCTTAGCGGATTACGGCGATGTTAGAACACCGACTGCAGCAAGTCAAGCAACAGGGCCGGATTTAGGGGGAGCCCGGGGGCCCCGGGCCCCAGGCCTCCCACCAACAGGGGGTCTCCCACCAAACCCCTCAATTTTTAAAACCCCGTAATTCGATAGTCAATTCTGGCTTGCATAACTTTTGCTACCACCTACGCCACTGGGCCCCAGGCCTCCCACCAGCTAAATCCGGCCCTGGCAAGCAAAGCTGCTCATCGTAAATAATAAGAGCTAGGCCTCCAGAGGCGAGCAAGTTGACGACTCGTGTTCGTCGCCACCCTATATACCATACGCTCTGTGCCCCGCAGCTCGCTGGCACAATGTTCTCACTCCATGAATATAGAACTGACACCTTTCTACAGGCATATACTATATACTTTACTATAGTATACTGAAGCTGTAGGCTTCTAATGAATAACCATAGTACTGGAACACTGTCGTCATATAAATATTACAACAAGACTGCACCACGCTCTGCAGCATTTAAAATGTTCTTCTTCTTCTACAAAGAGAACTACCGAAAGTGTTTTCATGTCTCGTATGATACAAAATGTTATTACTCGATTAATGTGACATTGCAAACCAATATCAAGGGAAAACTTGCACCCATGGGAAACGGCCAAAACGGGATAGTAGGGCCTAAAGGTGAATAGTGGGAAGTGTCCTATTTGGGGCCTACATCGATAAAGGCCGTCAGTGCATGACAGTATCTTCAGTTGCAAAAACAGTCCAGTCTTAAAATAAAAGCTTTGCGAACAGCCGGAGCAAAATAGAGGTTTTTATGGTGTGTAAAAGAATATGGTTGGAAGTGTTTGGACCACGGATAAGGAGGCGAGCATTGAGCCTGTGTTTTCAAGACAAAAGCCACACGAGTCTCTTTAACCGTGCATGGATATTGGATCGGTCGGTCTCTGACGTTTGTCTGATGTCCTTTAGTGATCGATATCCGCGGTATCGATCTTTTACTGCCGCTCGATAAACGCTCAGCGCTATAGCTTAGAGTAGTGGCGTGTATCTAGAATATTGTCTTTGTATTTCCTTTCGAAAACACGAACAGTATTTCACCTAAACGTTATCCTCGCGGAAAAAAAGTTTGCCTCAGACATAGTCTGCAAATGTGATTGGAAAATGACTGTACGAAGATTTATTTTGCCCATACACATGCACGAGGGATATCTGCAACGTCTTATTTGTACTTTGCTGAAAAACATTCACAACATTGTCGAACAGTCTGACGTTTCTAAACGTTTGTCTACATCAGGTAGGAAAGAGTTTCGTCCAGCGGATTTGATCATTCAACAAATTTACATATATTCAGAGGGAATTTGTCTGAAGGGGATTTTGTTCGACTGGAGTAGACCTCTGTCCGAATAATGCGCATTCCATTCAATACGACAAACGGACGATCCGTCATTCACACACTGTTATTGAAGCTGATAAACTGCCGCGACACGTTTTGTAAATTGTGTAGGAATTTTTTTCTGCCGTAGTTAAACGACGATCGATTAATGACAGTAAAGGAGGGATCACACTAGCGGTCCGGACGGCCGTTCGAACGGCCGTTCGAACGGCCGTCAAAACGGTCTTCAAAAACACCAACCGTTCGGACCCCTTCTTAACATCTGCAGGCACCTTTGAATACTTAGGTGCACAATCGTAGTAGCGTACACGCAAGGTTTCACAGTGGGGATGGTCTCGGTTGGGTGACGATGAGGTCCCGAAAGGCAGCAGCTTGAAGCCAGAAAAGCCAAAAATCGATGGCGAAGGCCGAGAGAGAGAGAGAGGAAAGGTCAATGGGAAGCGGAAGCAAGCCTGTCCCATAGTTATGGGTTCTGTGGAGTGTTGTGAGCGTCTCCAGTAGGGTTCTAGGCTAACCGTGTCTCGTCTACTGGAAAAGTACCGGCGACCTTCCGCGCTACTATTTTCGGCGTCCATGGTGATCTTTCTTGACAATATAACGTGGTTCACGTGGACCACGACTTTCTTTCCGTTAATGCCGTTTAGGAAGATCTGCCACACAGAAGGGGAAAATCCCCCCCCAAGAGATGCCAGGATGAAACATTGACGAGGCCGATACGATGTAGCCTATCTCCAACGTTGGTCAGTGCGTTATACGTTACACGTGCCACGGTTACAACGCGGCGATGTAACAGCACTGTTATTACTGGATGACAGCAATGAAGACTGATCGACCTGGAAATAACGCCGGTGTCACATTACAGAGTCTTCCCCGTAACAGAGTCTCCGGCGTACATTTCAGGGGCGGTCCTAAGGACACCGGCGTCACGGCGTGGCTACTGCATGTGTGTGGCACTGGCATAAGCCTTTATAGCATAGGCGCCGCCGAGATTCTGAAATCACTTTTCCTCCCAAATGTTTTTCGTTCACTTTTTCGTTCTTTCATCTTTTTCTTTTTATCTTTTCTCCTTTTCCTTCCTGGCTAATTTCCAACAATACTGTAAGCGTAATGTTGACTTATATATTAACCTAAAGTTATAAAGTTCAAAGCAGATTTGCATAGCGCCATCAAACCTAGGATAGGCTAAGAAACAGAGGAAGTTTTGAAGCGATTGGTCCGATAGTGCTTACTTATGCTTCTTTGATCTGTGTGTGGACTAATGTGGCTTGGCGTTGCGTACAGGGCTGAGTTGGCCGCTGCCGGGAGACTCAGATAGGCCTACGTCGACATCAATCTCTGGCTCGTCAGCGACTGGTCAGCAGCACGCTGGTCAGTCAACTGGACACACTGCAGCACTGACCACTGAGCTGCACCGGCAGCATTTCAATGACCAGTCGTCCTCTGACTCCACGGCACAGCTTTCCACCAGCCTTCAGCAGCTCAAGAACGTACGCATCGCAATCACTCACTCAAATTAGAAGAATACAAAGGAAAAGTGGACTAATTCCATATGAAGAACACAATGGAATAGTGGTGGTCCAAGTCCAGTCTTCGTCCACTTTTCCGTTAAATTCTGTGCTTTGCCTACTGTGCAATTGTATCAAAATTTTACAAAACAGAGCTGCTAACAGGTGAATTTTTTTCAGTAGTTAAATTAACAAAAATCAGCCATTTATTAATAAAATAATAATATTAATTTCCATTAAAAGCTAACCGTAGCAACGCTAAAAATAATGCATATTTTGTTTAGCAAAATGATTTACTTATTGAGCTAAAGGGCAAAGGCTTTCGCCGCTGGGTGAGAGGGGGTCCCCAAAATAGGGGTTTTAGTAATCTTTTTGCGATTTTCGGCCGCAGAGTAGTGAATTGCAGCGAAATGGATGGACAGAGACCAAGACAACCTGCGAAAAGGAACTCCTATAGGCTCTCGGCGTCTAATGAGCATTAGCTCAGATTTCTTGTTTTAACCGAGTCGTGTAGACAGAATAAAATGTTAGTTTTTTTAGTAAAAATAGATGATAGAGACAACTTCTGATGCCTGTCATGATGTCGTTGTCTCTGAATTATAGGCTAATGTACTTATTAACATGACATTAATGTAGCCTACATCTTAGCAAGTTTAATTTTTGAATATTTAAAATTTTACAAAATAATCGTGTGATTACGGCCTAATCTTTAATTTCCGCAGCTGTATTATAAACGTTGATTTAGTCATTTATTTTTTTTTACATAAAATCGCTTTTTAACGTGTGAAGACAAATGCATCAGCATCCAGCGTTACAGCTGTGGATGCGTGTACTGTTCTTTTGCACTGCATGTGGTGTAACAATAACTAGAAAAATATGCCGACGGGAGAAAAATGGGAAAGTATCTCTTTTCGCAGCCGATAAGGAGGAGTCTGGGAGCGTTGTAACGAGTTCGGGTGCATTTTGAAACTGAGAAACGCGCCCGATGCGTTGCAGTTTAGTACTTTTGTGACATTTTGAACATCGCAAGTGCACAACGTGCCGTCACTGAGACAACAAAAACTGTCGATACGGCGTGCCACTTCCAGAATAATTGCTGGTGCTGGTACGCCATGCTGGATAATACGGGCACATTTTAAGCTCTTATAAACTACGTAATTATGGACTGCCATAAAGCTGATGGTACATTGTATATTTTACTGCGCAGTGTGAGTGGTACTGGGGAGCGCTGAGCTGGGAAGAAGCGAATCTATGGCTGGCAGACCTACCCGATGGTTCATTCTTGGTACGCGACAGCTCGGATGACCGATATATTCTCAGCCTTAGCTTCCGCTCACTCGGACGAACGCACCACAGCCGTATTGAGCACTACAAAGGTAATCGTCGCGTCTGTAATATCTATTCACTAGTTTCACTCCACTGCCGTTATTTTAAGTCAAGTCAAGTGGACAAGTAGCATTTATAGAACTTGGCTAATCGCACCTATTTTGCGAATAAAATACGGCGAAAATATGATGCATCAAGTTACAGCATTGAGTACAGACGACGGTTTCGGTGGGATAAAGCTGATGTTATATCATATTACCATACTACTTACAGTCTTCTGTCACAAATACCTGTGTGTGATGAATTATTGGACTGTCTTAAAAAGCATAGTTGTAATGCACAATTTTGTGTTAATTATGTGTATGATTGTATGGTAAATGCTTTATCAGCTTCTGCCGAGGCATGGGTTCCTCGTACAAAGCCAGGTTTCTACAGAGTGTGGTGGAATGACACTCTCACAGAGCTGAAGCGTGAGTCTGTTGAAGTTCATGATTTGTGGAAAATCAGTGGGCGCCCAAAACAGGGTGATGTGTTTATGAGAATTAAACGTGCTAAGATAGCCTATAAACAGGCAATCAAGATCAATAGGGTAGATGAGGAGTCTTATTTTTCCAACGAACTTAATGATTTGTTGTTGAATAAAGATGTACCGGGATTCGGGCGGTCATGGAATGCTAAGATTGGTGGGGCAAAAACTTCACCTGTTATTGATGGAGTTACAGAGAGTTCAGTCATTGCGCAGAAGTTTGCTGTTTTGTTTCGGAAAAACTGTGCTCAGGCCCAGGCTAATGATAGTAATGCTAGTGCATTTTTACAAAAGTTGCGATTCTTGCACGCTTCTGATAGGTTGGGTGTGAAGTTGCTGGATGTCGAGACAGTCAGTAGGTGTCTGAGTAGAATTAAAAAATGCAAAGCACCTGGTGTTGATAATATTGAGACAGAACATTTAGCGTATGCACATCCTTTATTGGTAGTGCAGTTATGTGTGTTATTTAATACAATGTTGCAGTGTTCAGTGGTACCACAGACCTTTCTTGCTGGTATTGTTGTGCCTGTCATAAAAGATAAAAGAGGAGATATTACTGATATTAATAACTACCGAGCTGTTACTCTCAGTTCATGTATATCAAAGTTAT
>Ga0056128_1008887_pt1 | contig 12657 bp, 9 predicted proteins | sample WorMetLIZISLAND2_FD_71113 | JGI IMG/M metagenome (GOLD analysis project Ga0056128, IMG submission 71113) | Marine gutless worms symbiont microbial communities from Max Planck institute for Marine Microbiology, Germany - Olavius geniculatus... ...
AAAAATGACCCAACTTGTTTTTGTTAAAACTTCGTCCTTAATGTACACCCAATTTGGTAACTTTTGGCAAACAGATAGCCAAGACAATAGAAATATGTGAGAATATTTAAATGCTTTACTATGCAAATTTGTCGTTTGTTTTTTTACAGCATTGTGAAACTTTTGACGTATCACGCGTCTTTTTACCACTAACCATCGCTGAGTTATCAACGCTCAAACAGGTCCGGTTTTTTGGCCCACCCTGTATATCGGGCATAATATTAAAATTAAGCTGTAATGAGTTCACCAACGAAAGTTTATGCTTATGACCATAGATGTTTTGACGTCACAAATATTATTTTAGAAGCATATTTTTCTAGATGATTTTGTGAATAAAGCTGAATGTCTGGTGGCCTTGACAACAGTACTGTTCCTGCCAATTAAAAAGCTTGCAGTAAAAGTGAATGACATTGAACGGCCATCTAGATATGGCTAATATCGCGCGGTGGCCTACGTAATGAGCGCTCAGTTCGTCTCGCAGACTGCAATTGGTGTCGAAGACAACGCTATAATAATGATTCAACGCGACGCATTGAAGATCACGTCCTTGGATTTTTAAAAACGATGAACACATTTTGCTGCTACAGAAAGAATAAATTGGGCCTAAATAAAAGTCAGTGGTGTTTTGAGTTTTGATAGTAGAGTGGGGTTAGCGGGAAAAGTCAATCCTCTCATCCCACACCCTCAAAAATTAGGCTGTCAAAATTTGTTTTGATTGAAACATTTTGTACAAAAGTATAACATTCGGTTTTCAAAGTCTCCACTTTGAAAGAGTTTAGGGGAAAAATTAAACTTTGACCATCCGTAGCTGTACTGACGGAAATTTGCAGCTGTTTATCGGAAAATACAATAATTTTCTGCCCTCCGCAAGTATTTTAACCCACAACGCCGCTGCAGTACCAGTGCTACAGGCCCACAACATAAAATTTATTAAAATATTATATATAAAAAACTGCAAGCAATTCATTTAATGTTGTATAAGCGCTGATGTAAAGCGGCAAAAATAAAAAAAAGTATAAGCCCGAATTAATGTATTAGTTTAGACATTTAATCTGTTCTCAGTAGCCAGATATAAATGTCTAAGCTAATGCATAATGTTCGTGCTTATACTTTTTGATTTTTATCATCAAGACCCCCAAAAGGCCCTACCTTACGCGAAAACACGCGTTTTGAGCCATAAACGGTTATGATCGGTCTTCTGGTGTGACCTGTAGGCGTGAGCACGAATACAAAAAAGGATAGAACACAAAAAGTAACTGAAAATGCGCTACCTACGCAGACTTTTTTTCCGTCGTCCCACATCAACCAAATTTTGCATGTGAAATTGTATCCCGGATATCTTTTTTCGTTTCAAGTTTTATTAAGATCGGTTGAAAAATGTGGGAGCTGTGAGGGTCGAAATTTCGGCCTTCCCATTGACTTGGCACATCGCTTATACAACAGCTTGTTGCAATCGCACAAGCCGTGATGTTGCATACGAGGATAATAGCTCTAAAACACAAGCATATAATTTAGGGCCCAAGTAAAAAGGTGAAACCTTTACAGATAACGCCAAAAAATGCTTTAAAATTATTCGGTTTATGTTTTTTTGTAAAAATTTAAAAAGTCAAATTACTTGAAATTGCTGTGGGTTAAAGTTACAGCGATTTGCGTAGGCTACTTTTGTCTGCAGTAATGAACGTGTCCTAATAAAATGGCCTTTTTCAAACACACCGTGAGACTTCTGAATATAAAGTAAAATACATTGAATAAAGTTTTGTGCAATATTTTTTACAGCCACATAAATCGCAGTTACTATGTCTTCGATTACGCAATCGTCTACGCTGCACATTTGCGGTTACAATCTGGTTTTTGGTTATTGAGTTTCTTTTCGAAAACATGATTATTTTAGAAAAAAAATTGGCTGACTTAATTATACGTGTTTGTAGATAAGTAGACACCTAGATAAGTAGTCACGTAGCGTCGTTAATTAGCCAAAGTCGCAAAGTACGTGACAGACAGGCAGTGTACAGTAATCTGTTTCAAAAGTGATTGAAATTTGTGGTTACTATAAATAGTGTGGCATAACCGCATCGAGTAGTTTAATGAGATAAAAATTGTCAAGTATAATTAGTCAAATGTATACCTTCGAGGTCTGCAATGGTTAAAGAAAGTCGGTGAATACGTTAGGCCTAATTGTTTTTGTATTGAATTATTAGCTACTGGTTATTGCTGAGTACTTTTCCAGTATAATCTGTGCTGCTTTTTAAAAATCAAACAACTAAGGTCATTGAAGAGATAATGTCTTCAATTAAAAGAACACGAAAGACAATTCGTACGTTTACATAACTATCGCTACATTAGAACAGCTTCATGAAAACATCTCCAAATGCGATGAATAACGTTATTGAGGCAGTATGAACAATTTGGTTCTTTTTGTTTTTTATGCTCGTTAATTCAATCTGACCCTTCGATTGCCCACTCTGCTTTAGCGGCTGATAGCCGGCTCGCCGCACGCCAGACCATAATATAGGATCGCGTGCATGGTTGTAATAATTGCTTAGGATTTCTCGCTTTTTACGCACGTATATATCGTCTCTTCTGCCGTTTCCGCTCTTAGTTTTCAGTCCCTCGCCATTAGCAGTCGCCGGTGTGAATTGTCGATGTGATGTTATGTAGCGGGGACTGTTTGATGTTTGGGCCGTGACACATCGTAACCAGTAGGCCTATAGCTCATAAAAGAATTATGGGTCAGCGTTGAAAAAGTAGAAGCGGGCAAATAGTTGCAATTTTCTTGACAGACAGCAAAATTTTTTGACAGAAAAAATATTGGTCCTTAGAAGTTTAATTTTACCTTAGAATTTTGTTTAAAATGGAAAATTACTTTTTTTCATTTTTGGGAAAGAAAAAAAACTTTTTATAAGCAACATTTTAGGGGAAGGTATATTGCCTCTACCGCTGTCCTTGCCACGACGCCAGTAATTCATTGTGTGCAAGTTTTTTTGAAATAACTCTGCATATAAAAATGATCATGCAAATATAAACATTAAGACTTAGGCCAAATAAGTTAGCAAAACGTGAATTTATATATAGCCCATAACGCTGAAATAAACTTTTAATGCGCTATAATAGGTCTATATCGCATTATCGTTATGTGACTGACAATAAACCTATTTATTGAATACGGTTTAAATGCGACCATAAAAACAGTATAAAAATATGGCAAATAAGTACAATTAGTCAATAATTACGTACAACATTATACAACGTGTTTTCTGTATGTACCATTACCGTTCGGATTACACAATAGATCTATTAGTGGCAATGTGTTAGGCCTACCTGAGCTGTTAAGCCCTTTATCACGAATGAATGGACGAATGACTGAATTTATTCAGCAACGTACAATATGGAACACGACACAGACAACACTTACAATGCTGGCAATCGCCTACGTAAGAGAAGGAAAGACCTTCTCTAACAAACCCTGGGCAGAATGACAAAGCGTTCTATCTGTTGTCGATGACATTTCGAGATAATTGAGATAAAAACGTTCTGCACGATTCACTTCGTATATTACGTCGGTGGCACATAGACAAGTACTGAGACAGCTGCCATTGTTTCGTTCGAGACGTTTGATTTTCGGCCTCAATATGCCTCTGCGGTATAACCGGTAATAGTGTCTAAAATTTAGTTTGCTATGGCCTACTTTATCAACTCAAGCAGCGTCGGCGGCGTCGTAAATTAAAAATAATAAAAATAAAACAAATACTGGCTAACTTCCGAGAGACAACTGTAAATTTCTGACAGAGAAGATTACAGGTGCTCGAAATTTAAATTTCGCCTTTATTTTGTTTTATTAAAATGGGGTAGTTTTAGTAACAATTTTGTACGTTTGGAAAAAAAGGTTTTCGGACAAAAAAATTCCCAATGCGTCACAGTGGTGGCTTTGTTGGTGTTACGATAGGACGTTGTACATGCGATCCCGAGGTCGTTGGTTTGACTCTCCGTCGGGGACGTTATCAAATGGTTACTACTTGGATGTCTGGCTGGCTGTAGAAAAGTAAACCATCTTTGTGTATAACCAGCCACGTAGGTCAACCCAGCCTTTCATCCCTTCGAGGTAGGTAAATCGACTACCGACCTGTCTGGCAGGGTTACAGCGGCGCGTTTACCAGCATCAAGTGGCAGGTAACACTGTGTGATCGCATATGGCAGGTGACGCTCCGTAGCTCTGAGATGGGTTTCCCTACCCTTCAGCAGTTGCCGAAAAGTGTTCTCGCCCCCGAAGTTTTACGATCGATCTCGATGCGATGCGGTTATGAGTCAGGACAGGTGCTTTTAGCGAGTTCTAGCTGTCTCTCTCTCTCACTTCTGCCTCGTGCATCTGGATTGGGGACGACTGATGGATCTGATGCAAGCACTGACAGGCATCCACTCCACTACACATAGGCCTAGGCTTATATGCCGCCGGTGCTCTGACCATCGTCCTAATTGATTTGCTCGCTGACTAATATATCTTCGATCATCCGACAAATTGGGGGACTATGATATGATATGTCTCACTCTTATTTCATGATCTACTTTTGTCGTTTATACGCGCAACAGCAGCTATTGCTGTAGCGCGTCTTAGCCATCGCAATTCTGTCTGTCCGTCCGTCCGTCCGTCTGTCTGTCACACGGGTGGATCAGTCAAAAACGGCGCAAGCTACGATCGCCATATCTTCACCATCGGCTGTGTGGAAGACTCTAGTTTCAAAAGCTGTAAAGCTTTTCCATAAGTTCGAAGAGGGTCACCTCGAACAAGGGCGCTAAATGAGAGGGGTAGGGAAAATCTGCGACATCCAGCTGATATGGCGTTGCCAGAGCGAGATAGTGGCGCCATCTGGTGAATGATTATGTTTTACTGGGCCTTCTGTGAAACTAGCCAAAAGCCGAAGGGATGAGATCTATAGATGAAGTCTACGCATCACCGGCATTCTTGATATTCTATGAAAAACCAAAGTGATTCGGTTATGGGCGAAATCGCTAATCGATACTGTCACCTGCGTTCTGATTCTCTTCTGAGATTTTGGCGCTATACAAATTAGTACTTACCAACTTACTTACCTGGATAATCATTAATCTTTTTTGGATGTATGAAACACTTATTGCACGTTTTTGTCGAGAGTTCGATCCCAAATTTTTCTTTCCTCCGGTGGTAAGGAACTCCATCAGACACAACGTGTTATTTGACCTCACATGTGTATAGGTACCTTCACCTAAATCCTTAAAACGGTTCAAACAAGGGGGCGGGGCTCAAATGTAACAGACAGTCGGCCAGACCACGTTAAAGAAAAATGTGCACGGGTGTAGGCAGAATCGCTCGAGCTGCAAGAGCGATTGCGCCTTATAATTCGCGCCGGGAGAAAAACTCTACGTTTTTTTCTGCGTTTTCCTGTGCGTCACATCAACTCGGCAGCGCGGAATACACGACAGTTGGACCATCGCACTGCCCGGTTCAGTACTATCCGGTAATTCGGCGGCGCCAGCTAATTGCCGGACGAACGGGCAGGCACTTGTCGTCCGTGTTATGTCACGTGACTGATGCTGAACCAATCTCGTCTCGACCCGCTCGTGACGTCATCGCGTCGGGTATGACGTCATGGCGTCCGCTATTAACGTAAACGCGCGACAGAAAGGCATGTCAAACTGCATCAGCACCAGCGTCACAATTTCCGAATTCATGTAACTACAACGTGTCCCCCACCCAAAAAAACGTTGCCATCGCTATTTTAATCATCATCATCATCATCAGTTTTATTTCAGGCACTTGGCCCATATACACATAAAACACTTAAAAACATACAGCAAAACACACACAAAAAAAACACACAAATCATGCAAACAACTCCGTGAAACATTGGTTGATTTTAATAATTTCTGACACGCAACACCAGGAAGAAACTTGACGTAGGCCGAAATGGCTAAAAATTTTCCCCTTCTCTTTCTTCTTTCCCTTGTCCTTTCCTCCTTTTCCCCTCACCCCTTCCCCATTTTTCTACCTCTTTCCCTTTCTCTTCTCCATCCCCTTTTCCTTTCTTTTCCCCTTTTCCTTACTTTTTCCTTTTCCCCTTTTTCTCTTCCCTTCCGCTTCCTCTTTTCTACCTTCTGCTTTCCCTTTCCTTTACCTACCCTTTCCCTTCCCTTTCCCTTTTCCTTCTTTTTTCCCTTCTTTTTTCCTTCCCATATCCTTTTCCCTTTTCCTTCTCCTTCCCATTCCCCTTTCCCTAATCATTTCCCCTTCCCTTTTTTCCTTTCCCTTTCCTTTTCATTCCCATTTCCCTTCCCTTTAACTTCCTTCTTTCTCATTCCCCTTTCCCTTCCTTTTCCAATTCTACTTTCCCTTTTCCTTTCTCTTTCCTCCTTTCCCCTTCCTTTTTCTCTTTTCCTTCTTCTATTTTTCTTTCGTGACCGATGACGTCACATGACACTAAAAGGTCACACTCGTGACCCCATTATCTTTAAGGCGTCATATCTCCGTAACGGTGCCAGATAGACGCATGGACACTATGGACCACCCATAGGAACTCGACACCCGGGAGTCGAATGGTCACGTTGCCTTTAAAATCGTCCGGAAGCGTTATGATCACTTTAATTCGACAAAATGTCAGACAAAGATAGGCTTAGACAGACAGGAATGACAGATATATACACAACGCATAGCCAAATATGATACAATATGACAGTAAGACAATGTTAAATATTAATCATAAACGTACTTATAAAATCGTAAATAGACATTCTCAGTAGCTTTATCAAGAGGGATAAAAACAGCACTCAAACAATCATTGCTATTATCAGATAATAAAGCCGCGCAGAAAATATTATGCATAAACCCAGATTTAAAAAATAGACGCTTGTAAAATTTTACTCTTCTTACAAGAAATTCATAGGCAACATTAAGCCTACCAAGTCCATATATAACAGCTTTGACTGATATACCGTTATATATACCGCTATATGACTCTTGTGGGTTAAAAAGACTTAATGCAAGTAAGATTCACCCTGACATGCGTCCAGTAGCGACAAGTGTTTTGCTTAACCAGCAATACAAGATGGTGTAAGTAAATGCTAGGTTGGCAGAACTTTGCATCAGATACCGATGTGCAATCAGTCGTTCCTCAGTGGCTTTGACAACAGCCAGTATCGTTCTTTGCATCAGGCATTAAGAAGCTTGTTGACAGGTAGGACAAATGTTAATTTGAACTAAATTCGACGATATGTTGTAACATAAAACATTAATCTTTAACATTTAAAAAGGTGACATTAACTTGTTATGTTTATTCGTTTTTTCTTTGTTTCTATGCTGTTTGTTAACTGTGAGTTGTGATGGACCAATGGTGGAGAAAATAATGCACATGTGAGCCTAGATTGTGTTCTATGAAAAGAGGACCTCATAATCCAAAAAATTTTTACGTGTGTTTAAACCAAAAATTTCCTACAAAACGTATATTTTGGATTTTTGATATTTGAAAAACTAACAGAATGACGCTGTTTTGTAACTTATTTATCGAACGACCCTCGTATATAATATGTACATTTTAAAGAGGCGCAGAAATAATAATTAAAAGACACTGTTAAAATCAGCTTACGACAGCATGTCAACAGTTAAGATGCATCAGCACATCTATCGACGAAGCACATCAAACACCGCGACGCTTTCCCACAACCCAACGAGCAGTTGTCCAGTGCGTTCCATGTAGCAGAGACGATGCGGCTCCTTGTCGTTCAGCTGATGTTCATCAATGATGACTCGACGTAGCTTCAACTGAGCGTCGAGCAGCAGAAGGCCACGATTGTCACCGTCCGCTACAAAGATGTTGCCGTGAGAGTCGACGGCAACGTGTCCAGCATAGCCGAGTGATGGTGGACGTGAACCGCAGAACTCATGCAGCACTTCACCGCGCGTGTTGACTTCACTGACCTGACCGTGGTCCTCCAGTAGTGGGTTGGCGTGACTGACGATGAATGTACCGGTCAGTGACTCGACCGCGTGACTTGGGTTCATGTCGCGCGGCAGTTGAACACGTCTAAGTTCATTGCCATCTGCATCCAACTGCATCAGTTGATCGGCGTCGCATGACGTCACCAGCAGGCGAGTTGATGTCACCGACAGTGACCATGGTATGAACGTGTCCGACTCAGACACTGACCACCAGCGCTTTATGTCAGCGCCGTCTGCCGACACTCGCCAGATACACTTGCCATCGTAGTCAGCGATATAGAGCTGAGACGTTTGCTGGCAGGCGGCGATGTCATATGGCTCACTCAAGTCCTTGACGTTGATGTCTGTCAGTCGTTGATGTGTTGTAGCGTTGAACCTCACAATTGATGATGACCCAACCATGTAGACAACGTCATGCAACTGAGCCACGCCGAACACAGAAACTACAATGCGCAACACAACACGATCACCTTTGTGTGTGCATCAATTAACTATTGCGAAAATTACAAAGTTGATATTATGCCTAAATCTTACGAGTTAGCAGAGATACATTATGCGCACACATCATAAGAGTTGTCAAATTACAAATCAATAAAATCATGCAAATGCGACAAACAAGCCCTAACTTACGTCGTACATATGCTGCATCTGGAATGATCGTTAAAACAGATGACATGAACCTGTAAAAACACAACTGGTATAACACAAACATATTTAATACTTCAGTTTTAAGGACAAATGTTAAAACACAAAGACCGATCATAGCAAGTTTATTGCATGCATGCGAGCACTGGGTATGACAACAAAAAAGATAATGACAAAAAAGTAGCCTAGAACACACTCACGTTCAATCAGTTTCTTTAGCCTGTGCCTGACCCAGTGCGCAGTTGAAGACTGCGGCCATCCAGTCAAAGTCTGGTGCCAGTCGCCGCAGACTGAAGAAAGCAGAGTAAACGCTCTCCGCTTAGAGCTGCTGGACTTGCCTGACTCGAATGGCCGGTTGTCGTCATCACCCTCATGGTCACTGGCGTACAGCATCACGAATGCTCTCATCAGTACCGCCTCCAGCATCTAAAGCGGCAGATCACTGAACTTCTACAGCAGAACATTAGCACAATGCTGAGACTTGTATTTAGCTGATAGATACAAACATAATTCGCCTTAATTTGCACCCAATTTTGCTGACAATTAACAACGTGTATTTGTTTTATTGCGCGTTGTACAAAAGACTGACACATTTAGAAATTATCAGAATGAGACAGTGTGCGTGACCCAGTTTCCAATTCTAACTGTTCAGTGAAACAGAGCAGTGCTAAAACAAACAATACGACGACTTCGACGCTACAAAACTCGACAGTTGAGTTGCGTGGCGTCGGCGTCGCAAGTGTGAATTATGCAGCTCGTTAATTAAATTGGAAAAGTGCTGATCGTAAAACGTCCATATTGTCAGTACCAGGTACCTCAAATCTGTAAAACCCAAATTCAATTACGCCGAATTTCATCGATACTTCCCATCGGGGAAAGTCATGGACACATAATCATGAAAGTCGCCGACACAAACGGTGACAAATCATAAAATCATAAAGTTTCGGTAAAAGTCGCAAACATAAACAATCCCAACATGTCGAGATGTTTGCGACAAAGTCCGTGACAAGTCCGCGACAAACCCGTTTGTGTCACTCTAATGGAACTTAGCCCGTTACAATGCACGGGAAAAGTCGGCGACAAAGTCTTCGTAGACTGTCGCGGACACAAATCACGAAAGTCGGCGACATGATTTGTGTCGCGGACTTTTATGATTTGTGTCCGCGACTTTTCCCGGCGGAAAGTTTCGGTGAAAGTCACAAAATCGGCGTACTAAAATTTGGGCTTAACTCAGTAAAAAGTATACTGGTCGGGAGTCGGAACAGACAAAATTCAAATCAAAGTCAAAAATACAACCAAAAACAATTTTGCTTATTTGTAAAAGACCATAAGTTTGGTCAAAAATAATCACTGTATTTATTTTGGCTTACCTTTAAAAGAAGCAAAAAAATCCAGACATCGCACATAGTCAGTTGCTGGCCAGGAGAGTCTTTTGATAAGGACAGTGTGAGTAGCGGCTGAGAGGAGAGTGAAAAGTGACTCGACACTGTCTCTGAGTTGTCTACTGGACCACTGCTCACGCAGAATCGTGAGCTCTGACAGTGTCATACAGAGAAAGAGAAAAGCAATGCTGTTAGCACGCTCCACCACTAGTAGTCTGGTCTGCAAGCCAAAAGGACGTAAGATCTCATCGATCTGTTGACGCAGCTGACGTTGTTCATCGGCGGAAATTTCTTTCCACTGTGACACGATTCTATCTTCAGTAAGCTTACGAGTGTCTTCCCACTCATTTAATTCAGCGTCCACACCAACAATAACTGAAATATTCGCAGACATCTTGTTAAAAACTCCATTAATCATTATGATTATCATCATCGTTATTTAGCTTTCCAATGCAAGAACAATATTGGCTTATGTCACTAACAGTAATAACGGCAGGAACAACCGGACAGAAATTGTTTTTTAGTTGCGAAATAAAAGCAGATTCTAACATGACATTAAGCAAATTCCTGAACGAAACAAAATACACAAAATACTTTAAAAAACACACGTAAAATACATGCGACACAAAATTAATTTGCACAAAACGACTGAAAGCAACAACGCCAATAAAAAAATTTCTGATACCGTAAGAGAAAAAAAAATCAATTTTTACTACACAACGTTTGAAAGCTATAAAAAAATAAGAATTAAGTACTAATGTAAAAATTGTTATAAAGCTGTACGAATTTAAATGCTTATAGAAATTCACAGTAACAAGGCCTTTATTTGTTAATCAATATAATATATATACGCAATAAAAAAAAATAAAACAATCACTACTGGAGCCACAATTTGCAGTCTTGAGTAGCCTATAACGTGGCGACATAAAAGTCTTATCAAGTCTTCATAAATGTGCACCCCTGTAAACTTTTTATTATGGTTTGCAGTAATTTTAGCGCTCTAAAAATACAAAATAATTGGCAAGTTGGGACTTGGCAGCACCATCTCATCGCTTCATGACTAGGCCGACACGTAGGTCTACGTAAGATAAGAAAACATTTGAGCACCAAAATATAAAGAAAAAAAACAGAATGCCCGGCTGTTGCTAAGATAAAGACGACGGTACTGGTTGTCACTGACCTTGATCGTCATTCAAGGTGGATGGTTTTTATTTTATCTGAAAAGGCGTATGCCACTTTTTATTAGTGATTTATAGTAACCTGGGTTTTATCTCGCACCGTTTAGCCGCAATAGCGCGTAACGGCCTTTAAGATCATCCAAGGTCAATTATTTATTATGTCATTTAAAGTTCGTATGCAATTACTATTAACGATCAATAGCAACCTGGGCCTTATATTGCAGCGTTTAGACACCATACATCCGTGACAGACGGACAACAGACGGTGAGACGGACGACAATCATGATTCACGACAAATGGTCGACTTTTAAGCTTACAGCCCAAAATGGTCGGCTAGATCTACGTTATTCCGGTGTAACGTGAAATTTATTTTCTGTCACTTTTGCACCATTTCAAGCGGTAAATCATTGTTTTAAACATGATTATGACAGTATGAGTCATGAGTTAGATTATAGTAAAAATTAGACATGCCTAACGCAGTTTGTTCACAATCTCACCTCCATCGGTGACCAGCAGTGGCACCAAGAACGCCTCTTCCTTGGCGAGAACTTTCATGAAATTCTGGAAGTCAGCGACACTTCGCCGAGTTAAGAACTCAAGAAGTTTGTCGTTGCGGTCACGTGGTATTGGCGTGTTGATGATAAGATCCCGTTGTGGCCATGTGATGCAGCTTGCAGTAGCAAGCTCAGAGATAAACACAACGTTAGGGTCAATACGATCCAGCAGCTGAATACCATTGACAGCCAGTAGACGCATCCGAGCTGGGTCCAAAGGACGAACGTCACCGCAGTCAGGCGGTATTTCTACAGTTTGCATCGCATAATCATTTGCTTGCATAACAAAGCAGGGGCATCGTTATCGTCATTCCCATTGTTATTTTCCTTCCCCAAAATACCAATAAATACAAGAAATTTGAGCTAATGCACACGAGACGCGCGAAAGCCTATAGCAGTTTCGGTTCAGTAGTTTAGCTGAAAAATAGGGTGTTCACGCTAAGTTAATATACAAATACCAAATTCTCTATCTGGATCGCATAACGATAGTTCCGTGGCGCCACACTATAAATGATATAGACTTGTGTCGCAGCCCGAAATCGCCAAAAAAATCCATAAAAAACCCTTTTTTGGCGTTCAGTGTCATTCAATGTCATTGATTTCGGCGCCAATCGAGAGCCAGTATACGACTTCCTATTAGTGATTAATAGTAATCTAGGCCCTATCTCGCACCGTTACTGAGATACAGCGACTTATTGGCCAAAATCGCAAATTTTGCTTACCCCCTCTCATTTAGCGCCCTCGTTCGGAGTGACCCCCTCGAATTTATAGAAATGCTTTACGGTTCCTGAAACTAGAGTCTTCCAGGCAGCCGACGGTGAAGATTTGGTGATCCTAGCTTGCACCGTTTTTGACTGATCCACCCGTGTGACAGACGGACGGACAGAATTGCGAT
>Ga0056128_1008888_pt1 | contig 12656 bp, 5 predicted proteins | sample WorMetLIZISLAND2_FD_71113 | JGI IMG/M metagenome (GOLD analysis project Ga0056128, IMG submission 71113) | Marine gutless worms symbiont microbial communities from Max Planck institute for Marine Microbiology, Germany - Olavius geniculatus... ...
CCCTTCTCCAGACTGGCGGGTGCTCACTCACTCACTCACTGCAGTCATTAACACTATAGGCCCACTAACAACAGGGACCATGGGACGTCATGCGGTGATATGGCCTGTGTTAATTACACTCGCAGATATGATTGACTATTGCAGTCGCCTGTCAAGTAAGCAATGTCTCTTGCCAACTTTGAATGCATTAGCAGCTCATTTCAGTTTCCGTTTTTGGCTTTTCCGTTTCCGTTCTGTTACCGTTTTAGACTTTTTCGTTACCAATTTGTTTCTGTTTTTACTGACATTTTCGTTTCCGTTTTCATTTTCGTTAATAAAATCTGTTCAAATTCGTTTTTGCATGTTTCTGTTAACGTAAATTACACTGACAAACCGACAGCAGACCAATGCATGGACAGACACAGACTGCCACAGACATGCTGACTGAATTTAAGTGTTGCTAATTGCAATGTAGCTTGCAGCTCACAAGCCAGTAGTAGTTGCGTATTGGTTTGTGTGCTGTGACAGGCATAAAAGATTTGTTTGTGGTTTGGCAAGAGGTCTCACTTTATACGTTTCCAGCATCCATTTGTCAGAGAGCAGTACTGATACTTTTCTAGCACTGAAAACTGGTGAGTGAACTTTCAAAGAAAACTTTTCACATTCCAAAGGTAATGAAAACTTTTTATGCAGTTACTCAGTTTTTATCCTTTTTAACTGAAGGTGACTGTTTTCAATGCCAACAATTTTCTGCACTTTGCATTTTTCTTTACTTCTCGGTGTAAACTTGCATGCTTCAGTTGATCAATCTGTGTTCAGGTTGTAAATTAGTGAGTAAAGCAAATCATTTATTGCATTCAGAGATCAGAGTTGAATACTGATACTAATGCTGCATTCCAGTTGTTGACATTGTTTGTTGACTCTGTTAAGTAATACTGAAGTTCACTGCTGCATTAAAAGTAGGCCTACTGCACTGATAGTTTTAAAATCTGTTTTTTTTCTAACAATTTCATTTGTATAAAATTAATAAGTAAGTAAGTGGCAATTTATACAGTGCCGAAATCTCACAAGAGAGTCAGGGTACATAATATCTTCTTCTTCTTCTTTTCTGGCAAGCACCACTAAGAGTGCGTAGCGCCGAACGTGGGCATCAGTCTCCAGAGCGGACGGTTCTGAGCCAGGTCAACTGCATCGTCCATATTGAGGTCACTGGATTTCAAATCCTGCTGAATAGTTTTCATCCATGTAGCACATAATATCAGTATTATAGAATTTTTGTGACTAGAAGATAACAGTTATATTCATTGATGTGTATATAATCTGGTTGGCTTGTACAGCTGGGCCTGTCCTGTGGCGTTGTGCTGTTCAGTTTGCATGTAATGCAGTCAACTGTCATGTCGAGAATGCTGCTTTATTTTGGGATGAGTTCTCCCCTGCAATAAGGTGATTTTATAACTCATCACCGTGACACATTTTTTCATTCAACTATAGAATGTATTCTGTGGAATTCTCTGTGTGAGTGGATATATTATTGTAGGGTGGACGAGCTGTAAGCAGCCTTAGCTGTCAGTTTTCAAATATGTTTTTTATAAAACTTGACTTAATGCTATTTTAACCCATTGTCATCATTAGATGTTACAGTTGACTGTCACGCATCATCAGCTGAGTTTCTGTTGTTAAGGTTATTATTTGTTTCATCAGTGCTTTTATCATTGAGCTTTTCTGGTTACTGCTGCTTGTGTCTGGAACAGTTTACCCACACATGTCAGTGATGTCACTTTAGCACCTATTGTGGTTGTCTTCTGATGTTCCAGTCTCATCTGAAAATTCGTCTATTTCACACTTGATATCCTTTGTTTTAGTGACTGTGCAGTGCCTATGGAATATATTCAGCTTCAGAATATGCTGAAAGTTACAAGGAAAGAGTCAAAGTGCCCTTGTAACATACTTAGTCTGAAACTGACTAGATTTCACAAGGTAGTGTAGCGACGTGCTTGGGATATGATGGGATCTATAATACTACGTATATTGGTGAAAAAATTTTGAACAACGACCAGCATTTGATGCAATCATGACATAAACTTAGGGGCTTAATTTTTGTTTGTCTGTTGCTGTTATGTGTATGTCAGGTCATTGCTGGATGCAGCTGATGAGGATGCCAGACTAAAGCAGTACACTTGCTGTCTGCTGTATCAATGTCTGCTGACTGACTCATGTCACTATACACAGCTGTTAGTGTGTGCTCAAGACAACAGTCGACCTCCTCTCATACGCACCGTTCTTAGTTACTTACTCACTCATGACTGTGAATGGGGGTCAGTCATTCTTTGCTTCTGTTTTCCTGCTTTATATCTATACCTAGTTTTGTAATAATTAACACTATTATTAAATTAATTTATAATTGAGCTTTTAAAGTTGGTATCAACTCTACATGTTGTTGTTGTTTTCTTCTGGCGCTCGATCAAGGATCATACGCAGCCGGCCTCAGTGAGGCCAGCATCCCTCAGGTAACTGAGTGCTACTTCGGGTTTGTTGAACAGAAAAGTGATGGGATCATCCTCATCAAAATGGTGGCTGCGTGCATCTTCCAATACCAGACATTCAGTCATTAGGTGTACCAGCGTCTCCTCTGCCTGACCACATCGCTGACAAGTGGCCGGTTCAGGCTGGTCTTGGTTTCTCATTATTCTGTTGCGGTACCGTGCCAACTCTGGTGTATGTTCTCCTGTATGGAGGCTTGAAAGCAGTGTCCTTTGTGAAGGTGTAAAGTCCTTTTCTTGATCTCTGTTTACATATGTGGCATGGGGTACCGCTGGCTTGGCCATCCTACTCCATTTGCAGGCACAGTGATGTCGGATGACTGTTTTTTTAGCAGTGCTAAAGTCCACTGGTGCTGCTATCTGTGGTAATGTGGAGGCATCCTTTGCAATACCATCAGCCTGCATGTTTCCCTCTATCCCACAGTGACCAGGGATCCACTGAAACGTCATTTGTAACTGTAACTTGATAAACCTACAGTGCAAATGATATATACAGGGTGGTCCAAAAAACGGCACAAAGTTAATGACACCATAATTTTGCAACCGTACGTCATAGAGTCATGTGGTTTTTAGCAAAATGTTCTAAAAGAAATTCTTTACATGACTAAGGTCAGTATTTGAATACAGCAGTTAAATATTCTTTGTTATTGCTGCTGGCAATTGAACTATGCAAAAACAGTATTACTTTTGACACTGCAGTCCACAAAAACGTGCCACTGTTATTTTTTCAATAGCTCCGTGAAACATTGGCTGATTTTAATAATTTTTGGCATGCGACATTAGAAAGAAACTTGACGCAAACGTCTATAGTTTTGGCCATCTCGCCCTAAGGTTGTTGCTACACTACCTTGTGAAATGCAGAGGTCGTATTTTGACCATTGGCCACAATGAATTCATACTGGGTAGTGCATGTGTCAGCTCAGAAAATTACTGAGACCACAAAATCATTGAAAATCTGTTGCTTTGTTTTTATTTTAAAATTGTAAATCGACAAACTGAAATGATACATCAACAGCGAGTGGGCCGCTTGAGTAATGAAGTTACTGAATGTGCTGTTGGCAAATGGTGTCAATGTCTACCGCTTGCGTTTGTGCTGCAAGTGGACATTTTGAGCACATGCTAAAATGAAAATGATGTGATGTGACATGTATGCTTTTTGCATGATAATTGCCAATTGCGTTTGTCGCTATTCAGTTAATAATTTTTGAGTCGACGCATACGTTACTCGGTAGGAATTCATTGTTGTCAATGGCCAAACTGCCACCTCTGCATTTCACACAGTAGTGTAGTAACAACGGTAAAGTGAGGTGGCCAAAACTAGAGACTTTTGCGTCAAGTTTCTTCTTAATGTCGCTTGCCAAAAATTATTAAAATTGGCCAATGTTTCACGGAGCTATTGAAAAAATAATAGTGGCATGTTTTTGTGGACCAAAGTATATTGAAGGTAATCCTGTTTCTCAATAGTTCACTTGCCAGTGGCAAAAACAAAGAATATTTAATTGCTGTATTTAAACACTGACTTTAGTCATGTAAAGAATTTGTTTTCGAACATTTTGCTGAAAACCGCATGACTCTGTGATGTACAGCTGCAAAATTATGGTGCCATAAACTTTGCGCCATTTTTTTGGACCACCCTGTAGATATATTTGTTTAAATGATAGTAAAAATAGCCTAAGTAGTGCGTCAGCATCAAGTTGGCAAAGTTTCATAATATCTGTTTCATAATATTTAATATCCAGACTGTTTTAGTACCAGGTAGTGATATAACGCTGTTGTGAAATTGTTTGGTGTGAATTTAGATTTTCTTTTTTTAAACATTTTTGTGGGTTGTATAATACACTGAAATTGAATACACAGTAGCTCTGGTTTTTGACTTAACATTGATTCAAATGTGTTTTCTCTATGCAGAAATTGTGTTATTTGTTTCAGAGTATACTTATGTGAGAAAGTGATTGCTAGTGAAAATATTGATGATCAAAGTACTATTGCTTATTTCTGGTCTTACCTACCAAGTTGTCATAAGTGAGTTTTTATTTATTTAGTGTTTGTGTATTTTGTTTAGTCTTCCTACAGAAATCTTTTACTTTAAGCACTAACATCTGACTATACCAGTAACTTATATAAAAGCTATTGTTGGTGGTTGTAATATGGTGTATTCGGTATTTTATATAGCAATCATTCAGTACCATATAATAAAAAATGCCAGTTTGATGAAAAGGAAAGAATTGTGGAGAAGAGGCACAGGTTTTAGTAGAGGCATTAGAATCTGTGATCCCCATAGCGGAGTGACATTTATTACTAAGATTTAATAGTGTTTTATATGCTTTTAGTAGGGCTGGTACTGACTTAAATTAGGTTTTGTATGTTTTACAGGGTTCCTACAGGTCAGGGAAAACTGGAAAATGTCAGGGAATTTTTGTTGTCAGGGAAATGTCAGGGAAAAATATTATTTTTGAAAAGTCAGGGAAAATGATCTTGGATCATGCAGACTGCAGATAACTGTGATTTTTTGCATCTCGAAATATTAAGAAGCAGGCAAATTTGCAGCTTCCATTGAACATCCAAAAGCTAGACGTGTTTTAGCTTTAGGCTGCGTTCACATTGACACGAGTATAAGTACGTGTACTTGTCCGGGTTTCTGTTTATGGCCCGTAGAAGCTTCACTCATTCAAGTGGAATGTTCACGGTCACTTGTACGAGCACATAACTCAACGCATCTCAGCCATATTGAAAATTTGCAGTGAAATCGAATCGAGGAAATGCTTAGCGATTAAAACAACAATATTCCACTACAAAGTTGCTATTTTTACAAACAGCGCATCTCTAACGATGAATAATTTTACAATGACGTCATGCACCATAGCTTTTGTACATTATATTATTGTTATTTACGAGTAGTTTATTTCGTATGGGTTGTATAAAAACATGACCTGCACAGAAACTACTCGTATGAGTGAAATTTACAGGTAACCCGTACTCGTATGTATGTGAACGGCCGCCATTGAAATACATGCAAACTCGTGTTTGCCAGAACTCGTATACGGGAACCCGTACAGTGCCGGACTCGTACTCATGTTTGTGTGAACGCAGCCTTAGGGGAGCTTTGTTCCCTGACCCACTGACCAGGGTCTCTGTTGTTTGCATATTGCTCTATTAATACTGTTCATTACTTAATACCATTTATGACATTTGTGCGATATGATTATTGTTTAGATAATGTCAGGGAAATTGTCATTTTTTGACTGGAAAAGTCATGGAAAAGTTAGGGAATTTTGCTACAGAAAACCTGTAGGAACCCTGGTTTTATATGTATTTTTACATGGTTGTGAATGAGTGAGTTTTGTTTGCTGTTATACAGAAAGTATCTGCTTGAGCTAGTGCATAGAAGTCTGGAGCAGATTACGTCCAGCCAGGAGTCATCCTGGGATCGTCTTCCCGTGTCAGTTGACAATATGTTATTTCTTGCTGATCAGTTTGTCTTGGCTGTCGACATGTTACCTACGCTGCTGGTGCATTCTGATGATAGTGAGAAACAGGTTTGCCTTTGCTTAGTTTTATCTCAGAGATTAAGTTTAAGTCAATCAAGTAAAATGTTTCTTCAATGCAACAATAATGTCAAATCGCAATTGTACAATTAAGGACTTGTACAGTCAATAACTATCACAAATGATGATGTAAAATTAAGATGTTGTTACAACAATGACAGCAGAGTAAGTTACAGTTAATTTTTGTATTAATTCAGGAATTCATCAATGATTCACAGCCGGCTGCTTCTTACAGAACAAAGACGAGAGCTCAGAGCTTTCAGACCTCTACCGACAGCCGTGTTTTATTTTTGGCTGACTATAGCAATCACAGCAATCGACGATTAACTTCTTTCTTCAAAAAAGTACCTGGACAAGTAAGTAAATAAGTAAGTAAGCTTCTATGGCACACAATGTAGGCGGAAGTGCGAGTAATATAAGGCATTCAATGGCTATCAGCGAGAGTCTACAGATTGCGTAGCAGAACTGTCACATACGCTTATTGCAGATAAAGACACATAGGCCTACCGTGTGGAACACTATACAGAAAATCATAATTATTTCCCATACACACTCAAATCTGTATCGATGGTCCACATTTCCACAATTGTTTGCGTGGGCGATAAATTAAATTAAATTGCCTGAATACACGTGGTCACGTGGCAAGGATGGATGCGTCACTTGACATCTGCAGAGCACTCAAAACATCAATCCGAGGTCTGCCCACAGAGTGGAAGCGCCCTCCCGGACGCCCTCGCCACACGTGGCTACGTACCCTGGAAGCGGATCTCCAGCCTCATAATCTTGGTCTCAGCTCGGCTTGGAAATACGCCCAGGATCGAGAACACTGGAAGCACCTCGTGGAAACCGCTACGCTCCAGCTCGGGGCATGCGCTTGATGATGATGATGATGAATACAAATTTACTCATCCCCTCGGAATAATTCTTGTACTTAATAGATTCAGTAGGTTAATTTTTCACGATCATTGAACTGAGTTTCGGGCTTTTCGCTCGTTAGTTAAGGCTTTCATTTATTTGTGTCATCCTACTGTCACTGTGTCTTACTGTTTGCTGTGTTGTTAATTATGTTTGTGTTGTTTTTCTTCTTTTTATGTGCTACCATTTTATGGTGAATAAAGTTGAATATATAATAATTTATGATGATTAAGGCAGATCATATAATTGGGAGGAAGTTTTTCTATTGTGCCGTAGACGTTCTATTTATTAGTTTCATTTTATGCTTGCATCCAGACATAAACCATGACACCAGGATTTTGTCTCTGTCTTGCTCAATCATGATATATTTTTTATATCTGTTGATCAGCTCCTTTCCTGGCATACTGGTACTCTGAGAAGTTTGATCAATTTGCATTGTGCTTTAAAAGATTTGTGCTGAAATGGTTAAAATGAGCTTACTGGATTTATAGGCCTACACGAATGCCATAGAATGTCAGCAGTGTCCTTATGCTTTCTACTCAGGAATTGTGTAAAATAAATTTTAACCTGAAGATGGTGCCAAAAACTTAATAGTTTTGTAGTTCATTAGTGAGGTTTTGAGTTGCAGTGTAATGCAGGTTGAAGCTAGTTTTTCCATTAGTACTGATGATTCACATTAGCTAGAAGTGTCGATTGAACTGATGTATGTCTATACTTAATTTCGCTGTGTAGGAATGTGACATCATCTTACAACTGCTGTGCTGTTTGTGTGAAGCAACAATGCACAGATATACCTCTTACTCACGGCTTCATGACAAAGCCGAACTACTCTGCTCAACTTTGTGTCTGTAGCTTTCGCTTTACATCATATATAACTTGACAGTAGAATTTTATATACTAGATTACTACCAGTAATGATAATACTAACAGATGCAACAACGTTTTTGGTGCTGTTATCATAGCACAGCTTTTTGGGAGTTTACCCAGTTTATTTGATAAATCTTGGAATTTTTTTGATTATAGCATGCAGCTTGATGCATTTTGACATCTGTTCAACCAAATGGAAGTAAAATGATGTTAGTCTTGTCTGTTTTTCATAATTTATTTTTTTTCATGTTCATGTTTTTGATCTAAGTGAATTCTCAATTGCAGTGAAACACTATTTGCTTTATGGACCTTGAGTGGTTTAGCTACTAGTATCCACTGCAGATCGTAATTAATAGCTTTCTGATTTTTCAGCCAGCTGTATCAAGGCATTTTGGTTGAATTAGAAAAAGTCATCAAAATTCCTTCAGATTTTGATCTTGTGGTGGCTTATTTGTTGTATGTTTGCAGCTGTGTTGAAAAGTTTGCATTCAATTGAGGGTTTGTGTGCAAACACGTCAACTGCAACATCAGCCACAGCGTTAAACACTTCTGCCTTCACTGATGTTTATAACGTGAAGTCTGAGTTGATGCGCTTGCTTGCAAACCTTGTCTACCAACACACGACCAATCAGCAAATGGTACCAAAACACGTCTAGTCGCTGATAATAGTTTTTATGCTGTTTGGTGCAGGTTGTACATGTACACCAGAAATGAATGTTTACTGTTTAGCTTTTGCTGTACGTCAGTTATAACTTGTATGTCAGAATGTTAGATAATAATAGTGGTAGGTTGAACACACAAATTGCATTCGGTTGGGCAGAATTTTTTTCTGTGTTACATATTGTGCGTTTTCTATGAAGGTTAAATTTTCTGTTCCATTATTGTGTGTTTATACGTGCATTTTGCCTGGAAAGGCCATCTCCGAAATGACCTATACAGTGTTGGGTGGGACGTTAACCCTACTAACTCACTCACTCACTCACTCAGCGATTTTCAGTGATATAAAAAATTCAGCTGTTATATGCATATGAGATAATCTCTAATGTTTGCTTTGGCCATTTTATATGATTAATTTTGTAATTTTGTATAATTTATTCTGCATCTTTCTGCTTTACACCAAAACCGTGCTGCGGATTAGGCATAGAAACTAAAGTAAGTTTGTTAAACTAAAACCAATTTATTTTTTAAAAGCTAAATTTCGATTGTCAGTTTGTATTCATAGCACTTTTCAATTTTGGTGGCACTAGGTGTTTATTGATGTAGCTGTTTTCTGTGTTTGCTGTTTGGATGCATTATTGGTATGTGAACTGTATCTATAGGTACGAGATCTTGATGGCATTGCACTCATTCTTGATCACACCTCAGTTGATGCAAATAATCCCTGTATCCTTTGACAGTAGCAAGCAGATACTTCCATGTCAGTTAACTCATGTATAGCTTAACTTGATCGCCTGTCTTTCAGGATAAAAATTTATTAAATATTTTTGGTACTTATGTGCTTGTTCATATAGGGAACTTTGATTTTATGCAGACTCACACGTATTTGCCAAGTAGGACGTTTTGGTTTGGTTTGGCAACTCATGCTGGTGACAGTGACAACGAACACTCGTTTTGTGATCTGCTGATGAGTGTGTCTTTTTGTGATAAATTGGTGGCTCAGTGGTTAGGATGTTGGATTCACGATCGAGAGGTTGCAAGTTCAACTCCTGTCTGCTCTGCTACCAAGTAACAACTCTGGACAGGTTGTTTTTACCCTACGTGCAGGTGGTCTACTAGTGCTTAGTGTTGAGCCAATTTGTAACTTTCAGGTTATGGTTCGGTTCGGTTTTCACCATGTGGCATTTGCAAGCAACCTTGAGTAAGTTGCTAACCTACTGCATGCTTTGCTGCATTACTCAGTCTCCTACCCTCTGTGGGACGGGAAACGAGTAGTAGCTTACAGCCCAATGTGGCTGATTGAGGCAGTGGTATGTCTGGTGGCTGCAAACTGCTTGTCAGGTGTGTTCACTGATGCTGGCAATGGATAGCCTCATAGTGTGCTGCGGTATCATTAGCTTATACTAATCAGCTGCTACTTCCGAGATTGGAAAGCGCTTTTGGCCATGAGTCTCACGCATTTAAGAAGCGCCATAGCAACTACTTGACCTTCACTTTGGCTTTTTACTTTAATTAGCAGAATTACTGAAATATTAGTTTTGAAAGTGCTTTAAATCAATAATGTAGCATGTTTACTTAGTTGCATTTACTGTTCTGCTGCATTTGTTTAGCAGTACAGTGGTTAGTACAGTCCTTAACAGGTTGCTACTCAGATATTGTCCAGTGGTCGGTGTTGGCTGTATGCAACCTTTGTGAGGAGAACGAGGCTAACCAACGCTACATCGCTGACATGAGGCTGTGTGGCCCGACGTCCAGAACTGTCGATATGTTGTCTGAGATAGGCGTTAGACTGACGCCGGCGTCTGACTGAGCTGTAGATAATAGCAGTATTGGCTGATATGAGCCTTTTATGAAAGAAACTGTTCTGCATTCGACTGCAGTGTTACTGCTGTTGTATTGAAGTTATATCCACTCCATATTTGTATTTTTTAGTCACACACACGTGTACATTTAAAAAGTATTTGTCAAGAAGTGTTAACACATTTTCTGTTACTGTAATTTGTAATAATAAAAGCAGTTGTACAATATTGTTATATGTTCATATACCGGTAACTGGCTTGTGACTTCTGGTCAGTAATGTCGTGTGTTAAAAAAACGGAGGCAGGAAGTTGCAGTTTTACGACAGACAGCTGCAAATTTCCAACGTAGGAGTTTGTGGGTGCTTTTTCTCCTTGGATTTTGCCGAAAACGGGGTTTTGAACCACAAATTTTTGAATTTTTATGCAAAGGTTTTCTGACAACTTTCCAATGACCCAAAATTTAGGCGGAGGGGGGATGGTGCAAACACAGATTGCAAGCGTCAACTCTGGTTGCTGAAGTTATTGATCACTACAATGCTATAACGGCTATGGGGCCATTCAAAAATATGTCACGCTTTTTGACCAAATTTGGCCCCCTGCTCCCTATGTCACAAACTGTCACACATGGTCAACCCTCCTATGAAAAATATGTCACAGCCCACAATACTGCCCTCTCAACTGTATGCATCTTACCAAATGTAGCACCATAATAGCAAGCCAGCCAAAAGTTGTTCATCTACCCATAAATAGAATATATGCATATATGCATCCATGCATCATCATAATCATTTCGAACATTATTTTACTGTTTACACACAGTCGTTTGCTATGAAAGAACAGTTTGAGTCATAACAGCCAACGTCCTACTGTATCTGAATCTGTAGGCATTTTATCGGAGAGTAACAAGTTGGCCTACGATAAACGTTTAAGTCTATAAAAATTTTTCACAAACGCCTGACATCACGTTCCTGTACTCCCTCCTCTCCCCCTGTCACTTTGTCACACCCCATCTGACTCCCTCCCCCCTTCAGGCGTGACATATTTGTTGAGTGGTCCCTATGGGATATTTTAAAGGCCAAAAATGATAACATTGTCATAACTGTAATCTTGCATAGAACATATCGGTAGTAAAGAGCTGAGTATTGCATTGATCGACGGCAAGTGGGAAATGATGACGGAAGAATGAGTATATCAGGAAGCAGAGCACTGAGGAAGGTGCTGATACTTTATCGCTGTCAGAGCCCAATTTGAACCCGATTAGGCCTATAGGTACCGTTGCTAGAAATGTAGGGCCCTCAGGTAAGTTTTCTGACGTTAACGTATAGAAACTTACCATGAATTTAGCGTTACAGCTTACAGTTTGCTGCTGTTTAGCTACCTGACTTGAGATACAGCTATCGCAAGCCACAGGCTTATACGGTGTATAACTTTGCGTCAAGTTTAACAATAACTCGGGACAGAGAATGTCGAGCTCCGCCAAGTGAGCTTCCAAGTGTCGCAGGCTCGCAGCACGTCATAAAGAGGCCTTCACATGTGATAAAATGTTGAGTTGCCATCAAACGTTTCCTCTCCTCTGGCCTCTATGAGAACGCCGCACAGGCGTAAGCCTATTGTGGGGCCCTTTTTCGGCTAACACGAACATGCCTAGATCCGTCTCTGGTCCCTCGAAGATTTTCTACGTAAGCGGATGATGTGACTCTACAATTACAGGGGTCCCAGTTGTCCTGAAATTTCTGAAATTTCAAAGTTGTCCTGAAATTTAGAATTGTCCTGAAATTTTAGTCATTTAGTACAAATGTCCTGATATTGGCCATCATTTTGCCGTAAATTTGTTTAATATTTTGCTGGCAGTACTGCTGTACTGTTAAATTCGATATTTCTATTTCTCAGAACTGTAATATTCTTTTACAGTAACTGCTTTTGATATACGAATACAAGAGGTGACTGTTATTTCATTTACTCTACTCGTAATATTGTAATGAATGACTGCCTCTCTGATGTTTATGACTGATTTGTGCTAGGTAACCTGTAATAGATTTGTATTGGTTGAGATTTTTGATACCGTAAATATGTCCTGAAATTGTCCTGAAATTTACTAAAAAGTTGGTCCTGAAATTTAATTTTTGCTGCTGGGATTCCTGCAATTACAGTGCAGTGAATTGAGACAACATACATGTTTATGATGATGATGATGAAGGACGAATAAACTTAAGCGTGGCGTTAAGTCCTAAGACTACAAGGACACGTAACAATAAGCTTAAACAGTGTAGTCACGTAATAGTAGTCAGCGCAATGAGACGTTCTTAGTCATGTCCGTAAGACCGGGCAAAAAGTTCGGTTTTCAGTCTGCAGCG
>Ga0056128_1008889_pt1 | contig 12655 bp, 6 predicted proteins | sample WorMetLIZISLAND2_FD_71113 | JGI IMG/M metagenome (GOLD analysis project Ga0056128, IMG submission 71113) | Marine gutless worms symbiont microbial communities from Max Planck institute for Marine Microbiology, Germany - Olavius geniculatus... ...
GCTCTGTGGTCCAAACAAATGAAAATTACTTGGAGCTAAATCTGGACTGTATGGCAAATGCTGTAGCAGTTCCCAACCCATTTTTTCAATTTTTAAATGTCTAATGGGCCAATTGCACGGTTGGGCACTGCCATTTTAAAGACTGACACCTTTCTGCAGCACACCTGGTCAATTGCTGTGAATTGCTGGTCGTAATCAATCAGACAATAACGCTTGGTAATATTGTTCATGTCTTTCAAGCAATAAAGTCTGCAAGAACAACTCTTTGAGTAAACCAAAAATGCTTTGTTTGCAGCTGATCGTTTTTGCCATAAGCAGTGCTTTAACACTGACATCATCACTAATTAACTAATGATCGAGCAAAAGTGGATAACTATTCAAATACTTTCAAACGTGATAAAGTGTCACTGCTAATTACCACAAATAATCTACAATAAATTTCAGCACTTTCTACATCTTTTGCGACCAGAAAATTTTATGATTATTTTCTAATCTAATTCTCTAAACAAACGTCAACGCCCATCCTTTACCTTTACCTGCGGGGAGGGTGACCACAAAAGCGGCCACCCAGCGTTGAGGCCACTTCATGGGTCCAATGCGCAAAGTCAACGCCCATCATTTATATCTTAATAATAATGACTTCACAACGTGACGTCATAAATGAGACCATGGTAAGTGATGTACAATAGTGGTAGTACGACTTTAAAACAGTTTTGGTTTTTAGCTGTCTTTGTGTGCTTACTAAGAAGAACAGTCCTGGAACTTATTGCACGCCCCTCGTATAAAAAGAAAGTTTCAATTCAGCACTCTTACGCTGTGTCATTTTGCGCCAAAAAGTCCGATGCTATATTGTGTTCACAATGCTCACATGCAAATTTAACCGTAATGATTATCATGCATAATTCTGAAACATTGTGGAACGTTACCCTACTTATCCCACAAAGGCCGTTATACGCGTACAGACTTTTGAAAACTTTTGCAAACTTGCAAACTTTTAAAAATAAGCGGTTAAAAAAAGTTACTCGGTCAAGACACTGCAGTCTGTACGTGGCCGAGCTTACTCTATATTACACATTAGGAGAAACTATATACATTGTGGGAAAACATGGCAAATGACTTTGCAAAGTTTTCATCTCAAACTACTAGAGACGATTCTCAAGTAAGCGCACCACAATCGAACGTGCAAGTCTCCAACAAAAATTACCGAGTGATGAGCTTACAGCCGAATGATAATGCGTACCTACACTGTGTTTCAAAAAACATCCCGAACTTTTTCGATTGTAACTTGAAGAAGGATTATCGGATTTTAATAATTCCTGGTAAAAAATATTTACGAGACAACTAGCCATCAAACCATTATGTAGTTTCCCACCTCACCCATTGTGTGTTTCTGCACTACCTGGGGGAAACCAGAACCAACGTCTTTGCATTTTTACGCGCGACAACAGGTACTGCAATAGCGCGTCTTAGCCATCGCAATTCCGTCTGTCCGTCCATCCGTCCATTTGTCTGTCTGTCTGTCTGTCCGTCACACGGGTGGACCAGTCAAAAACAGTGCAAGCTACCCGGAAGACTCTAGTTTCACTATCCGTGAAGCTTTTCCATAAATTCGAAAAGGGTCACCTCGAACGAGGGCGCTAAATGAGAGAAGGGTAGAAAAATTTGCGATTTTTAGCCGATACGGCGTTTGCAGAACGACACTGGTCACGCCCCCTGGTGCGTACAAGTAAAACGCTATAGATATTTAGCCGCTGGTCGTCTGGCGCCCTCTGGCGACTGATTTTGTTTTACTAAGCTTTTAAACCAGCACCAATACTGGAATTCATGTACTGGATATGACGCTAGGCGTCATCCGCCGTCGAGTCTAAATGAAACATCGATGTGAGCTTAGATTTCTTTCGTACCGGGCCTTCACACATGCATCGCTGTCGTGCGTTCCCCTTTGCGTTAGCTGGACTTTTCTTGTTACCTAAAGTGGTACCGTATTACTACAAAACGCACTTTGTTTACATTTTTCACACTTTGGCTGACACTTTATCCAATTGTTTTGTTTTTCACTGCAGCTGCGTGCAATAAAATTGATCGAAATGTTAGCCAATTGTGCAATTACAAACATGGAGAAAACCAAGCGAAATATGCGTTGAAATATGCAAAAAGCGTGAAAAAAAACATCCGCAACATTGTTGACCTTAAGCTGAAGCATAATTATCAGATTTCAATAATTTTTGGCATACATATTTCTAACCATTCACATCTTAGCCGTAGACAGCAGACCGTATAGGCCTACGTCTTAATCATGCGCATCTTCATTTATCGTCATTCGTTCGTTCTCTCATTAAAAACCTACTGCAGGATTAACGGTAGGCCTATACATGTTTCTCAAATCCTTTCTCCACGGACTACATAATACTGCTATACGTCTTCGCGGATTTGGATATATCGTTTTCATCGGTCTCTGTTCATTGTTTTTTTCGCATGTATGCTAAGCTACTTAGACTATTCACGTTGGCTTTTAAGCGTACTGAGCTTTTCTCTCATCGTATCTTATTGCACGAACGTGACAGTGTCGGGTTGTAACATTAGTATGGTAATACATTTCTGCCGCCTGTTTAACTTGAAAGCATGTAGGCTAATGTCCGATACGTAGGCCTAGATGCATCACACGGATTCGTAAACAAGCACACGCTACAAAGACATTGACAGAAGCCGAACAAATGCTCGCACAGAGAACAGCTTAAGTGCTGTGTATAAGCCTAAATTAAAAGTTGACGACTCACAAAGCATTTTGTACCTGCGTTAACAATGCCCTAGATCGTAATATTGAATTACGAGCTTGACATGACTTTATCTTTATTACCAGTTTTCCAATATTTAAGAATACACTATTGTGGCTTACCCACACGTAACTATTTGCTAATATCAGGCTGTTTAAAGTCAAAGTTCTTGGCATAACACTTTCAATTTGGCCCTATTCAAGTTTAGTTTTGATGTAATTTTTATGCAGCGATACGGGCCTACACAATGTTTAATTACAAGCTTTGGTGTTTAATGCATCGTTTGGTCAAAAATTAATGTATACCGGACGTTGGCAAATGTTCTAGAAAGTGTACTAATAAAAGAATTATCATAAAAGGTTTAATATTTGAACACGACATGGTTTCACCCTATAATGATTCATACGCAAGCACGTATGAAAATTAAGCCTCGAATGTATAGGTGGATTGAAATTAGAAATTCGGCAATAGTTTGCGTTTTAGTGACTTTTAGCTTATCGCTTCTCATCCTGTTTCTTTTCATCTGTTCTCCAAGTGACTTTTATCATAGGCTAACCATACATCTGCATTATTAAGGGATAGACCTACGGCCATTTCGTGCTCTAGCGGTATGGACAGGAAACGATTAAAAGCAAAACAAATATGTCACATCAGTGCTATTTAGTTGCAATAAGTTGCTGATAACGAAACCTTTTAATTTATTTTCTGTTGAATTGCCGACTAGTGCTTATTAGTGTAGTTCGACGGTTCGGTCGAATAGGCTATAATCAATCCTCGCGGTCATTTTTATATCATATTTCAAGTTAAGCAGCACAAAATCTGCTTCTGTAACATCGGTCCACAGCAGGTTTTACTGTCTAATATAACGCAGTCTTTCAATACGGCCCGTGATTTCAATAGACCGCGTCTGGTGACGCTGCTTTTTGGTGTCCATTCACGACGTTTTCATTCAATTATTGTTTTATCAATCACGACTAAGCAATTAGTTCAAAATCACATTGCCTGCGTGCAGGGTTATGATCAATTGCTTGACGCGCTCGAGGCTCGAGTCGCGCATACGGACAAATAACATTACTATTTTTTTGACACGTCCTCAATACAAATTGCGCCCCATCTTTCCATAGCCATGCACCTGCTTAAAAAATACTGAAACTGATCTGATAACCGCTTTTTGGTGGTACGGCGGACGATATCGTTACCAACAAAATAGGGGGAAATGAAAGCTAAATCTATTTGTTTTACATTTTAAATTAAAAAAGTCATTAACTTCGAACGTCCATTGCAACTAAACGTCGTCGACAACAAAACGCCCAATGCTCATTATAAAATCACGATCAGTTGCAAAACAAAGCATTTTATTTTGTGTGAGTATCATGTTCAAACCTTTCGCAACATTCTTGCAAAATGTTTTTTGCAACATGTAACACGCTTGCTTAACTAAACTAAGCACGCATTGATTTTGGGCAAAATTTTTAGTTGGGTTGAACAGTAGAAGCTGTAATTACAGTTGCCTGAAAATTGCAGTTGTTCAGAGAGAAGGGGAGAAAAAATCACCTCTGCTTGAGCAAGTTACATGCAACTTCTTCCCGCTGTAATCAGTCAAACGACATGCAGCATGTGTTTGCTGCATGCTTTAGGGAAACCTGGTCGTTCGAATTTTCTTTAATTTTGCAAATTGTGTTCACTGGAAAAGCTAAGGCGACGTTGTCTAGTCTACACGGTCATCATCATTATCAGCAGCAGCAGCAGCTGCAGCAGCGTCCTCGAAATTGTCATCATTTTCTACATCTGCTGATTACCGTCTGCTAGTTTTAAAAACTAGTCGTCTTCGATCAGATGGAATCTTTTTGAGACACTAAAAACTAAAAAAAATGACATCTATATCAATCGGATTAATTCAGTATAAATCTGTACCAAATTAGCATCATAACAGAAACAACGGAGCATTCATCAGCATTGATATACACGTAATGATATGTCATAGACATGCCAACTTTAAAACGTATTTGACGGTGTACATTTATAAACAAAAGGCCACCGGGCAAAAGACCACCAAGTTGGTTTTCCAGTATAATTCTTTTTTAAATAAAGTGCACATCCTTTCGGAAATATAACTCGGGTTGCCACAATATGTACTATGAAATAAATTGACAGTTTTTGTTGCTGTAGTTTATTAAGCCCATTTTGCTTTACTTTACCGTAGTCAATGGAGCTTCAATACTCAAAATACTTGCTTTTCGCGAAAAGAGAATGAAATCACCTATACGTGCAGACTGACAGATAGATTAGGCATACGTGCTGCATGTATTAATGTAGCAATTACCGCTGACAACAGTGACTGAATGTGTTTAGATGCAGCTGGAAAACACACGAATCCTGTCAGCTGTCATTTTCCTATCGAAATCCTGCGGATAATTTTACGACTACGCCTATATACGCCTACGACCAAGGCGTGACATAGCAAGTGTTTAGCGGCACTTTTGTAAAATCAGCACAGAAAATACATATAGAATATATTTCTGTGCTAATTAGCCGCTGCATAAGACTTTCTTAAAATCCGCAAAACATTAAATAGCGTTAGCAGTTTTCTTCATTAATTAGTCTGATAAACTTCACGTTGTTGATTTGTTTTGGTCCATTATCAGAACACCCACGCAGAACTATGGTGATTACTATGACAAATAAACGTAAATGTCACTTTTAATAATTCTTTTACTACTGCAGTTTGCGATAACTGCGAGATAAACTATAACGCCGACTCGTTTTACCTTGCTTAAGTCTGCGCGCCTCATATCTTTAGCTCTAAAAATAATTTAGCGAAGATCAACGAACACTGATGCTGGCGATTAACGTCTATCGCATTAAAAATACAAATAATAATGCCGCGAATCTCAGAAGCAGCTGTTAAGGTAAAACTTGACGAATTACGACGATGCGACTGTAAACTGCATATATGTACAGCGCAGTTGCAAAACAGTTTATACAGTATTACCAAATCGTAAAAACACTCAGAAAGTTTGCGGATAAACTAAAGAGCGTCGTTTTGTTTCAGACGTTTGCTGTCATAAAAGCCAGTGGCGTAGCTAAGATCTAGTTGTAGTGGGGGCACTTGAGGAGTGGGGTATGGGAAGGGGTGTCCCCTCCCCACGGGGAAGGGGTTTAGGAAGGGGATACAGCCCCTCCTCAGAAAATTTTCGGATTTTTTGGTGTGAGAATGACGTGTTTTGATGCATTTTGGCACTATTTTGAGTAACTGAGTAGGCTCCTAGGCGGGGGGGGGCACGTGCCTTCGAACGTGCCTATAGCTACGCCAGTGTTGGAAGCGATCGTGTCTGTCATTTAAGCGGGCACCTCCCCACAAAGTGGGTGGCGACAGCGGTGCTACTGCAGTGGCTGACCAGTGACCAAAACAACTTGCTGCTGTTGCCACTCAGCTGACTGAAGCGTGTGCGTCGACAACGTGCTGACGAGTGATCGTAGCGTTCGCTACGCGTCGACATCACTGCATCTTTAACTGCGCAATAGGCCCCCACTTCAGTTAGTCGGAAAATCGCTGGTTCAGCAGACGCGTTCTATCGAGACAGCGTTCTCAGCTGTTTCTTTTCAACTAGAATCGGCATCGACTTGTGTCGTTTCAGCAGATTCGGATCATTCGATAGCCACGCCATTGACTGCCGGTCTGTGTAGTTGACCTATGTCAGGTAGTCTTTTTTCAGTCGTGGACAAAGCCAAGCGAGAAACGACTATAACGGAAAGCCGATGAGTGAAATGTACGCCTTTGAAAAATACGAACTTTAGCAGCACGCAGCGTCATCATCGTCATCAGCAGCAGCCGCTGTCAGTTGATAAGCCGTGTGTCTCATTCGCTCGCTTAGGTTGACATTCCGACCGTCATTCGTCATTACAGGCCTATATCCAGCTTCGTTTCACCGGTGAGTGATGCTCGTCTATATGAATTGCTGCCGAATTGATCGGCATTGAGCATAACGTTCGGTCCGGGAGCTGCAGCTGTAGCCCAATGCACGACGATCGCTTGATCTTTCAGTTAATGCTGTTTGCTCGATAGGCTACCTACATAGTGTAATATTTTTGTTTATTTATTCCGCTTTACAGTCGCCGCTTGGAGTGAATCAAGATACTATAAGTTACTGAAACGCACATGCACTGCAAGCTTTTTCGGTTACATGAGATTTTAGTCATCTTACGCGTGCAGAATGCAGACGAAACGATAATGTATATTGATTAGTGGTCAAAAATTGTTTGATTAAGGTTTTTGAATAAAATATTGTACATCACTAGCTTGCGCATTTTTGCCGCTTGGTAAATGTAACGTCGTGGTTTACCTGCCTGCATAATTGCCTGAAATGGATTTTGATGAGCGTTTGCAATTTCGCAAAATACGTGTCGTCAAGATTTGCACTAAGTCTTGTGTACTGCTTGTAGACCAGTGATTTTCAACCGGGGTTCCGCAAAACCCAAGGGTTCCGCAGATGACCAGTAAAAATAACTTAGCGAGCGAAGTCACGCCAGACAAAGTCACAAAAAATCAGCACCGAACGAAATTAAGCTTCTGCGCGTCTATTTTTGCACAGATCTACTGTGTTGTTAGTAATTTTGGCATATTTGCACTGTAGACTTACGTAGGCCCTCTATATGCACGACATTACTCAACTCCGAGGACTAGTGCGTTATCGGAAATAATTACGGTTAGGCCTATGGTTACGAAATCGTTTGACGATTTACTTAGTTAATTCACTTTTTTGAACACTCTGCCAAGAAAAATAAAAAACGCGTCTCCGAGGGCGTCCACGTGATAAATTTCTTGGTTTGGTGGCTGGGGCTAAGCGGCCGTCGACGACCGCCTCGCCCGCCGTGTTCGGTTAAATACAATAACTTAATTACTGCTGCCTATATACTAATAGTTAAATGCTATAGCTCTTCATGGGAAACCCATCTCGGAGCTACGGAGCGGCCAAGTTTCAGATTTTAATAGGTCATCTTTTGTAGCTTTGTCGTCCCTATGGCCTATGGAGGCTCTGTCCTGCCAGAGAAATGAGTCTGTAGTTTCTACGTCGCATACGTCGCTGGACTCACAGAACAATGTGCATGGGGTTCCGTGAGTGACCTTCACGCTTGCGTAGGGTTCCGCTACAGCACAAAGGTTGAAAAACGCTGTTGTAGACATATAGTGTTAGTTTTTGCTTTGCACTATGTAAGCGATTACGATAATAAAACTACTAATTCAAATACAAATACATATAATTAACTGCACCATGTTACTTTTTTGGATTTTGCTGTAGTATGTGTAAGATAACAACCATTGCGGTAGTCAAATTCTGCAATTTTCGTCGTGTTTCTGATCGATTACAAAACATTGTGTCAAATTCGTCGACAAATCAAAGTTAATTTGTGCAGATTAGTCGATTAAAATTTATAATCTTTCGTCGGCACGGTAAGTGTAATATTTTGGGTCTGCAGTTAGCTGCCAGTGTGCTGAAACTTTTCGTCACTTGCATTCCGCGCGACTTCAACACGTGGCGGATCACGTTCCGCAATCTGACGCATCCGCCGCCCTCTTACCCACACGTCGTTCTAGGAGGATCTCGTAATGGACGGTGTAAAAAACCGGAAATAAAAATTCAGCGTCGCGAAACGCACATATCCGGAATATGTTGTGCGTAAAAGCGCAGACGCCGTTGGCGGTAGCTGTGATTGCAAAAACGCGTGATTTCCGCATCCGATGACAAACAGCGTCGTACGTCAATAGCTACAACAGATAGAAGATGTCGGCGCCCAGTGATGACATAATGTGCGGTCGTCCGTCCGTTCAGATGACAGCATCTCCGCCGTCGACAATAAATCAGTTATTTGTGGCGCATTCTTGCAGCCGGTCGTGTTTTGTTTTTATCCGCCAAATATCTGTTTTCAATAGAAGTTCTAGTTGGATAGTATAAACTCACTCTGATGTATTCTCGGTGACGTCAGTTACGTAGAGGCGTCTTAACACTGAACAATTTTTTATCAGCTTACACAACCGGACACTGTCGTCTTGTACATTGGTTAGCGTCAGAACATGATATTTCTGACTCCATGTGTCTGCGTCGCTCTCGTATATAAGAACTTCTAAAGACACGAACAGTTTGTTACGCAAAGTCATTTTTTGGTCTGAACATTAGCACACCTGTTACTCGTACCTTGGGGAAAGTTCGCACCGATGTTGTTTTCCGTGTCTTTTTGTATTCGAGTTAGGAGCACGTACGGGATAGACGGACGGACGGACGGGACACGTAATGTGGCTTATATGATGGCCGCATAAAATGTCATCATATCGCTCACGTGACACAGTCGTTCATGCGGATAAATGGCGTGCTACTGCAAAGGAAGAAGCTGTACATTTCCTGCACTCCGAGCATTCGTCACGTTAACACGACAATCACTAACACTGATGACAGTTTTTACCGTTTTGCTGCTGCCGCATTTTATCCCCACCCCTCCTCCCATACACAAATCTGTCCCTCCCGACACAGCCCTGCCCGGAGGCGCCCGGAGGATTTTTTTTTGCGAGAAAAATGATCGAAGGCCAAAGCACAGAGAGTCAGCCTATATGCATTATACATCTATTTACATGCAGATAACCAGGTGGTGCTGCTGTATTCCACACTGTAGTATAGAAAATGACGTGGTAGATTTATCACCATCATCGTTTGCATCGTCATCATCACGGGCATGCCCGGACTGGAACGCAGCCGTTTCCATTCACGAGCTGCCTCCATCCTCTGGGTCTCAAAGTTAACTGACAAAAGAATTTACCATTGATTTGGCTACTGTGCCCCGTCAGACATTACTGTCTGAGGCAAACCAATAGACATCGTAATACTTTGGCTCAAAAATCCATACCACTGGTAGCTTAGAACCGAAAGCTTGACGCAGGATCGGTCTGGCCAGAATCTGTTTTAGTCAGCTTAATGAAAGAATATGGCGTTTTAGCATTTTCGCCTTTGCAAAAGTTCAACATATGCCGTGTATACATTTCACCGTTCCTATAATTTAGCGATAACTGTCATTTTTGAATGAAATCAATAAACGTATCGCATTGTCGCAAGTTTAGGCATAGGCTGCGGTGCGTTTCCTCCGGTGCGGAGAGAAATTACAAAGGTTAACTGCAGTTGTAAAAATTGTCTTAATTACTTTTCTGGTAGACTATTTCTCGTGGCGACTTTATTTTAGTTAAAATGTAGAGAGAACGCACTTTCAGAGGGTGCAAGCGCCTTCTTTGCACCTGTTTTGGGCCGCCCCTGGATGTAATGCTTCATAGTACGCTGACGATTCACTATCATTGCTTGCTTATCATTCAGAAGCTCACGAAGCGACCTTCATCAGACACATCCGGGCATCTTTCTACTTCGCCTTTTGTCGCAGGCACGAATGTCCAGCGACATATGTCTTTTGCCTGTACGATCCATGCCACTAATTAGACGGATCCGTTACTGCATCAGACATGTACACTGTTCAGGTTTACCGCGGATATGGATATCCGTGGATAATATGGAGCCATGTCTGCTAATTAATTGCGGCTTATCACGACACAACGGTGGACAAATCTAGAAAAATTTATACCGTACAATTGCACCACGTCAAAAACAACAAGTAAGCCTCTACAAGTTCATATCAGACCACACAGTGCAAAGCCTGCGGTTCGGTGATTTTGTTCGATGACACATTTATACAGCCGGACGAAGAAGAAGAACCTGAACTGTAGGCCAAAAGGTGCGAGCGAAGTCACAATGACTTCCGGGTAGAAGTTAAGTAAACTCACAATGCTGAAGTCTGTACGAAGATTATGTTCAATGTTTCTATGTCATTTGCAGGTATTCAGGCGTTTTATGGAGGCTATATAGCATGCTTATGAAGCAACGAAAGAGAATGTTGCCTGAGTTGGTGAAAAAATTAGTCTACATCCAGCACGTAAAAGTAGGCTACAACAATAGTTGGAATGCAGATTTTCATAAAAGTTGAGGAAATATTTAATTCTACCAATACTTTAATGTAAACGTGTTCATACTTTACTTTCACGTAGGCCTATTTTGTAACAATTTTTGCGTAGGCCTACATGTATATTGTTTTAGGGAGACGCAGTTACACCCTTGCCCGTGCCGTACGTGTTCCGTAAAAATTTAGTGGCTACATGTACGCGAAATAGGCGTATATGGATATAGATCATATTCATAAATATTCACGAAAAATCTGTGAATAGGGGTATGGATATGGATGGGCATTTTTTCATATCCACGGCAAGCCTAGACATCAGTACAGCTGCACCGGCTGTTAGCCTACGCCATTAGGCCCTATTAACGTCTGTCAGATTGGGAATGATTCGCATGATTTATGATTTATTTCATTTAGTTTTAAGTGAACACGTGCATTTAATTAAACGTATCATAAATCTTTTTATTAACGTCTACAGATTCTAACGTGTAACATCGTTTTGCGTATTATGTTTTTGTATGAAACGCAAACGTGTTTAGTGTCTTGCGACGAACATTTCATCGATCTGTGCAGTTACAAATAATAACATCGTCTACACTATATACTCTATTTGATAAAAAAAAATAAAAATCATAGATGTAGCCTACATAATAAACAGTGATCCGTCTGTTGTGACATATTGCTGAATCGACCATGCAGAGAACTGTAACTGTAGGCCTACCGTAGGCTAAATGTTGCAAAGCCGTCCATTTCGCAGCGGGAATACAAGCAATAATTCAGTGTTTTGTGCAGAGATCGAAGTATGCACGCTGTCAGTAAATGTTTCATGATGAATTATCGTCATTGAATGTGATTTGTCGCGTTGCATTTGCTTTTTGCGTTTTGCAATATGTTTATTATTGATATGCCCCGCCGTGAAAATAATGATTTATGCCAGGCCATTCTAATAATGAATAGTGACGTTATCGATGAAGTTACCGAAATGCTGTTTTATAAAGCTAGCTAGATCTGTTTTACATTTCATTTGTTGGTATCATTATAATAGACGGCTATTGCGACAGATGTTGGAGTAATGTGGTCTGTCTGTCTGTCCGTTTGTCTATTCGTCTGTCACATTCTTACATCTTCGTTGGGCGAAATAATATGCTGTCTGATAGAAACAGTCGCGAAGCTCCAAGTAACACTAGGCCCCCTACAGAAATAGAAAAGTAAAATTTGGGAGTCAGTAGCCCCAGTCAAAATTTTTTTTGCTAGCTTTTTTAAGAACCGAGAGCGGAGCACACCTACGCAGGCCCGTGTTATTTTAATTATATTATTCGTTCACGTGAATAATAATTATAATAATTCGCCGTTCTGACCCGTTTTACATATTTCACCACATGCGAATATACCAGTTGATGCAACCTGCTTTGTGTTTGTTCAATCGTATGTTCTACTTCTATTTCAGTGTCGCTCATTTCATGTCCATTTAAAACATTTAAATTTATGTCTTAGATTAAACTAACAGTTTATCTGTTAATTGTCAATTATTGCAAATATTGCATTGTATCGTAACTTACTGCAGAGTATTAGCGGGGCGGATTATTTTCTCCGCGTTCCTCGCTGAAGTTTATTTTTACCCGACTTTTCTGCAAGTCTTTCCTTGTTTGGCGCTTCGCTTTCGTGCTGTGATACGACAATAATGGGAACTGGTTGAGTTCCGATCCCCGACCCCGCTGGCAGCAACTGTGAGCTTTTAAATTTGTATAGTCAATATTATTTACATTACTGTATACTTAGTCCAGGAGTATTAGGTCATATTGGGGTCAACTAAGGAAAAAATTACTATCAAGCTGTTTTTTTCAAAATAGTTAGCCTAAAGGACTAGGAGTAACATATCAAAACTCCCCATGAAT
>Ga0056128_1008892_pt1 | contig 12653 bp, 5 predicted proteins | sample WorMetLIZISLAND2_FD_71113 | JGI IMG/M metagenome (GOLD analysis project Ga0056128, IMG submission 71113) | Marine gutless worms symbiont microbial communities from Max Planck institute for Marine Microbiology, Germany - Olavius geniculatus... ...
ATGCTTTTTTTTGAGACACAGTGTAGTTACAGTAACCGTGATAGCCAAGATGATGTTTATAGTCCTGTCATGTCACTGCCCCTGCAAGAGTTCACCCAGTTCATTTGATGAGTGTAGCACACTGTGACAAATGGATGCCAACCTTTGGACCAACCTAATTAGCTTGAGCCAATGTATCTGCCCAAACTGGAAGCCACAGTACTACGCTCACCATTGCCGTTGAGTAGTACATCACCAAGTCATAGCCACTGCACTCCGACCCCCGGCTGACTGGAGAAGATCAGCCAAACATCCAAGAACAACTTGGCTCAGAACAGTCGATGAAGACATCCAGCCCCAGAACTTCGGAGTTCACACTGCCTGCAGGAAGGCCAAGGATAGGGACATTTGCCGCCAAGTGATCAGTACTGCGATGCTCTGAGACGAGTTTGCCAAAAAAAGAAGCAAAAGTACGAAAGCCTTTACATTGTACTTATTTTACCATCACAAGAAAAATAGAAGGCTAAACTGACCTGGCTGCCTGGTTACGTACTAAGCTGGTTTACCTGCCCAATGCCATAGAGACACCCATCCAGGCACTAAACAGGCCCGATGTAGAGTAAGTTCATTTATCAGACACAAAGCGTTACCAGTATGCCATGCCATGTCACCACACAAATCAAACCTCACTGCTATGTTATCCCCATCAACATCATCATCATAGAAGGATTTGTTACTCACAGCCACTTTGACAAAGTCTAAATGTGAAGTATGACAGAATATACTTCAGAAAGTGAAACTGAAAGTGAAACTCAACAGCCCGTACTTACTGGTGAGATGGAGCTGTTGCTATCAGCCGCAGCAGCAGCAGCAGGGGGAGGCACAGACGACTGCTGCAGCTTGGTCACGGTGGCGGCTGCTACATCAGCTTCCCTCTGCTGCTGCTCTTGCCTCACACGAGTCTGTTCTTCTTCCTGTAGTCGGAGTATTTCCGACGACTCAATGATGCAGTGTGCGGCGCTGTTCTTTGGTCGTAGAACACTTTCCCCATACAGCTCCTTGTGAAAACTCAACTGCAGAAACAACACAATATTTTCTATTCAATGCCTCCGGGAAAGAGTGTCCACTATAGCCAAAGCCCATTATAGCAAACTTTAACTCTATTCTGACCCCATCCTTAACCCTACATCCAAAACATCACATAAGCTCAATCACACTATGATTTGCTGTAGAGAAGGTTTGTCTTATTATTTGACTTAGTTCTGAAAGAAACATTTTATACAATGCCCACTATAGTAAGACTTAGGTATAGCAGGCCTTAGCTATAGCGGGTCATCAAAGCATACAGTAGGCCTGTAATCAAGAATTGGGGGGGAAGGTTCCTGGAACTCCCAACTGCAGACTGATATGAATGATTGCACAACATACTACAAGCACATGGCTGACTGAGTGAATAGCTAAGTTTCATTGATACAGTGGAGTCAAAGTCAATTGTGGACCTGCTTTTTGAACATGTCTTTTAGAAAGCTCCAGGGTATAACCCAGAAAACTTTCGGATTTTATTTGCAAAATGATACGCATCAAAATAAAAATCAGCCACTAAGTGACTTGAAAATAGTGTATTTTTTACTTAAGTAGACTTTTCTTGTTCACAGAACTACTTGCATAATTTTGCCCCTCTTTTGATGTGCATGGGGTCAAAAGGCGAAAAACAGCGAAAGCTCCGGAAGCAAAACCCCCTGACCCAGGGCTCTGCTGCTGGACCCTGCTAGGGAATCTGCCCTCAGAACTGCATTACAAACTTGAACACCATCGCCATAGACCCCCTCCTGTTGAAACCCCCTATTAAAAGTCCTAGTTATGAGCTTCTGTGGTGAAAAAGAAGGGAGCCAGACTCTAATCCAACAGACGGTATTCCGACAAATGCTATTTCGACTGAAATTCACATCGACAGACACGTCATTACGCTTTACGTTCACATTCACATTCACCAGGGAGCGACAATTACATGTGTAGTGAGGTATGATTTTGCACTTAATATTAAAATTATGGTTTTCGCTTACAGTTACGATTAGGATTAAGGTTAGGGTTAGTGTTAGCGTTTTTTAAACATTTATGTGACAATAATACACACCACAAGTAAGCGCATGCTATATATAATAAGTTCAACAGTGGTGGCCGTAACTACAAAATTTGCCGACTGGCTACCGGTGACGGCCTACTTGGTAGGCTTGAGGAGCTAGTTGGTGGACTGGCAATCCATGAAGCTACGGCTGAGGTCGTCAGTTGTTTGGCGGTCAAAATAGTGACTGTTGGAATAGAGTACTATACCCGCAAAGGGAAATGTGCAACAGTGGTGCACGATCGTACGCTACAGATCCGTAGACTTCACCCATAGATCTTATCTGTACAGCTTTTGGCTACAGTTTCAAAGAAAACCAAGTAAAACAAAATCAGTCGTCAAAGGCCGCCAGACGACCTGCAGGTATGGTGTCTATAGTGTTTTACTCATACTCACCAAAGGGCGCCACCTATCGCGCAGCCAATGCTTTATCGGCTAGATATCACAAATTTTCCCCACACCGCTCTCATTTAGTCCCCTCATTCGGGGCAACCCTTTTCGAATTTATGGAAAAGCTTTATGGTTCCTGAAACTAAAGTCATCCAGGTAGCAGACGGTGAAAATTTGGTGATCCTAGCTTGCACCATTTTTGACTGATCCACCCAAGTGACAGATGGACAGACGGATAAACGGACAGACGGACGCCGTACGGACAGAACTGCGATGGCTAAGACGTGCTACAGCAGTAGCTGCTGTTGCACATAAAAACGGTTCAATCAATCCATTGACCATTTCATCGATCAATCAATCAATCAATCAATCAAAATAGTTAAATGTGGACAGGATATACACTACAGTATTGTAATGAGAGATATTTTCAACTTCCCGACCTTTTCATCCCCTGACATCGGTTTGCCAATTTCATCGATGGTGAACTCAAAATATGCCACTGTGCCATCCCATGAACAGCACATCAGCTCTGTGCCACTTGAGCTCCTGACACACAACAGAATACAAACCACAATATGCGACAAAAACAAAACAAACTCACTGTGCTTCCATTATAGAGAATTTAAAGGCAAAATCAAAATTTTCAGCACCCATAATATCCGCTGTTGAAAACTTGCAGCTGTCCATCCGAACATTGCAATTTCCTGTTCCACACGTTTTTAACCCCAGACATGGCTGGCTCTGACATACAAAAAATCAACACTATGGCTATGATTCAAAGGGTTTCAAAAACCGAGATAAAAGCATGTAAGTCAGTAAATAATGAAACAATATAAATGCTATCATATGGCAGAAAGGATCTAATTTCACTTAATTATTCTAATAATTCTGTTGTACTTAAAATGTTAGTCCACTGCAGAATGTTCACATGTATGCAGTTTCTGGCACCTCATATCAGTTATAAACGAAATATGAATATGACGAAACGAAAAATCAACAACAACTGCACAAACCATGAGATGTCAAGAACAGACTTGTTGAAGAGATCATGCATGACCACCAGAGGGCGTTGTAGTGCAGTCAGCTGTTAGCACAATATATATATATAACAGCGAAAATAAACTAAACTACACTGTGTCTCAAAAAAAAACATCCCCGACATTTTCGACTGTAACTTGAAAACCAATTACCAGATTTTGATAATTTTTGGTACAAATATTCCTGACACAACTTCCCATCAAATGGCCGTTCAGCTTCCCACCTCACCCAATGTTTGTTTCTGCACTACCTGGGGAAATCACACCTAGCGGTGCAAACTTGGGACATCACTGTTTATTATCCTTTATTTCTAAGCAGTTACATCAACTTTTTTCTTTTCTCTATCAAATGGCGTTACGTCAGACCCAACGAGTTATCACAGCAACACACTGAAATACTGCAAATCCATCTTGTACAAAAACACAAGATATGACAATTTTTAAAAAACATACCCAAATAGAAACAGACCGATCTCGACTACCGATAGCACAACATGTGTACGGCACCACCTGCACAGACAAGATCATAAACAAGCACCAGAGTAATATGGCAAAAAGCAGAATTGCTATGGCAAGTCCACCCAACGGCTTGTTTGTATTCGCCAGTTTGCAGCTTAAATTTGACAGTTTAACCACAATTTGCAACTGCACGTCTTGGCTATAAGTTAGACCCCACATATCTCTTTCCATGGAAATCAAAGATCCTATCTAACGCAATGTGCCATTAAACACCACAAGCGTACCTGCCATCTAAATCCATCAAATGGCTTAAACAGGGAGAGAGGCAAGAAAGTGACAGACAGACGACAGACAGATCACACTTAAAAATGTGCAGAACTAGGAAAATCGCTTGCACTCAGCGATTCTGCCAATCACGAAGAAAAAATTGGCTAAAATGATAAAAAATGACATAAAATCACAGTTTTTGATAAAAATAAAAGCATATTTACACAGCTAAATCCAAGAAACTAACCAAAAAACATTTAAGTAATGATTGTATGAAAGTATCAATGAGATAATACTCATCTCACCTTGTCAGGGTTCTTCTTGAACTTCTTTGAAAATATTGCATCATTAAACCTCTGCAACAGAAACAATACCCAACAGTTCTCATCATCTTTAGTCTTATCCTCCAGTATATAATCAATCAATGAATCGATTAATCATTTATACGCTCACAAATAACAACAATGGGCGGTAGGCGTGGTGTAGTGGTAACGCATCTGATCCGATCAGCGAAGTTACTGTACGCCGGGCCCGGTTATTACTGCGATGGGTGACTGCCTGTGGGCAGGTAAACCATCTTGGGATGTAACCAACTGCCTAGGTCAACTCAGCCTTCCATCCCTCCGGGGTAGATAAATCGAGTACCCACCTCTGTTGGGTGGCAGGTAACACTGTGTGATCCCATATGACAAGTGACGCTCCGTAGCTCTGAGATGGGTTCGCTCATTAGGAGCTATATGCGACCTTTAACCTTTCTTTCTTTAACAACTTACAGCTGAAGATAGAACCAGTGTCAGTAATATGATGTTACTACGCAACACCATAAGTACATAAGATGTTCAACAGAGTAGAGAGTGAAATGACGGTTAAATACATACAACGACAGTGATGGCTTTACGATGTCCGACGAAGTCCTTCTTGGTCTGCCAGCCATTCTGATTTCCACGCTCGATTATCTGAGCCGTGGGGCCGGAGTTGTTCATAGCGTGAGCTGTGACAATGTACTGGCCGTCGGGCGACCAGTCGAGACGAAGCACGTGCGTTGTACCACCGCACTGCACAGTGCAACGTAGTACAAACCAGTAGAAAAACACACAGTGCACAATAATCTACAACACGGTACAAGACAGTGCATTACTGCTAAACTAACAAACTAAATGCCAAATTCAAATAATAATGCCAACAAGTGCCAAACTGCCAAACAAAACATTTCGCAGCCAAGTTCTTTCAGAATTCCAAATTTCGCTCACTTTAAATTGCCAGTTGGCAATCCTTCTAAAGGATCAAAGAATCCACCAGAGAACAGAATAACGTGCAAAGACAGCAGACCTCTTTGAACGGTTCACTGACAACAGTCTCGGTCTTCCAGTCGTATGTCCGCCAGACGCGAACAGTTCGATCGTCCGACTGACTTGCCAAGTATTTGCCGATGGGGTCCCATGTGACTCCCTTCACAAGACCAGAGTGACCATGCAACACAGCTGTCTGTTCTGTAACAAACGTTATTACTCACATGATAAATATGATAGACAATACTGTTAGACACACCTATAACAAAGATTGCAGTTTTCCACAGGCTGCAGAATTTCAGGCAAACCTGTAAAATTTGCCCTTTATCAGGTGGCACCACTCTTGCAGCACAAGTGATTTTAAGAGCAATTCTACTTATTCCTACACATTTCTTGATAGCATATTCCATCAGTGTGTTGTTTGTCACATTCATTCAATCTGCTCAAACCATTCGACAGATATAGATATAATTTGGCAGATATACCTGCATGGTCCACAGAAAAACTGTGCTAAATGCGGGTCCCTGACGGTTGGTGGAAAGGGAAAATTTAGAATCAAACCTCCGGCCAAAACATGCAATTGCAAATTACAGCCAAACTAGCAGTCCTACGTATAGACATGACCTAGCTAATATAAATGAGGATTTGGGTGAATAAACAACAGCAATTCCGCCTTTTGCCAAATTACTATGGCCCCTGCTACACTGTTGGCAAGTACTTGCTAATGGTGTCCCATGTTACTCATTCCATGAAGCCAAAGTGAGCATGCAATATGGCCGTCTGCTCCGCATGACCATTATTACTCGTAGATACATTGTACTGTTAAATAAACAAATTGTTAACAATTACTGCCCAATATGGACAATGTTGCCAAGTATTTGTAACAATTAATTTAATGATGACAAATGGACAATACCAATGGCTACTACTACTTACCACTACTACTAATAAGTCAGTACTACTATAGCTACTAGCCTGGAAACTTAAGAGCATTCCAGACAATGACGGTATTGTCAATGCTGCAGGATGCCAAAGAAGAGCTGTCAGGAGACCACGAGATGCTCAGCACATCTGCATGCATACATTACCATTAGAGCAGCAGAAATTAACAATTAACTACAAACCAAATTCTTAATCGTTACAACGTCAACCAAAGTCACATCGACAAAAAAATTATAAAGTACTGTAGATACGATGACATCATGACAAACACATCTGAAATCATCTCGATCATCTGTATTTTTTCCAAAAAAGTGAAAAATTTTAGTCTCTCTACAAGACTGAGTTGAAATATAATTCTGTCTCAGTGCATATGTGACTGACAGCATATAGTTCATAAATTTTTTAAAAAAAAAAAAACAAGAAAATGCATTTTTTGGCAATTACCATCGTTAGCTTTTTAAAAAAGTTAACAATAAACTAATAGGTAATTTTTGTAAAGTTAGCATTAATTTTAATCATTAGCAGCAGTTATTACTACCACTATAGATTATGTAATAACAAAAAGTTATGAGTTAACGTGACAGTGATATTTTCTGGAGTCTAGGTAAGACTTGAAGGTGATCAGATTTTGGTGGTCTAAATCAGCATCTGGATCCAGGATAAGACTAAATGATTCTTTACTATAGCAAACCTCTGCTTAATAAAGAGCTGCTATCTGGTGAAAACAATGGGAAAATGACAGCGCTGGCGAACCACTGCATTCTTTAAATGCCTTCAAGTTAGTTACTGTTTCAGCCTGAAAAGAACGTTAAGTTCTGACCGCCAGTGTGTCCTCGGAGTATATGAACCGCTCGCCACGTCTCAATGTTGACCATGCGGTCCTCACTGCCAAATGTTGCCGACATCCCACCAGCCCTGGAACACAACACAGGTGCCCTTCGATTCAACTCACAACGCAGCTGATGAGCATAGCTTTTCATAACAAGAAATTTGAGCTAATGCTCACGAGATGTGCGAAAGGCTATAGCAGTTCCGGTTCAGTAGTTTAGCTGAAAATTGGGGTGTTCACACTAAGTTAATATACAAACATCAAATTCTCTATTTGGATCGCATAACGATAGTAGCGTGGCGCCACCTTGTGAATGATATAGACTTGTGTCGCAGCAGAAAATTGACAAAAAATCCATAAAACCCCCTATTTTGGCGTTCAAGGTCATTCAAGGTCACTGATCTCGGCGCCAATCGAGGGCCAGTGTACCGCTTCCTATTAGTGATTAATAGTAACCTAGGCCCTATCTTGCACCATTACTGACATACAGCGACTTACTGACCAAAAATTGCAAATTTTGCCCACCCCCCTCTCATTTAGCGCCGCCCTCGTTTGGAGTGTCGCCCTTCGAATTTATGGAAAAGCTTTACGGTTCCTGAAACTAGAGTCTTCCAGGCAGCCGACGGTGAAGATTTGGTGATCCTAGCTTGCACCGTTTTTGACTGATCCACCCATGTGACAGACAGATGGACAGACAGATGGACAGACAGATGGACAGAATTGCAATGGCTAAGATGCGCTGAAAGCAGTAGCTGCTTTCGCGTATAAAAAGTAAGTGAGCTACATTTGTAATGAACCATGTGTAAAACAGAATTCAAATCGTAGGCACAGATGGTAGCAGTTAGTCAATGGCAGTTTCGTAGGAGAATAGATAGAGTTTTCAGCAAATAAGCAAGCTGTCGAACCTGCTGAACTGCCAGATCATAATGAGTTTGTCATCACTGGCAGATGCCAAGTATCGACCATTGTTAGACCATCGGATACAGTTCACACACGCTACAAGCACAAAAAACTTCATCTCTACAGCTCATCTAGCTCACAACGATACAGCACACTCGAAAGACTGCAGATGTGTTCATAACTTCATATTCATCAAGTCATACCCAGTAATCCAGGTTATGAAAGATGGCATCACAGTTTGTGGCTGGCGGTAAGGCTGCATATGTTCGCACATATTTTTATTAAAAAATTTCCAACCAAATAATAATATAAAGTATTGCGCACTGGGCCCATGAAGTGGTCTCAGCGCTGAATGGCCGCTTATGTGGTCACCCTCCCTGCAGGTAAAGGTAATAATATAAAGTAATAATCTGAAGTAACTACCATAATATAAAAATAACATAACCAAAATATAAATAATAAAATATAAAATATCATATTAAATATTTCAAACTCTTTGTCAACTGACTCGCTAGAACTGCACATGTTGTGCACAAAGTGCATGGCATAGCAACTATCATAATCGTGTTTGTCACTATCAATGTCCCACCCCATATATTTGTTGCAAATTTTGCAATGTTTATGTGGCAATGCCCATGCTGTGCAGCGCCCACCTATCCATTCATTCATAAACCCAAAGAAACCCTATTTACTTAGTCAAACTGTATCGTAATTGGTTACGCGAAAACATTTTGTGAATGCCAACTATATGAACATCATTCAGTAGTAAACTTAACTACATAGGCAAATATATAAACAAAGAGTTGCATCTGGATGTGCATTTTTAATCTTTTTATGCTTCACTCCGTGATTTTTAATCTTTAATCAGTGCAATAGTGTTCTCAAACTGGTAACTGAAACAGACAAATGCACTGTGTAACACAACACGACAAAGGCCAACACATGCCAAGGTGGTTGTCCATCTGACAGATCAACTTGGGGACGTTCTCATCATTTTCGGCATTTTCATTCTGTACTGGTGCCATTGACCAAATGGCAACCTTGCCTGAGTTATTGTTACCTGCATGCAAACACAATAAGCCGAATCATACTCTGGCACTGTGCATGCGAGATGTGGGCGTGGCACTGCGGGTTAGAGGTCAGCGTTTATAAACAGATCGCACGTGCAATGACTGGACGACAGTGCGCGGTATTTGGCTGCAGCAATGGAGATAATATATCAGAAGTTTACAAAAAAATGATAATTTGGTTAGGCAAAACACTGGCTTACCGCACAACGATATGACCTGCCAAAATAAAAATAAACTACCGTATGGCATAGTCTACTACCCGGTCCCGGACTCCCGGTATGCGCTGGCGTATGGGTTGCGCTGCAGCAGTCACAGCTGTTTTACTAACAGCGCTTTACAAATTACAAGAAATTACAAATTTCAAAGAAATCGGAAGGAATCTTAGGCTAGAGGAATTTGTCTGTAAAGGCTAAATTACTTCTCATACTGCTGAAAGTCAAACGTTTAGGTCTCACATTGCTTTTCTTGCATGCTTTATATTTGGCAACTTGCATTAGCCCTATCTGTTGGAAGTTGCTCTAGCATTTTCAGCACTTAGGTAAAGTTCAGATCACAGCAACTGAAAGCCTCATTTTACCTACAAAGGATTTGGTTCCGTAAGCAATTGAAACCCCAACCATTTAAAAGATATAGTGTAAGTATCCAAAGCTGAACATGCTGTACACTGACTGCGGTGATGTACGTAAAACTTTCATTCACAGACCTTGACGTGTATACCCATACTTGTCTGACTACCGGTATATGAGCGACATATCAGCGTCCACCGTGGTGACCAGTACTTCACTGTTATAGGCTAATTCTAAGACGGGTTCCCGCTATGCAGTGCAACCAATGCTTAAAGTGGAAAAAGAAAGTGCCTGGACGCCGGAACCCAAGCTCTCCTTCTTGCTGTTCTCTCTTAATCCCTCCCCTCTTCTAATGACGAATCCAAACTCTACAATTGGCGTGGGCATCTATCACCCCAATTTCTTCCCTGTTCTCCTCTTTCCCTTTAAAAGTAAGCCCTCTTAAACACATGATAGCCTATTATAGGGCCCACCAGCCTGGAAAGTGCTGTATGCTGCCTTGGCGGGATCTTGAAATCTGACGTCTGGGTGGCACCAAATTTTGGACCAAATTTAGCCTACAAACTTTTGCAAGACAACACTCCATCTGTGCCTTCAAAGGGGCTTCGCCTCCCTCGATCAGTGGCTTCTATCCTCATACCTGGTGGGCGCAGCTTGTGCCCAGTGAAAAATAGGGGGAAAGTTCTGTTAACAGTGTAGATCAAAACCCCACCTATAATTCACTAAGCAATCAACACCCTTAACAAATCCCCTATTTTCACTGGGCAATCTACACCCTTAACAAGAAGCCCAAGGGGAGTGGGAGTTGGACCCGAAAGTGGGGGGAACTTGCGTCCGATTTAGACTCATAACTGCAGGGATAGAAGCCACTGGCCCCCTGAGTCCTGACCCCCTAACCAGGGGCTCTGGTCCCACAAACACACAAAATATTATTGCCCCCTTGTGCCCTGGCCCTTACTGCCACGTTATCCCCCCCAACTTCAGCATTCCTAGCGCCGCCTATGCCTACAGTGCACAGCCCTACCGAGTAAGACATACAGGGCGATTAGGTGCAGTCGCAGTAAACGTGATTAAAATAAGCGATTAACGCATCAAAATGTTAATTTTGATTAGGCCCCTAAAGTATTCGATGATGACAAAAAATTAATCGCATTACACATTCTTTCCAAATAGAAAAGTTAGAAAACAAGGCTAGAAACTAATTCTGCACGAGTGATCTCACAGCTGTTTCGTTTGTTTACACACGGTGACCTCTGACCCTTCCCATAGCTCAGTGCGCTTCATGAGATGCCGAATCTGCTTATACCCTTTACATAACAGTTGAAACAGAAAGACTGTGAAGTAAACAATAATCAGCAAATAATACACAACAAAGCCCAGCTGTCGCTAGAGAATGCTAACCATATTCTGTCTGTTGCCATATGCCTATTGATATATTTTACACTTTGTTTAATTATTTAATATTGACATCAATACTACTTATAGTATCAGTGAATAAGTATGAATCCATTTCCTTGAATGTGGATACAAATGGACACTTTGCGTTGCAAAATTGACTTCCTATAAAAACTCACAAATGCCTTATCTAAGTGCTATTGCCAACTGCAAGTGACTGTTACTTAAAAACTTTTAAAAAGACTTAAAGCTAGACTATCACAAACACCATTAGTAGGCCTACTAGAGGTTTAAACACTAAGAGTTTACTGAAGATCAATGTTTTTATCGCAAGTCAATTTATAAAACATGATGCAAAAAACACCAAATAAAGCTCTGTTACACAATAGTTAAAATAAAAAGCAATTTAGCTGCCAATACCTTGTCCTCCAGTTGCAAACCGTGAACCATCTGGATGAATGTCGATTGAGAAAATTGGTTTTCCTGCATAAATAAATAAATTAAATATACATCAAACTGTACAATTTTTTTACTTTTACAAAAACGTCAAACTATAAAACCAAGCTGTTGCTACTGTTTTTAAAATAACTTTTTTAGTTAACACGTAAATCAAGTCATAAGAATCCATCTTCTGGAAAAAAAGTGTCAACTTTTTCTACACCAATGACCAATTAGCAAGAAAAACTGCTAACCATCATGAGCAACCCATGCAGGCTTCAAAAGACGCATAATGTGTAATTGTCTCAGCGCAATCTGATACACTGCTTTACTGATAATATATCGCTAAAAATTTCATGGAAACGTCATTTCAACAACATAAAACACCAAAACAGTTCAATTTTTACCACAACACTTCCTGTAGCGTGCAGTAAAAAATGACTCAGGAACTGAAACCTGTGTCCTAGTAAGTAAACACTTCAGTCCGACGATTCACGATGTTGCCGAAATCAGCATCCAACACTAGAAAAATAAATTAATAAGCACATAAAAAAGTTATATTTTGCAGCAAATAGGTTAAAAGGTAATGTTATAGCTATTTAAAAAACATTTTAGAGTTACGAAGCGTCACCTGCCGTATGGGATCACACAGTGCTACCTGGTGAACGCGCATCGCCTTAACCTCAGCCAGATAAGCCGGTACTCGATTTACCTACCACGGAAAGATGAGAGACTGAGTTGACCTAGGCGGTTGTTTGCATACCGAGAGGGTTTACCTGATCCCCAGGCATTCACCCATCCAAGTACCCGGCTCGGTGTATCCCAGGTGTAGAGCAACTTCGTTGATTGGACACGCGGTAGGCGTGGTGTAGTGGTAACGCGTCTGATCCGATCAGCGAAGTTACTGTACGCCGGGCCCGGTTAATACTGCGATGGGTGACTGCCTGTGGGCAGGTAAACCATCTCGGGA
>Ga0056128_1008894_pt1 | contig 12653 bp, 7 predicted proteins | sample WorMetLIZISLAND2_FD_71113 | JGI IMG/M metagenome (GOLD analysis project Ga0056128, IMG submission 71113) | Marine gutless worms symbiont microbial communities from Max Planck institute for Marine Microbiology, Germany - Olavius geniculatus... ...
CAGCAAATATAAATGTACAAAACATCAGTTTATACACTTGTTAACGGCAACATTTAAGGACTTGCACATCAAAAACAGCAAAAATTACAAAAGGTGATATTATTCAGCAGCACATTGATATGCAGTCAGTGTGATGCGGGCAATATCGCCTTTTGTAATTTTTGCTGTTTTCGATGTGCAAGTCCTTAAATCTTGCCATTAACAAGTGTATAAACTAATGTTTTGTACATTTATTGTAAATAACACTGCATTCTGTTGACTGTATATGTAAACTCAAGTCACGTTTTAAAAAATTAAATCTGTTTTAATAGTAAGATCTGCCTATACTAAATGGTTACCTTCCCCCAGATTATGTCTGGAGACTTGATCTCAGTGGCGGTTTTAACCCCAAAAATTTGGTGGTGCTAAGCTCCACCTCGAACCCCGCTGAGCAGGATGGCTTCTTTCCAAGTTTACTTACACTGGTATCACGGCTGGTGCGATAGCAACAAGCTGTTGTATAAGCGATGTGCCAAGTCAATGGGAAAGCCAAAAATTCAACCCCCACTGCTCCCACATTTTCAACCGATTTTTCTGAAACTCAAAACCAAGAAAGATATCTGGGATATGACCTAGCATGCAAAATTTGGTTCATGTGGGACGACGGGAATGGGGTCTGCAAAAATGGCAAATTTTTTCTTACTTTTGGTTCTTTCTTGTTTTGTACTCTTCGTGTCGCGTCCAGATAACACCGTAGGACCGATCACGACCATTGAGGGCTCAAAACGCGTGTTTTTGCGCAAGGAAGTGCTTTTTGGGGGTCTCGATGATAAAAAGTAAACTTTAGGGGTCAAAACTCCCTAAAACATGATTTTGGGGGCCTGATTTTTTAAGCCAAATTTGTGAAATTTTCAAATCGCGAAATCTCAAAAAGTATAAACTCGATTAACACGAAATTTGAATGGCAAGTTTAGAACCACAAACGGGCTATGTGGGTGGTCTGGCGTTACAAAATAATAATTCAAGATGGCGGCGGCCGCCATCTTGGATTTTTGCACAAACACTAATAACTCAGCTGCCGTTTGAGTTAAATTAATGAAATTTTGCAGCAGTGTAGCCAGCTACCACAGAAAATAGGTCATGTGAACAAAAGTGGTAATAGTGATAAATTTAAGATGGCGGCGGCCGCCATCTTGAATTCAGTTTATCGCCCAGAGCTCGCTTGTTATTGCGTGTATTTGCACAAAATTTGGCACGTGGACTCATTTTATGGTTCTACGTACAAATTGACTATAATATTTAACAAAAATTAAATCCAAAATGGCGGAAGCCGCCATCTTGGATTTTTGCACAAACACTAATAACTCAGCTGCCGTTTGAGTTAGATTAATGAAATTTTGCAGGAATGTAACCAGCTACTACAGGAAACAAGTGGTATGACCAAAATTGGCAATAGTAGTAAATTCAAGATGGCGGCGGCTGCCATCTTAAATTCAGTTTATCGCCCATAGCTCGCCTGTTATTGTGTATATTTGCACAAAATGTGGCATATGGACTTACATTATGGTCCTACGAACGAATTGACTATAATATTGAACAAAAATTAAATCCAAGATGGCGGCGGCCGCCATCTTAGATTTTTGCACAAACACTAATATTGCAGCTCGTGTTAAAGTTAGATTAATGTAATTTTGCAGGAGTGTAGCCAGCCATTACATGAAATGGGCCATGTAACCAAAATTGGCAATAGTAATAAATTCAAGATAGCGACGGCCGCCATTTTGAATTCCGTTTATCGCCTATATCTCGCTTGCTATTGCATATATTTGCACGAAATTTAGCACGTGGATTTACTTAATGGTCTTACGTTTGGAAATACCATAATATTGAACAAAAATAATATCCAAGATTGCGTCGGTCGCCATCTTAGATTTTTGCACAGAAAGTAATAACTCAGCGACCGATTAAGGTACATCAATGCAGTTTTGCAGAAATGTGATTAGTCACTACTGGAACTAGACCATGTGACCAAAATTTTCGATGATAATAAAATCAAAATGGCGGCGGCCGCCATTTTGAATTCGGTTTATCGCCTATAACTCGCTTGCTACTAGATGTATTTGCAGGACATTTGGCAGGTAGACTAAATTTTACATTCTATATACTGCTGTACCATAATATTAAACAAAAATAACATCCAGTATGGCGACGACCGCCATTTTGTATTTTTGCACGAAACGTAGGCCCTAATAACTTAGCTGCTGATTGAGATATAATTATGCAATTTGGCTGAAGTGTAGCCGGCAACTACTGGATGTAGGTTATGTGACCATAATCGACAACAGTAATAAGTTTAAGATTGTGTTGGATGCCATTTTAAATTTCATTTATTGCTCATAACATGGTTGCTATTCTATGTGATTGCGCAAAATAAATCCAAGATGCCAGCGACGTAGTAGTTGCTGTAGTTGTAGTAAAAACTAACAGGCTATAGTGACTTTCCAAATTTTATTAAAACCACAAATATTATATATAAAAAAACTGCAAACAATTTATTTAATGTTGTATAACCGATGATGTAAAACAGCAAAAATCCAAAGTATAAGCACGAACATTAAGTATTAGCTTAGACATTTTTATCTGGCTACTGAAGACAGATTATATGTCTAAGCTAATATATTACTTCGTGCTCATACTTTGGATTTTTGCTGTTTTACATCAGCGCTTATACAACAGTAAATAAATTGTTTGCAGTTTTTTTTATATGTAATCATTGATAAAACTTTCCATTGGCCAGTGTGTTATGCACATTAATCTGGGGCTGCTGATCCAAAGTCTGAGGGTGCTGTAATCTGTAAAGCGCACAGTTCCAGGCTAGAACCGCCACTGCTTGAACTAGAGTTGATCTAGCTGACATCAGTTTTCTCGAATATTTAGAAAGGAAAAGCATACTATTGCAAGAAAGCCTCTTGGTACTGCAATTTATTTAGTAGGCCTACAAAAATCCCTTCTGCAAAATTAGACGTTGTTGTGTACACAGTGCCCTAAGCGCAGGCCCATGAAGAGGGTGGGGTAGGGGGTAAGTTACCTTGGGCCCCGCGAGGTTTGGGGGCCCCGCTGTCACCCAAAGATATAAAGTGCACTACAATGCACCATTTTGAAAAAAAAATCAAAATTTTTTTCTCCAGAGAAGCCCCATGAAAATATTTTGGGGGCCCCACAAGAATGTTTCCCCATGCCCCACTGTGGCTCTCGACGGGCCTGACTAAGCGTAATTAACTTTTATTCGTGACTTGTTTGTACATCAGAAAAGTCGGCGTGCCGCTAAAGATGACCAAATACGGAACGGCAACTGGTGCAATTCTGTTGGACAATGTCAACTGTGTTGGCAACGAAACGTCACTTGTGTACTGTCAGCACGCTCCATGGGGCCAACATAATTGTCAACACCGTGAGGACGTGTCCATTCTGTGTGCGGAAAACATGGATATTACAGGTATTTATATTTAACAACTGTCAATTTAGTTAATAAATTCAATAAGACAAAACTGTAAAAAAAAACTTAAATAACACCATTAACACTGCAGGATACACCTGGCATATCTGATGAAAATAAACGAAACCTCTTTTTCACCTCAAAAAGCTATAGTGTGGGCTGTATGGCGGAAAAAAATTTAATTATTATCATGACATTATGATACCTTTCTGTACTAATGCCGCGCATTTTTGCACATTAAAAATAGTGTGGTGTAAAAACTGTAACTACAGGTTGAGATGAGTACACGACGGAAATTGACTCAGCGAGTCAACAGTTGATTGCAGTAAGAATGGAAATAGGAATCAAGTCAACGAATATGGGAGCTTTGCTTCTTTAAAAAGTTCCCACACCACTTGCATGTTATGGTTTGCAGGATTGTTCTTAATATTCGACAGTAGCAGACTATCCGGTATTATTTATAGCAGCAGTGATTTGATTGAAAGTAGACGTGCATTTCATTTTGCGTATGTCAACTTGCTAACACTTTGTAGTCTGTATTCAGTTAGTTTCAGAAATTGGAACAAAGAGTGAAAAGGCAGTTAAAGTTTCGTTAAAAACGGGAATCACGTGGGAACATGAAAGAAACCTAAAATGGGAACTGGAGGCTTCCTAGAGGGAATGGAAACTTGTAACCCATTCTCACTCACCTTTAAGCAACAAGTACTCGTACTTCTGGGCATATTGATGCTGTAATTAGCGTGTAACTGTAAGACAAGTGTAGCCGGCAACTACTGGATGTAAGTTATGTGACCATAATCGACAACAGTAATAAGTTTAAGAATGTGGTGGACGCCATTTTTAATTTCATTTATTGCTTATAACATGGTTGCTATTCTATGTGTTTGCGCTAAATAAATCCAAGATGTCCAAGACTACATAGACGTTTTCTCGTCTATGTAGTAGTTGTTGTAGCTGTAGTAAAAACTAACAGGCTATAGTGACTTTCCAAATTTTAATAAAACCGCAAATGCTACGATAATCTTTATTTCACCAAGCAAACATTGGTAGACAAAAAAAACAAGAAAACAACAATATAGAGCTATACTCAAAGAACTGTCATGTTGAGCAATTATCTGTAGAGACAGCAACATCGACATGTGTTGTCTTTGTTGCTGCAGACATAAGGCTGGCTGATGGCACAACGCACAAAGGTCGTCTGGAGATCAAATTTGCGGGACGTTGGGGCACAGTGTGCGATGACTTTTTCCACAACGCAGATGCCGCAGTCGCCTGCTCCATGCTCGGCCATACGTACGTGTCAGCAGTGTTATGGGGTGTTTACACGATCTAGCAAACGTCCAGCAAACTCCCAGCAAATGTATTCAAAATACACGTGCTAATGCTGGACGTTTGCTGGATCGTGTAAATAACTTACTGGGCGGAATTGCTGCAGCGCAAGTTATTCTGCTTACAGCTAGGGCCTACACGTTTTCTCGTCTATTGTTTGTCGGTCAAATTTGTGCCTTCTGCTTAAACCGTTTGACAGATTTAAACGGAACTTGGCAGACACCCTTTGGGATCCAAGAACGCATCCTGTTAGGCGAGATTTCTAGCCACAGGAAAAAAAAGAAATATTCTGGAGATTAAACGCTCAGCGAAAACTTGCAGTTGCTTATTCATTATTTACCAGATGGCAGAACTGATCAGCGATTTCGCGATTTACCGAATTACGTTGGTTCTTGTTTCGCCGGCATAAAGGTGGATTAACAGAGACAGACAGAAACAAAGAGAATAGGCTAGCATAGGCGGATTTATGGGGGGCAAAGGGGCTATGCCCCCCAAGATGCCAAAGTCGCCTTTTTGCCTAGCATATGCAGTGCATTTCTGCAGTACAACTAATAAAATTTATACTCAATAGGCTATATGCATTTTTAGGGGGTTTTCATGCCCCAAAAAACCTTTGTTTTCAACTTTTGGCCTCAATTTTTGGCCATTAAAGGCTAGTTTGCCTTTTGTGACTCCAATTTCTGGCTACGTACGTAAAAGTAAGTCACAGTAAACAATAAATAACGCCAGGGGAGTTTAAACCATAGAAACCTAATTGAAGCAAACGCTACAAGAAAAACCAGGAATGTTTTTTTTGGAAAATTAGGGGAGAGTTGAATATTATTATTATTTTGCATTTTTATAATAATTACTATATCTTGCAACCAGAAGGGTTCTGTGACGCTTAGAATGCACCCCCAGAGTCCCTAGTCGGCTGGGAAGAGGGATACTTTCTCCCCATTCCCCTCTCCGTCGACGCCTGCGGCGCCTCACCTTAAGTTTGGGGGATTGCTCCAAGGACTTAGGAGGATAGACGCTCTTGAATAACGCTTTTTATCACATGCAAGTCAATCTCCATGGCAGTCTTTGTATTACAGTTGTATTTCTATACTGTTATGGTCATAGAAAAAGACGAAATTTAGCACAGAGTCCACGAAAATACGGCATTTGACCTTAAAAGCTAAAAACAATTTCTGGGGAGGGGGCACTGCCCCCTCCCCACACACCACCACCTTTGGCGCCTTTGGCGCCTCGACTCGGCTTGCGCCTTCGGCGACCTTGGCCCCCAAGTTCAACTCCTGGATCCGCTTATGTTGGCTAGTGCGACTTATATAAAACATACGAGACCAATAGCCTCGCTTGACACTTTTGAAGACAGTGCTATTGAAGCAAAGCTGCCTAGAAAATTAACAGTTAGTGACGAGAGTATTATTCATTACACACTCAGCGGTAAAAAAATGAAGAAAAATATTACCGATTGTGTTTTACTGCATTTGCGATAGCTGTTAGCTGAGTGATTCTAAACGCAAACATGCACGTACAGTGATCACAAGTATGTATTAGGCCTAAAAGTTGTTTAACATAGGGCCTACTAGCTCTATTTTATACAGAGTTGGCTGAATGTTTTCGCACACTGCGATTAAACAGTGATCACACGTGTAATGTTGTACTGAGCAGGGCTGGGGGAGCAACGTTGGGTCACCGACACGGCGAAGGCGAGGGCGAGATCTGGATGGACAACTTAGCGTGCACCGGAACAGAGACTAATCTGGCTGACTGTGAACACAGCGGCTTTGCACAGCACAACTGCAGACATGCCGAGGACGTGTCAATTGAATGCTACGGTAAGAACATCGCTGACGGTTGGTCTCAGATGGTAGATAGAAGCCAGCAGAGCCTATTCTCAAAATTTTTATGGACTTCACAGACAAGGTAAACAAACTAGGAGTTTTTCAAGCAGAGTTTAAAGAAGACATTATGGGGGTTGAGAAAGTTACAGGGATTTTTTGAGCGATTTTCCAACAAACGTAAATTTATTTAACTTATTAGTTGACTACACATTTTATTATATGTTTTTGCTTTAACCAACTAAATAGCTAGTAAGTGTTAAGACTTCAAATGTCTAAAATTTGGGATCTTTTTGTTTTTTTGTCTTTATGCTTTTTTCTGTTTGGGCTGCACATTTTGGTTGTATGATCTTACCAGCTAGGGATGTTAGGACTTGATCTTGGCCAAAAATGGTTGATTTTGGCCATCGTGTTGGTTCTGAGTCCGAAGTTTTTACCTTGTAGTCGTCAGCAACATTCGCTGCGAAAAATATTCGATAGTTTAAATTGTACAAGCAAAATTGTTTTACAAGATCAAATCAAACATCAACATCAAACATTTCCAAATTTTAGTTAACTATTCATAAGTAAAATTTTAATAGCAGGAACATGGGCTTAAAAAGTAGCCATGCCACTCTGCGCTTACATTGTCGGTGCCCATTCACAAAGGTTCTAACTCTCAATTTGTCCGCACCCAAGGATCAGTAGCTGTTTCGACTACCGTTGAAGCTTGCTGTTCCTAATTTCCAAAAATCTTTCTAGAGGAAAGGTTTTTGGGGAAATTAAGGAGGGAGTTAAACACTATATATATATATATATATATCTGCATTTTTGATATTTTCCACACATGCAAAAGCTTCCTAAAGGAAAAATTTTTATGGAAAATTGAGGAAAAAGTTCAATATTATAACTCTGCATTTCTGATATATTGCATGTACACTTCCCCTTATTTTTTCAGGAACCTTCCTAGAGGAAAAGTTTTTTTGGGAGATTAGGAGGGAATTAGGGAAGTTGAGTATTATAATTCTGCATTTCTGATATAACATTCAATACATCAAAAATGCAGAATAAGAATATTTAATTTCCCCCTAACTTCTCAAAAACCTTCCCCCTTTTTTCATGGAGCATTTGCTCCAACGTTTATATGGTGTAGACGCCCCTGATGACTAGAAAAGAATAATATTTAATCAACTGTCATATTTTATTAAAATATTTTGAATTAATATTTCTTCAGCTACAGCTGGCAAAAATTTCATGTGAATTTATTATCATTTTAGTGAGTTATGAAAAAAACAAAAAGGGTTCCTTTTTATGAAACACCGTGTATACATGTGTAAAATGTTTCGATGTATCTTGTAGATTAGACGTTGCGCGTATCACATCACAAGAGAAGAAACGGCGAAGTGACACAACTTCAGCTGATACAAAATAAGGACAATTGACATTGTCGTATTATCGTCGTTAAGTTTAATATTTAACACTAACAAACTGTTACTGTTTTAGTTTTACTGATTTTATGCAGCTTAGGCCTACCTGACAATGACGCGCATCCTCAAAGCTGTAATTAGGTGAAACTGGCTTAACGGCATATACACCGTGTCTGGATAAAAACGTGTCATTTTTATTTTTTGAATAACTCCGTGAAACATTGGCGGATTTTGATAATTTTTTGCACACAGCATCTAGAAGAAACTATAGTTCAGCCCACCTCACCATATAACTGTCTCTACACGTTGTTATTGAGACACAGTGTACATGTAACTAACATCTGAATTCGCACACAGTTGCAGTATACGTTAATTTTATATATTTATACATATAATTGTATTAATTTGTGTTGTCGCTGCACTAATTTGAGTTTTGTCAAAGTCCCTAAATTTTTTTCAGGTTAAGTGTCATACATTTTCAAAGTTGAAAACTTGATTTTATGCTTTATTGCATGATTTGCTAAAAAATAACAATTCTTGTTTTCACTTTTAAGCATTTGCAGGGTCTTAGGCTCAGCATAAAAAAATAATATATTTTTGCATGCATTTTGCAAACACTAATTACATCAGCAGTATTAATATGATTAATACGCAGGTGGTTCTGATTTATGATATTTTATATTGATTGACTGATTAATTAATTAATTGATTAATTGGTAAAACGTTTAATTGATTAACGTAACTAATACTGCGTATAGTGATATTAATTACAATTATTTACACAAAATTAACAAATGTATTGATAATTTTTGTTTATTTTGAGATATCATCACATTGTTAACAACGATAACCAGAGAAATGCGTATTAAACTTTAGCATGCAACATAATTTTTACTTACATGATAAACGTTATAATTTTCTGTGGTATTTATAACCTCATAATTTGTGTCAAACTTAGTTATGCAATAAAAAGCTCCAAAGTTGAAAGTTGTCAAAAATTGTATAAAATTGCTGAGTTTTCACATTGCTGCTCGCCGTAACAAGCACTGCTGACAAGCGTTTACCTTGACAACTAAAAAAAGTTTTTTTTATAATTTTTCGCGATTTTTAGCTGCGACACAGTTGCACCAAAATTACTGGAGAGTGGAGACAAACCAAAATTTGCGTGTGAAATTTTTAGCATTAAATGTAAACTTTAACCGTCTTGAGTTTCGATCTCCTAGGTTCAAAAAATTTTCCGGGCGGAATCGTCAGTTTTGGGTATCTTTTTAAAACGCATGATTATTTCATTGCACGTTGTTCACTGATTCCTCAGGTGGAAGCATCGATGGTCTGTCGCGCGTCACGTGAGCATTTCTCAGATTACTTGACCTGTAGGCAGGGGGTCCAAAATAACCGCATATTTGGAATTCCCGAGGCCACATTGCCTATTCACTATGCCACTTTGGTGGGGCTACAATGACGATTAAAGGTAGTTTGTAGATGAGCATCTCCATTGTTAAGCATTTTCAGGTGTAATTTTTCTAAGTCCGCAAATGGGCCTAAAATTTTCGGTTTTGGGGTGATTTAAGGGGAAAATATGAAAGATAAATGTTGAGACCCCCTAGGAAATCAATCCCCACCGAAACACATTATCCAGTGCAAAGAATGCGGCGATACTCCCAAAAATGTGTTCTCCAGAGCAAGTAAAGTATAAAAAAAAAGACAGAAACCATTTTTGAGCATTATATTTTACTCTTTTGCCCCTCCGACCCTGCTGGGCCGATTTGTACCATTTTTGGCACGTAAGGTCAGACCGCCGACGTAATTATCCAAGTCAAATTTTAAGTTGATTGATTTAGGGGTTTGGGGGCTACGGGTGCCCAAAATCTGGGGTTTCCCATTGACTTTGATAGTCGCCCTTACAACAGTGTTACGCACTACCGTGCTATACTGTGATAACCTATTAATTCGTTTCTGTGGATCTAAAAGTGCTTCTTGACGTTCTTTGTAAAATTTTTGCTAGACGATTTTAAAAAAAAAACGATGACAAAATAAAAAAGCTTTAAAAAGTAAAAGAAACGTGGCAAGAATAAAGAAAACGTTAAAAACGTTCATTAGGCCTACACCTATGCCTTGAACATCAGCAGGTGACAAAGTATTTTTGCACGAATAATTGCAGCTGTTCTGCAACTCCTCTGACTAAGTAATACATGCAGACTAGCAAACATTGAAGGGATCGTGTTAACAAAATTGAAACAAGCTGTAATTAACTAATTTTTACCGGTTACGCTATAAGTGAACATCTGTTTAGGCTACTAGTCGCAATATGGGGTATTATTAATCGCGATGTTTCACTCCCTGCAATGCGATTCTAAACTTCCCACTTGTCAAATAATTGCAGCTACGGAAGCTAACAGCTAGATTCTTTGAATATCAGCACCCACAAGTGTGGTAGACAATTTTGCGTATGTCCAGTGTTTAATAACGTAGTTCTTACATGGTAAACAAAATAAAATGCATGGGACATTTTCGGCAGATAACACGTTTCGCTTCTAAGCATTTTCTCTTTTTTTCTCACGTTTACGAAATAATCACAAAAACCTGCTTCAACGGCCAAATAATAAATTTTTGAGTAGTTGCACCACGGGCGGCACCATAGAGGGATATAATGTGCTTGAGCTTCCCCACGTCAGGAAATTTCGTCGGGAATAGACCGGGACGAAATAAATCACTAAAAATCACTATCGATCAGTGCTTCATCGCCCAAGACCCCGCTAGAAGAGCTCACGGTGACGATGTTTCTCCAGACCCCTAGTCGTAAACTCTAATGTCATAAGAATAAACGGTACGAATGGTCTGTAATGGTAGGAACAGTCCAGGGTACGAATCGGGGGAATCGCCCACGGTACGAATAGTCCGAGGTACGAAAAGTCCAGTTACCCTCTCATTGCAGTGTCTGGAGTGTTATAACTGGCCATAGTCTTACCCCACTCAACCGTGACTACCGAAACGTGGCTCGGGTCTGTATAGGCCTACAGCACCATTCTTCGGTAGATCACCGCGTCGATCACAGTCATGAAATGAGTACGTTTGGGCACAATCTACAGTGTATTACGCCTATTAATCGTCCGCAGACGGAGCTAGTGTGAATAGGACCGCGCAGATGTCTCGACGGTGAGTTCCATGTCATCGGGACGGCGACGGAGAAAGCCCGACGTCCGTATGAACTCAGTCGGTAAGACGGCACAACAAACTGATGACTGGCAGCAGAACGAAGATGATGTCTTGAGGCAGTCGCAGAGACTGGGGTGCAGTGTGTCGCGAGATACCGCGGGTAGTTCCATCCAGACAGCGACACACGAACATACTTGATGGGTTCAGATGCACTGAGCCGGTGGAGCCTAGAGCTCAAAACTATCAACTGCTTTAGACCGCAGTTGAACTTCCGCGTGCCAGTAACCAAACATCGAGTTAGCCTAGTGCATGCCCATTCCGGCGTTCCGCATTTCTGGCTGACTGTGGCTCAGTCTAAGGCGCTGAACACTAACTTCCTGGTGGTGAATAGGTGACAACTTGAATCATTGCCAACGCCGATACATTGAATCACGACTTTCAGCTATTCTTTTTTTTTATTTTTTCAATGGCGTTAACTTCCTTGTAATAGTCTGAGTTAGAGGCTCGTGGCGAGCGCCATGTCGGCGTTGGCAATAATTTAATTTAATGCGTATTTACCACCAGGAAGTAGGTGTTTAGAGCCTTACTACGCCACAGTCAGCGAGCCTATAACGGAGCTTCGGGCAAAGACCCCAGTGTAGTTCCAGGGCAGAAGCACCAGTAAGCAAGAGTCATTCCCTAAAGCTGAGAGTATTTTTAACTTTCATAAGCGCAAAGGCCGTGCATGATTTCATATTAGCCATTAATAATGTAATTCTGTTTTGCTTCGTTTTTGAGACACGGCACCTTAAAAGTCGAAAATCAGCACTTTGCCTTACTCATTCCACTTTCACTCCATTTCGATTTTCAGGGTGTTCCGAATTTCCTCCTGCAATAGATTGCTGACGTTACGTTTGCAAAGAGCGAAAATACTTAGGTAATTATTTGTGCAATAACTTTCAAGGTAGTCCAGCTTATATAAACACTTTTCATCAACGTTACACCAGACGAACGGACAGAAGGACGGACAGACAACATACGTTGCCATTACCTGCGAGATGCAGAGCCACCTACACTATAAACACGTCGCGTACTTTTGTTTGTTCCAATTAAGCATTTAAATCATTCATGATATCAGAATTTTACGACTACGTGACGTATTTTATGCGGTGGGGCCTTCGTGACAGTTTGTCACTTATAGCTAACATGTTAGACCTAGTTCTGTCGGTTCCTGGTTCAAAATCATCTGACAAACGTCAAACGTTTCGAGTAGCGAAATTTATTTGTTTTGTGGGAAACTCCAGCCGTATTGTTTGCGTGTCACCATCACATCGCCCAACTGTCAATGTGCTGTTGAATAATATCACCTTTTATGATTTTTGCTGTTTTCGATGTGTCACTCATTGCATGTCGCCGTTAACAAGTGTATAAACTGATGTTTTGTACATTTATATTTGCTGTTTTATTACAATAACAAAGTTT
>Ga0056128_1008895_pt1 | contig 12652 bp, 7 predicted proteins | sample WorMetLIZISLAND2_FD_71113 | JGI IMG/M metagenome (GOLD analysis project Ga0056128, IMG submission 71113) | Marine gutless worms symbiont microbial communities from Max Planck institute for Marine Microbiology, Germany - Olavius geniculatus... ...
AGTTAAGCCACGCTGCCCTAGATAGGCAGCGGTGGGCAGTGATAGTAAGAATGGCGTCAGACACCAACGGGCATTGAGCCCACGGTTGTCGATGATGATGATGATGATGATCATTTCTGCCAATCCCGAATCCCACGATTGGTGGTGTCCCAATCCCAAGATTTTGGAAGTATGAAAAAATATTGTTAATATGTTGCTTTTTCAGGCCTGAATGATACAAATAACAAATTTAGCCGTCAGATGGATAAAATATTTTGCACACGCTTTGCTGTGCACTGTAATTTTGATGGTCACAGTCACGATCCTTACATTTTGGATGGGCCTGTATTTTTTATAGGGGCCTATACTATGTCCTATGCATAAAATAAGTCTATAAAAGATATTAAAATAACAGCTGATCTGTAAGCTTAATCCCGAAACATGGTCCCAGGATTATTAATTTCTCAATCCTGGGATGGAAAATTCAATCCAGGGATTGCAATCACTGCTGGTATGTGTGTATGTGCGTTTTAGCGCATTGCCGAGCTTGCTGGATTCGGAGGAGGAAATAATGACGACCAAGTACGAGCTGTCAAAGATGCAGTAGTCATGACGTCTATGATGATGCACTATGGATGATTTGTCAGCAGCCGTACTGGTGCTCGGATGATCCATGCACCATTTTGATGCTGTTGTGCTACGATTTATCCACTAGCTGGGCGCCATTGTACATCTGTAATTTCTGCATCGCATTTTTTGCTATTTGTTGAATTAATATCTTTTAAGTCGCAAAATTTTCTGCCTTGCGATGTGGTCCATCATTTTCCGATCGGCACTGAATCGTGTCACTGCTGTGTACTAATTATAGACAACAACTGCACAAAAAAATGCACAACTCACATTTCTGACTTTCCCACCCGTCGCACAAATTATTCCACTACAGCCATCCTGTGGGAAATCATTTTCGTGAGGCCCATCTGGGGAGAAAATTTTTGAATTTTGCTTAAATTTTCAAATGTCATATTCTGGTGCACTTAATATTATTCAGCAATGGCGGGTGGGCTTTCAAACGTCTCTGGTTCGGGGAAAACTTACCGTCTCTCGATGGGCTTGTGGCCATCACAGGCGGTGTACAGATCGTCTCGTAATTGCCATAGCTGACAATAATGTGCTAATACTAACTGTACAAGGATTTACTTACTGTCGTCACCGAGATCATCTAACTGTGTTGCTTACACTCCGCACAGTGTCAGAATATTTGCATCACACCTCGCAGCAAGTGAAATTAGTGCACGGCTCAAACCTGGCTGTTTGGAAAATAATTCATTACTGTAAGGGTTAAACTTACTGTTCCATTATTGTCTGTATGTGCATTTTGCCTCTAAAGGGCCATCCCTGAAATGACCTACACTGGGTTGGGCGGGATGTTAAACCCTGCTCACTCACTCCCCCCGAAGAGATCATCATTTAAACCCAGCTTTTGATGATTTCTCGGTCTACTATTAACCACGACATTAGACTGCGAAACATGTTTCTCCGATAGTTGCTTCATTGAATATACATCATTACGTCTGATGTGGATGTAGTCTTTGAACCAGTTGTATTTCACATCTCAAAGCTGTGCATAGGCTGGTTGCCCGTATGCCCGGTTTGGCCCCGAAATAGTGTCAGGTAATACATGGTAATGAGGGAAGTGGATGCTTTATGTATGCTTGTTAGGTCTTGTCTGATGTTATGAAGATAGGGATGGAGATAGGCATGTGTAGTATTCAAAATATGACTTCAGTTTGGTTTTGAAAAAAATGAGGTTTTCGGTTTGGTTTTCAGTTCTTACCATCTGATATTTAGTATGTAGTATGCTGCATTACTTCATTATTTCCGTCACTCGTAGTAGCTATCTTTACTCTGTGTTTGACATCAGAAATTACGCAGACTACTTCCTGTGCTGACTGCTGTGATGGTCCAGCTAATCGTCGGTCAATGTGTTTTGAAACTAAGATTAGAAAAAGCTACTTTGACCAACGTGAAAAGTGTAGAAACGGTCTAAAAACTGGCACTCTGGTTCTTAAAAACTGAACTGTGGAAAGCAAGTTTTCAGTTTTCAAAATTTAATGTCGGTTCAGTTCAGTTTGGTCCGGCTTTTAAAAAACCGAAAACCAACAGATTCTGCACACCCCTATATAGAGATTTTCGTTCGATGTTCATAGTCCCATTGGGCGACTTCACTTTTTGACTTTCGCTGAGTCTAAACTTTGGTCTAAGTATCTACTTAATTCAAAAAGTGAAGTGATTTCGCTGAGCTGGAATTCACTTCGACTTTTGACTTTAGCTGAGCAAAAACATGGCGACTACAGTTCTATACGTACGGATAAATGTCGTAATGGCTACATAATGACATAAGACGTTATGTAATTACGTCATTTGCATGCACGGCGCAATTAAATAAGCAAGTCCAAGCGAAATTGGTTGATTTATTCCCTGTTAGGTTTACTGATTTTCCGCCATTTTTGATCGTTTTGGTCCAAGTCAGTAGACTTAGTCCAAAGTTTAGTTGAACTTTGGTCTAAGTAGACTTAGCGTTCAGCTTTGGCTCAGCGAAAAGGCTCAGCAAAAGTCTAAGACCAATAGTGAAGTCGCCCATTGTCTACAGTGTTTTGTTACATCACACCATGGTGCTTGCTTGTATTTTCACGTGATCCACTGAGTGAAGTCAATCAGTCGGCCATACAGCGGAGTGTTAACTCTGCCTTCAATTTCCTTTTCTCAGCATTTCAGTTTTTTTATGTTGTTTCGTTAGTTATGGTTTTATCTTTCAGATGGCATAAGCATTAGCTGTCTGTCATTTGTTGAGGGTGTATTTAGTTTCTATAGCGTATGTGGTAAGAAGGTGATCAAGAGAAGGCTCATACCTAGATCTTATAGGGAAAAAAACTGTGCCCTATTTTTCATATACTATTATTACTTTTATTACCTTTGGATTAGCTAGCCATAGCAGAGTCAGTTGATGCCGGAGTGACCAGGTTTTATTTCTGCCAGGACTGCTAATGTATCCGAGTTATTACTCACATAAATGGTATCATTTATTCACATAAATGGTATCATTTATCTCTGTAAACGGAGTCCCCCGTGCTTAGCAGATCCAACCTGTTGTACTACTACTATCTTGAAGAGTATCCGTAATTATTACCAGGGTGGTTTTGTGCTTTTTTGTTTCTGTGGTGTCTTAGTTTTAGTTAATTTGTGATTCAGAAAAGATTAAATGCTGTCTGTTTGGCATACTACAATTTTGTACATAGCAAACTGTGCTCATTGTTCGCTAGGGTGGATTGTACATTGCATACAGTCTTGTAACTCAAGGCCTATAAACTCAACTGCAAGATGTGCTTAATTTTTATATGTATTGCTGTACATACGTTGCAAGCCGTTATAAAGTGTTGGTTAGCCAGCCTTATAGTGTTTTTCAGTTGCTTCAATTTTAAAACTGACAAAGGATTTTGAAAGCAGCCATTAATATTGCTAACCAACTCATGTACAAGGCTCATCTCTTTGTGTCTGGAAAACGTGGAAATGCGTGAAAATTGATCAAAGTTAGGAAATTGTCATGGAAAAATCTTGACTGTGAAAAAGTTTTTGGTTGACTTTGGATGTGTAGTAGAAGTATGATGCGTGTTGGCAACAGATCTGTGGCCGGTTTCCATTTTCGTAAACAATTTTTGTCAAGGGGCCACACAGGACTGTATTTAATGTAGTTGTCTTTCATACAATGTCCGTCACCAAATCCAGGGCCTAATATACTGAGCCAATGATTGTGATTATTTGGATTTTTCTTGTTTGGTTTTCAGTGTTGTGTGGTGTTATATCATTTTGTTGCTAGTGACATGACTACCTACGTATGTGTCAAGTGCCATGTTTAGCCGTGGTCATGGAGACCGCAGAGCTTGCAAGGGGGCATTGTCAGACCAAGATGTACTTTTATGAGACCAATGAAGAAACAAGGCCGAAAAGTGACTACAAAATTTGGTGCATTCATACTTGTCGCAAATTCCCTCAGTGGTGTAAGTTTGGTTAAAGTCAATCTGTCAACATATGTGCAAGATATCGTGCGAGCAATATTTGTTCAGGACTCGCGCACGCACACACAGACACACGAACACTCAGAAAACAACACAATCACCCACCACGTTGGTGATGGCATAAAAACACTGTCGTGACTGGGCAGACCAACTAAGATCATGTGCAGAATCGCAAAACATGGCACTAGTTATAGTATTGTAATGTATTAACTGAAACGTCAGTTTAAATAGGACTGTATGTTTTGCAGTCCAGTCCAGTGCAAACTTCACACACGTCGTGACGCATGTGTGTAGAATTGTGGCTTACTATATACAGACAAACATGTCGTCATTCGTGGTGTTTTGAGTGAAACGGATTTGATGAAGACACTGACAAATGGTCTGACAAATGTTATTAATCCATGCAGAACTGTTTCTATGATAAATATTGTGTATACGTGTGCAAGCATTAATTTCTGTTGCATTATCACAAGTGGCACCAAAGCAGACGAAAGATTTTTGGGCCGACTGCTGTAAGCTTAAGGTCGGCCCTTTGTCGTAGTTGTTGCCTGTCTGTTTGTCATTCGTCACTGATGTATTGTGGCTAAACGGTGCAAGATAGGGCCTAGGTTGCTATTGATAACTATATAGGAAGTCGCATACTGGCTTTCAAATGACATTAATCTATTACTTTGGACTTGAAGGGTCATAACTATGGTCTATGGAATGGAATGTTCATGCTGTAAGTGGCCATATCTCGACAACCGTGCGAGATAGTGCCAAGGTTACTATTAATCACTAATAGGAAGTGACATACACCCTTTCAGATGACAAAAAAATCATCAAATTTGGATGACCTTCAAGGTCAGTGACAACCAGTGCGGTCGGCCCCACCCTAGCGACAGTTGGGCTTCTGGTATAGTTTCGCTAGAATGTGGCTTTTGAAAGAAGTGTCATCATTTCTCTCTTTGCTATATTTGTCATATGGAACTCTTCCCATGCTATTTCAGATGTGTTCCATTATGAAGAAATGACATGAAAGGTCGACGGAGTAACAAGTTGACACTTTTTATAACATTTCAGTAACATGCCACCTAGCAAATGCAGCAGCATCATATAAACAAGCACCACGACAGACAACACTGTTTCATGGCCATCGACATTTCGTAAAGCCAACGACACACTTGCATGTATTAATTTATTCATTAGGCCCACGACATACTCTGTCGTGGGCCAGCTACACCAGCTACAAAACCAATTTTTCAAAACACAACTAGTTCGGCTGTATGATAACGATGGAAATATTTTGGCCAAAAAGCAACACACGAATAGTTCAGCAACAATACATTATGAGTAGAAAATAGCATAAATTATTTCACAATCTTGGGGTTTGTGCAGTAGCAAGTTCGGTGTTTTCTTTTCCAAAAAGACAGCATTTTTGCATTGGAAGACTTGGGTACCTACCAGTATATTGAATGCTGCCACATGACATTGTGATGACCTGATACGAAATTCGCAAAAGCATGCTCCTGCAAAGCTAGTATCTTGAACCAAGAAGCAGAAGCAGCAAGTTTATGTGGGTCATAGTACAAAACCAAATTCACTTCACTCTTGTGTTCACTTTCAAGCAGATATGTCTGTTTCAACTTTTCAGTGACACCCACAGAAAACCAAATGAAAGTGTTTCAAAATTATGGACAATTCTTTAATCTTTAGTTTTCCAAAAACCGAACAACTTTATTCCACGCGCCCCTGATCCCAGCAAAGACATACAATTATGATGACACAACATTCATGAAGTCAAATGTGTATTCATGCAAGAGCAAACAAGAAATTTGAGCTAATGCTCACGAGATGCGTGAAAGCCTATAGCAGTTCCAGTTCAGTAGTTTAGCTGAAAATGGGGGTGTTCACGCTAAGTTAATATACAAATACCAAATTCTCTATCATAACGGTAGTTCCATGGCACCACCTTGTGAATGACAGACTTGTGTTGCAGCCCAAAATCGCCAAAAAATCCATAAAACTCCCTATTTTGGCATTCAAGGTCATTGAATTCGGCGCCAATCGAGAGCCAGTGTACGACTTCCTATTAGTGATTAATAGTAACCTAGGCCCTATCTCGCACCATTAGTGTGACGCAGCAACTTATTGGCCCAAAATCGCAAATTTTGCCCACCCCTTCTCATTTAGTACCCTCGTTCAGGGTGACCCCCTTCAAATTTGTGGAACAGCTTTACAGTTCCTGAAACTAGTCTTCCAGGCAGCTGACGGTGAAGATTTGGAGATTCTAGCTTGTACCGCTTTTGACTGATCCGCCTTAGCTGACCGAGACAACGAAGCCATAAACAGTACAAGAAAATATAGCTGGTCTATACAATACACCATATCACTGCTACAGTCTAGTTTTCTAAGATACGTTGTGTTGCAGTGTTGATAAAATGTGTTGCAGCCAAATGTCCGCTTGACATTTGGCTACAACAGAGTTGACATTAAGTTCTATAATAAGACAAATGACTACACAGTTGAACTAGATGACAATATCATTCACTACAATACAGCGGAAAATCTTGACTTCACCAGTCGCAAACAGGCCTACCATTCTACGGGACTTACTTATGACAACACAGTTTAGGACATTTTCCAGTTAGCCGATCCAATAAGTGTTGAAAACTTACGAAATTGCAATTTCTTTAGACAAATGAGGTCGGTCAAAAAACACATCGTGTCTCACAAACCCCTTGCATTATTTCTCATGTCTTTGCCACACTGACTGATTTTCAGAATTAGACGTCCGAGAAAATTTGCCACAAAACTATCGTTAAACTTACCACCACACCTGAAATGTGTCGCTACACTACCCTGATTCAAATTTCACTGATTTCCGGATGAGTGGGAGACCTGCATAAACAAGGCTACAGACAGACAGACAACTTGGCTAAACAACATGTACACATAAGACCACAAGCATAACACTAGTTTGATTAAAATGTAGTTTGGCCTATAAACAGAGACAGCATAACACAGTTCCTACAATAAATACTACTAGAAACAGTAATAGCCTACGATTAATTTAAACATTAATGGCACTGCAGAAAATATATTTGACTCTAAATTTGGCTGAATAGACCATTGCCTAAAGCAAGCAGAAATAGTTTAGCACTATACCAGTTTGAACAAGACATTTACCAGCCAAAGCCTGTGATCTTAACTGCTCTCTCTACAAGTTGGCTACAGTGGGATGTAGCTATTAGCTATCTGGAAATGCACTTGAACACGTATTTAACCAGTTATGACTTGAAGGTTCACAATGCAAGACAAATATAAGTTAGCTGCTACAGCATTTGGTTGTCGACAACCACAATATTTTAACTACAAACACAGACAAAAATACTGCTAAACTGCCTAGACATCAACGACGTTACAGATGTATATTACAAACTGGCTGAGACAACATGTGGCCATTAGCCGAGAGATAATTTAATCACAAATGCCACAAACGAGATAGATAATACTACACATAGACATAGCACCAGCCTCGTCAGCATCACTGCCACAAAATTCTATGACGATAAGTTGGCTGAAATGTGGGAGATAAAAAATTGTTTAAAATTGCCGACACCAAAAATACAATGAAAAACGGCATTAAACACTAAACACTATACATCAAAGTCACCAACAATCAAGAGATCAACCATAAATACGGACGTTCTAAGGTGTGCTCAGAAATGACTAACGCCTTACCCGTTAACAAGCGAAATCACAAAATCTCAACCAGTTAGATTTTCAACATTGACAACAACAGTGTAATTGTACTTCTGCATTCAGGAACTGAAATTTCCCGGATTTTTATTAGAAACATGCTTAGTAACGTAATGTACTATTCTTCCTCGAGTATAATGTTGTTTAAAAGACCAACAGATTAAGCAGCAAAATTTAATTACAATCCTAAGTCAAACAACTACTTAGCCGATTTTTCAATATTTTTATCAAAGCGGTCAAACATTATCGGCCTGGGAAAACGTTTCAAACTGTTTCCGGCATCACGGTGAGTTGTTGCAGTCGAGATTTAGTGATGTTACTGTGTGCAACTTCTTTCTTTAGGACGCAGCCTCACAAACACAGAGACAGAAAGAGAAATACAGACAGACGAAGCACGCAGGCAGCCGCACGCAGAACGATACGCGGACAGATGCAGACAGAGGAATGGAGCGGAACAGTGCAGAGTACGACGACAGACAAACGACATCGCGATGGAATAGCGACGTTATGATGATGATGACACTGAGAACACAAGTGCACACTCCATCATTATGACTTCTCTCCTTCCACATCCTCTAGATCACCCGCAGTCTTTTCATCGCCTCCACCTTCTGCATCAACACATTTCAACCTATCATAAGGGATCAACTATAAAATATGTCCACACTGAGGGAGGGGGGAGAGGTAAGCAGTGAGCCAAAACACAAACAAAAGTGGACACAGGGAGAGGGATGTTTCAGTGTCAGCAGATGTCTGTATTTACATAACATGTAAAGCAACAAGTAAAGTGTTACAAGTTACAACACTGGATAGCTGCAAGCCCAATATATAGCACAAAGAATTAGTGTAAGCATATGTTGTTGTAAAATAATGAACATTTGAACGGTTAAAATTTCATTAATCCCTAAATGTTTCAACAATTAACTGTTAAATGTACTATAAATTGTTACTTTCTGCACACACAAATAATATTTCTGTCTTTTATCATGGTGCCATGCAAGTCTTCCAGCAAAGGAAATAGGCATAAAAATGTGGCTGCCATTAACTCCTTTGCAGAACAATGCTGTTTGAGCGGATACACTACATGCTACCAGTCCCAATGTACCAATTAATCTTCAGCTTTAACTACGATTTCAGATTCAGTAACCTTTCGATTATACAACAGGGATGCGCAATGGGCCAAACTGATACAGCCTCACCGCTGGGCAGGTGTAACAGCCTGCCTCCCAAAGATAATAATAACAATAAGTGAATATTTATATAGTGCATTATCATTTCGGGAAATCTCTAGGTAAGGTAAGGTAAGCTAAGGTAGAGTACCTCCTTCACCGGGCATATCGGAGGTCCACAGTGTGAGATTATCTCTCAGCAGCTGCATGATAAGTGTCGAGTCCTTGTACGACTCTTCACTCAGAGTATCCAACTCTGCGATAGCGTCGTCGAACGCGGCCTTCGCCAGCCGGCACGCCCGATCCGGCGAGTTCAGAATCTCGTAGTAGAAGACAGAGAAGTTGAGAGCAAGGCCAAGGCGGATTGGATGTGTTGGCGCCAGCTCCGTCATGGCTATGTCCGACGCTGCCTTGTATGCCACCAGACTATTCTCCGCCGCCTCCTTGCGATCGTTGCCCGTTGTGAATTCTGCCTGATAGCGGTGGTAGTCACCTTTCCTGGCAGACCACACAGACAATAAAGGTAAACCACCAATTATAGTCAACGGCTCTGTGACCCTAGGGTGGAACCCATCTCCGTTCTTAAGGCCCCAAGCCAGCAGTAAGTGCCAACACAACTTGGATATATGGACGAAGGACCAGACCTCCCATTTTAAAATTAACAGCAAAGTTCAAAGTGGCAAAAACTATCAAATAACCTCTTTCTGTTGCACTGGTTTAAACCAATTTAATTTATTTAAACTGCAGTATAAATTTAAACCTCCTTCGACAGAAACCTGCCAACCCTCGTAATGCAAAGTTTGTTCAACTCATCACAGCGGCATCAGCTCAATAATCCAAAGGTTCAATAGTCCAAAGATTCGATAGTCCAAACGTTTTAGTGTTCTTTCCTATACACTTTTACAGACGCTGACTCAATCTAAGAGTAGGGTTAGGGTTAAGATTAGAATTCATGAAAATGCACATTGCAGTATTGCGTACACCTTCGTACTATCAAACCTACGAATTATAGACACACGACCGTACATACATCTTGTAGTAGAAGACCTTGGACTCTCCAGTGCCGGCAGCTGGAATGAGATGTTTGTCCAGAATATCAAGAACATCGCGACATATCTCCTTCAGCTCCTTCTCAACCTGACCATACAATCACACTACTAACTTGTTTATTTATTTAATGAACAGAGTAGACTGCATTAGCATTACAGCTGGATAGCAAGGCACAAACACTAACATTTGCCCAGTATTGAGATGACATGGACAAACAGACAAACAGACACACTGACAGTGACAGACGAAGTAATTGACATGAGTTACTAACACCATAGACACACAGACAGATCAATGTCTTTAACCTCCTCAGCGGTAATCCCGAGCGTTATTCGGGGCGGTTGTCATGTACTGAAAAACGGTAACCACGAGTGAGACTCGGGAGCGCAGCTATAGCGATCTCCCTCCTATCTGTGCTGCGAAATGTCAGTCATTAACACACGTCCAGAACTATCGGCGAGCGGCTTCGCAGTCATGTTGTCAGTCGCAACTGATAAAGTCCTTCTTCCCTTGCATCCGACTGCCAGATGTCATCTGTGTTTCTGATTTGTATTTGATAAGTGGCAACATAGGGCTGACGTATTGGCCACAATTTGCAAATATGTGCTTTGGCTGAGAGATTAATGCAAAATCTCCCCTTTCTCTGGGGGTCAGAGATGCATCTGACACAACGCGTCATTGCACCCCACAATGGGCCTACAAGTGTACCAGGTACCTGCCATATGGCATCTGAATGGCATAAGAAATCCATCAAACAAGGATCTGACAGAAAACAGACAGAGAGAACATGCTACAGAGAAATGTGTAACTATAGGCAGAATCGCTTGCACTGCCAAACCAATTCAGACTGATTGACGGCAACTTACGGTGCCACGGTACTGCTTGATCAGTGCCAGCTTCACCTCATCTCCGCCTTTGCTTTCCTCCTTCTGCTCGATGCTCGAGATGATTCGCCACGATGCGCGCCGAGCACCGATGACATTCTTGTATGCAACCGACAACAGGTTACGTTCCTCCACAGTCAGTTCCACATCCAGAGCCGCTACTCGCTTCATGCACTCCACCATTTCTAGTACAAACACCGACAACTAACTAACTCAAGATCTGTATGTAATCATAATCATCATCATAATAGTCAGTGTTATGGGCCATATCTACAATAGTTAAGCTGACAGTGCATTACAATGTCTAGGTTAGTTGGAAAACAGATGAGTCCTTAGGGCTTTATGAAATGACAAAAACAGAAAACTGAATTTCAGACAAATCCTGGTACTTTGTCAAAAGTTAACTGTTATTGTGCTATAATGACTCAGAAAATATTAAGCGGACTTCTTGTGGCTAAAAACTGCCGAACCGTAACTCTTTGCAGGATAGCACCCCACAGTCGCTGTAACAGTACCACACCAAACATAAGACAACGTAAACAGGGTAGACTTTGGAATGCCGCTCAGAGTAATCCCCTATACACACCCATCATTAAACGTGTACTTTATAACCTTCACAATCTGCAATACAGACAAAACAGTTTAAAAGTTGCCACAGAATATTTAATACCGTGCCTATATGTAACGCTTATTGACTTCGAGTTGTCAGTGACGCCTAAATATACGTTCTAGTAACAAATGTTCTTTGTAGTGAACACTTCAAATAGCGAAAAGTTTAACGGCAAAACGTCAGGAGACAAGAGGCATGACAAAATTTCCACTCATTCAATTGCCTACGGCTGTCTGATCAACAACATTAGAGTATACACTTATTTACCATCATATCTTTCCGCCTGTTCTGTCAGCTTCGCTTTATACACATTATCTTCTCTGTCGCCCATTTTTATTAGAAACCGCTTAAATAAACGACAGAAATTTCAAGTTTTATCAACAAATAATTTCATTTACACTACAGACGAAGAATATTTAATCGCCATTATTTTAAAAACCGTTTTAGGGATGCGCGAAGCTGCTAATTAGCTAAACGTTTTAACCAAAAAAGTTTATTCGATTAGTAAGTATTAAGTAACTGATTGACTGCAGCTATTGGCACATCATGTGACTTTTTAACTCAAAGTACAATTAACGTGAACTGTATATAAAAGGCACTGGTTCGTTCCAACTTAGGACTCGGACCGGTACATCACTGAACAGAGCACAGCCATATATACTACTTGCAGCATCAACAGCTGGTTCTTTACTCTGTAGTCTGCATATATACGAACGCCACTAACTGAAACTATTGAGATTGTACTAAATGGTTTTATACGGTAAATACTAAATACGTCTTGACTCAAGAGAGACACAGCTGACAGTGACATTGCAAACTTCGAAGGACGTATATATAGGCCTATATGTGTGGCTGTTCGCATACAAGATCGCTACAATATTTCAGTAAATAGGCCTATCTGCACTTTATTTTAATTAGTCCTTTTGTAATGCGTACGTAGTACTAGACCCTATAAAGCCGCCGCCGTGCCGTGATTTTGCCAAGCCGCCGCCGACGCGAAAATCGGGGCTATAGCGGAGAAAAATAGACCTATGTTACTATCATCATCATCATCATCATCGACAACCGTGGGCTCAATGCCCGTTGGTGTCTGACGCCATTCTTACTATCGCTGCCCACCGCTGCCTATCTAGGGCAGCGTGGCTT
>Ga0056128_1008898_pt1 | contig 12651 bp, 9 predicted proteins | sample WorMetLIZISLAND2_FD_71113 | JGI IMG/M metagenome (GOLD analysis project Ga0056128, IMG submission 71113) | Marine gutless worms symbiont microbial communities from Max Planck institute for Marine Microbiology, Germany - Olavius geniculatus... ...
AGGTCAAAGAAGAGGTCATTCAAAGAAACTATATAAAAAATGCAGTAGATTAGATTTGAGAAAGTATGTATTTAGCAACAGAGTAATTGATCACTGGAATGCACTGTCTGACATGTGTGTCACTAGTAATACCATAAATCAATTTAAAAATTGTTTAAAATGGAAACTGCAATCGGAAACACATAGGTAACCTTAGTTATTAGGATAGTAAGCGTTATATGGCATTATGCCTGTGCTTACTTAGGCCACCAGTAATTCTGGTGGCTTCGGTGAAATACAAAACAAACAACACTAGACATGCCATCAAGCGTAAAACAAAACTGTACAAGGGTAGAGTGGAGTTTACTGGGCGCCATAGGAATACATTGCGCCTATTATTTCACATATATGCCGTATAACTACCAATAGGGTTAGGGTTAGGATTAGGGTTAGGTGTAGGGTCAGGGTTAGGTGTAGGGTTAGAGTTAAGGTTTAGAGTTAGGGTTAGGTTATTCCTATGGCGCCCAGTAAACTCCACTCGTCCCCTGTACAATTTTGTCACTAAGCCAGTCCCATCAGAAAACAAAATGTTCATGATAAGCATAAAATACAATTAATAAAGAACTTCACCAAAATAGCCCGCCCGTGCAAACAAATCTACAAAGAATAGTTAAAGCAATTATTATAAATAATTAAATATTTATTGCATAATGGTGAAGGTCCTTATTATTTTTTGCTGCCCCATGTCCGACTATCAATAACTGCATTAGTTGATATTTTCATTTAATTTAACCTAATGAGTGATTAATGTCTAAAACTTTAATCACTGCTGCTTGTTTTTATTGCGTAGTAGATATAAGCAATGTTTTAATGTTTGATTAAATGTAAAAAATGCGAAACCCTCACTAATAATTGTTGTGGTAGTAGTTTGTAGCATGGTTTTGTAGTCAATGACCTTCTAACCTGAACTGGATTTTGGTCAGCTAAAGTGCTGATATGGTAAGATATTGGTGTAAAGCAGTTGACGTTGTCCGCAATGCCAGCGTCTTCGTGAACCGTAACTGGAAACTTAAGAATCAGAAAATGGTGGTGTTGCTCCTGGCTAGTCGGAATAGCCGGGACGACCTTGCCCGTTTCGCTAACGTCACACGCCTGAATTTCATGACCGTTTCCAAAGTCAACAGTTCCAGACCTGACTATTGTGTAACGTCATTTTAGAGTCCATTTTCAAGCTCACCTGAGATGCAGTTTCACATTTAAATTAGCATTTATAGTATAATTATCATACGTATAAAATATGTCATATATATACTCAACTTTTCTTGCTGTAAATGTTTACTGTTGCCAGTGTCATTATTATTTTACATTTATTTTATTTCTGGTTTTAAAATTAATTTAGTTACATGATTAATAAAAAATGATGGGAGAGCTGTTGTGTACTGTGGTAGGCCGGTGAGCAGCCTAAAGACTGGTGGAAAGCTGCCAAGTCTATGTACGAGTTCACTGCCACAGACATCGATGGCCAGGAAGTCAGTCTGGACAAGTACAGGTAGCAGATTGTGTTATCATGGACCACAGTTATGTAGCACTGCATGTCATATCTGTTAAGTTAGCTCAAAATTGGACAAATGATAGCTTATTTGCATTGCTGGAAGCTATTTGCATTGCAATTAATTGAATCCACTGAGGAGTCACGGATATCTGCACATTTAACTAGGGCTGTACGAAAATCACGGTGCAAAAGTGAAAAAATCACAGCATACTTTTAGAAAAGTCGCAAAATTCACGGCGAATTCACGGTGCCAATTCACGGTCATATATGGCATTAAAAAAAGTCTCATTGACAAGCATTTTTGTTCTCTGCCTAGTCAACAATCAGTCATGTATCGTCGTCTCACAAAATGACTAACATTAATCGTTCTTATAGGCCTAGTAACTTTCAGGAACAGTTTTAGTAACTACAACGGCTGCAAATGATTATCATGGTGATCAACGAGGTCATATTAGGGTCAACTTTCAATGTTTAACAATCAAATTTTACGGATTTTGACAAAAGTGCAGCCCGTGCAAAAATTCACGGCAAACGCTAAAATTCGTGGCAAGCGCCAAAATTCATGGCTTTCGTGAATTCCGTGAATTTGCGATTTTCATCTAGCCCTACATTTAACCCTTTCGCGACGAGCTACATGGGAGCCACGTACTTTCCAACTGCTCTCGTGGCTGTGCTACGTGGGACCAAGTAGTAATACAATGGCCGGTAAATAGCACTATTAGGCTTAGGGATAAGTGCCTTAGCAGGCCCCTGGGTTACGAAGTTACTTCGTATGTATTCACCAGGTGTTGCCACCCTTACTGATATTTTTAGTGGAGTTTGGGTAGGCAGCAGCTGACTTCCCAACATGCATGCACTTAGGCTGCATCACAGCAGTAACGACGGACAAAATAGTTAACACATAATAGCATATTTTTTACTAAAATGACTGTTTAGCGTAGAAGACACGAAAATGTTTAGGAATAGTGAGTATGAGTTTGACCTGACTTCACAAGGTTCAGGTATTTGGATGTATGGCTTTTCAACCGAGGCCGAAACTGCAGAGAAGAATGAAAATGTTGCTGAATGCATAAGGGTGGGGCAAAAAAACTTTACGGATTTTGACAAAAGTGCAGCCCGTGCAAAAATTCACGGCAAACGCTAAAATTCGTGGCAAGCGCCAAAATTCACCCTAAAATTCACCCTAAAGTTTTTTGCTGTTTTCTTACAACTGTTTGGAATTTTAATATGAAATTTTACAGAATTATTTATTGAAACATTGCACATCTAACTGCCAAGTGAAATGTAATTCTGTTGAAACACAACAAAGTTATAGGCTTTTTAACATGACTGAGTACCGATTTTTAGCATTAAAAATGTTTAAGTTAAAATGCTATTTAATTTTCAAAAATTGGTTACCATGTTACAACTGATGATGTAATCATTAATGTTGCGATAAACAGTAATTTATTTTGTTTAGAAATTATCGTTCCTTTAAAGCAAATCGTCGGCTGTTCACTGGATTTATCTTCCAGCAGGACGGCGCGTCAGCACACACAGCGCGCAATGCCGCGCAGCGCACAGAACTGGCCATGGGCCAGCTGTCCAGATTCACCAAATGTAAACCCAATGGACTATCACGTGTTTGGTGCAATGTTGGAGGCTTACCGCAAGCTTAAAAAAGCCGAAAACAAGTGCCAAACTCAAGGAAATGCTTCAGGTTATCTGGGGCAACCTGCCACAGGGACTGATCAACAAGACTGTGAAAGATTTCTCAAGTAAAGCGATTGGAGGCTGGTGTTGTAGGTTGGAGCTGGTGGTGGACACTTCAAACATTCACAATGACTATGGAATTCTGGCATCTGATCATTATTTAACTGTGTTGTTTCAACGATGTTATTAAATTGGTGTTGTAGCTGGAACATTTTTGAATGCTGAAAAATCAGTGGGCAGTCATGTTAAAAAGTCTATAACTTTCTCTTTTTTCAACAGAATCACATTTTACTTAGCAGTTAGATGCAGAAGTTTTTTAGTAAATTGTAAAATTTTAAATTAAAATTCCAAACGGTTGCTAAGAAAACAGCAAAAAACTTTTGGGGGCTACTTTTTTGCCTCACTGTATACCTACCTATCTGTCACCAATACTGGCTGCTACTACCACTATTACTACTACTAGCCAACTACTGCTACCAATAACTACTACTACTGCTGCTGCTGCTGCTGCTACTGTTGTTGTTGTCAATGACACGGACACTGGAGCAGACCTCAGAACAGAGTTCACCCTACCAGCGTGATGACCTCATGTGGAGATGTGCACAGAACGTCCGGCGTCCAGTCAGGACGTCCAAAAATGTCAGTTCGAGCTTCTGTTATGGCTGAACACTCCAGTAGCCAGTGTTCCATAGTGTGGGTGGCCTGACCACAGTCAGGACACGTTGGGTCGACGGAAGAATCCATCAGATCACCATCGGTGATGTGCTTTAAAAGCATGGCAATGTCCTGAATGGATCTGAGCTGCTGCTGCTGCTGCAACAACTACTACTACGTCTGGCCTACTGATAATATTTTATCAGTAGTAAAAGTATTAGTAGTAGCCTAGTGGCAAGCACAGTACCTGCTACTACTATTACTACTACTATCACTGCCGACTATTATTGCTTTCCACTACTACTGCTGGTTACTGACTGCTACAACTATTACTACTGCCTGATGCTACAACTAGCTGAAATAGTGCATTCATGGCTTTGCAGTTGCATATGTTGTAAAATGCCGGTCTCTTTTACTCACATAGTTGTAAATACTAACTTTGTGTAGAATTTGCAATCATAAACTTGAACATTTTTAGACTATTTAAATATTCATATTTGTATGAGGCCGCTGGTGCAGTATATGGCTTGTACTGAAAGGGTTAAAGTAAAAAATTTTTAATAAGAAATTGATTAATGTGTATTGTATATTGAATCTGCCATGCACCAAATTGAACATAAAATTGGAGAAAAAACTGGAGTTGGAAGCTTCAGTGACAGATATGCAGATGTTTGAAGGGAAACTATCTTGAAAATTTAATGACATATGTGTACATATGAACGAGATAAGATTTATGGCAAGCCAATTTTGAGCAAATTTTGACTGATTGTCACAAAAAGTGAACTTTAATCATTTTTTACAATTAGATACAAGACATACTGTTTGACACACCAGCGCAGTTGCCTGGTACCAGTGACATCACTGGTACCAAGAGCAGCCGAAAATAACCTGAGGCAAATAGGAGTTTGATCATTTTCGATGAGATTTTGATCGAATAGTATGCAGGGGTCTTTTGAACAAGATTTTTCAATCACCAGGGCACTCTGGGAATCACGCTGCACCGTCTGCCAAAATATTAAAAGCTGAGGGCCATCTGCAGAGTTGGATAATGCCCACCAAAGAAGTGCCAATAAATCGGCTGATTCTAACATTGTACGTTTGTTTCATGCCACGACAGTCGGCCGTCTGGTAGATGAATCACTCCTTGATCGTCTACGTTCGAATTGCTATGGCTTGCTGAACACATCGTCACAGTTTCAAACCAAAAACTTGCATGTAAACTGTCCATTTGCGCTCTCCGGCTTCGCAATTTAGCTTAGTAGCAGAGATATGCGGATCTTCGAATTTTGAGTCCACGTCCATCCGTGGATTTTGATTTGAATTTTGCATCTGCAGTCGTTGTATGTAAACTCTGATTCACAGTCCGTTTGCATCTGCAGTGCTTACTACCATGAAAATTAGCAGTTTATCTTAGGCCAATAATCTCTATAAGTTTAGTTATCTATATGCTGCATAAAGTATTAAAATATTAATTGAAATAGGATTCATAATTGAAACATCACTTATCTAACGGCTAAAATAGAACAAAAAATTGTCCAAAGCTTTAAAAATGATTAGTATTGAAAAGTTACATATCAAAGTCTGTAACTTTTTGTCCAAGAAAAATTTGCAGTCCCTCCATGGACCAGAAATATTCTGCGGATCCCAATCCACACACGGACTCGCCCACAACGCGCACATCGCTGCTTGATAACGAACGATGGCAAGTGTGTCGACTTTTTTCACTTCAGATCCGGTAATTTTGCTCACAGATAAAAGCAATTTTCTACATTTTTATGCAAGATATGCGTGCGCTTTTTGCTACAAATGAAAATAGATACCTTATTATTTTAGTTTCTGCGTTCACTTAGAATATGATTTTTCATGATAGTTTCCCTTTCAGATTATAAACACATTGTTCCTAATGCTTATCATGATTACTGAATAGTCAATCATTAGGGTGGCCACAAACCTTTAAAACCTGAAATACTCGGGAAATTCTCTGAATCAAGAAAACTTAGGGAATTCTGTGCAATCTCAGGGAAAAATATAATGGAAAAAATAACGTCACACGTGCAGTTTTCAGGGTACGAAAATGCTCTAAAGTACGTTTGCGGCCGAAGCTTTAGTTTGGACCCTGCTAGGGGAGCTTTTAGTTTATGTCTGTAGAAAAGCCTGGAAAACTTAGGGAATTTTTCTCTTTTTTTGTGACCAATCTTGTCATGCACATACTGTGTAGAGCTGTCAGTTGTTGTAGTATGGCTGTTGTGTGGTGTGATAGGGGCCATGTGTGTCTAATCGTAAACGTGGCGTGTAAATGAGGTTTCACCGCCAAGAACTATCAGCAGCTGCAGGCTCTGTACGACGAGCTTGCAGACAGCAAGGGTCTGAGGATCTTGGCTTTTCCATGCAACCAGTTTGGTGGCCAGGTATCACTCACTTTTGGTCATCCAGCTCCTAGTTACATTTACAGAAGTAGAAGGCTGTCAGTATGTTTGTTTTGGGTCTCACTATTTTGTGCACTTGACATAAGCTGAAAGGTTAGACAGTTTTTGCAAGAGTTGGATGGCTGAAGAAGGAAGTGGTTTGACTTTGTTGACGATCCAGAGTTTTTTTGAGGATTCTGGATCATACAGTTTTTTTACAAGGAAGTAGTGCATGAATGAGGCTCAATGTGCTAGCCAGGTGGCAGCACTAGTCTCACTGAAGGTTTGAGATATCTGATTGTTTCTAGTTCCCGTATGAGGCAGGGCAGTTATGACACAGTTAGTCGCAAATATTTTTGTTAGTACTAAGTACTCGGCAATCAACATTGAACTTTGATTGAAACAACCATGTGGGCTCATGAGCTATCTCTTAAGGAAATTCAGTCAACATCAATTACTATGCATTTCCTTGTGGGAATCTGTCAGATCTTCTGATAAACCTCAGTAGACGTTATGTCCCGCATTTTTTGTAGTCTATATCTATACTGTGTCAGGCAGGACGTTAAACCCTACTCACTCACTCACTCACTCTGTATCTATAGGCTATAACAGTAACTCTAAACATGATTTTAATAATAGTTTTTCTCACACGAATTACCTAAAATTGCCTTATTGCATTTTTCATTTTGCACAACCAGTGATCGATGTCAGAAATAGTCATGGCATCACACATGCAGCATAGCAGTTTTTGATGTTACTTTCAGTCGCATCACATATAAATGGTAATCCAGTCACTTAATAACAATACCTAAAGAATCTAGGCCTATTATTTGGTGCTGATCCCTCATTGTGACATTTTTAAAAACTGAACGACTGCAGTTTCTCTGCTGATCACTTGTCACAGAAGTTACGGGTGCTGTATTGTGATTTTTGATGTCACTAACAAGTGATGTAAAGTTGTTGAGGTTGTTTTAAAGATCACACGCAAAATGTTTTGCTGCATGCATGTGTTTGCAGGAGCCGTGGCCAAACAACGAAATTAAGAAGTACGTCACAGACAATTTTGGTGTTAAGTTCGATATGTTTGCGAAGATTGATGTGAACGGTGATAAGGCCCACGCACTGTGGAAATATCTCAAGAGCAAACAGGGTGGAACATTTGGCGAGTAAGTACTATTCATTATCATTGTACAGTGAATAGTCTTTTGCTTCACGTTGATGTAATATGTTCTTCTAATACTGTTTCATCATTAAAAATTATCATCTTTGCTGCAGGGAGCAGGGTTGGCAGATTTTCATCAAAGTTGGTTTTTAACTGATGCATCAGGAACGTATTTTTGCCACTATAAAGATCTTGAGTGGCAGAAAGATGTTTTTGCAAGCAGAAAAAGATTTTGCTGCCAGCAAAAACTTGACACTGCAGGGAATACATTACTTTCAGCCTAGTAGAAAGTAATGATATCTACCACCAGATTTGTGACTATGAAATCTGCAAAATTACTGCTTAAACATTCAGACAATTTTCAACTCTAGCAATTATGTAACCGTGAGACTCCATTATCCTTCGATGTAGACTATCACCTGGAATTGTTGACTGTTATAAACTGTCAGGAACTAGCATAGCTGCTGTTGGTGTTTATAGTTTCATCAAGTGGAACTTTACAAAGTTTCTGATCGACAAAGAAGGTCAGCCTGTTGCCAGATATGCACCAAATGTTGAGCCTAATGTACGTACCTGATGTTATGCACTTTGTTCCTCATTATGTTGATGTATTTTGTCTCAGTGTTTCTGAATGTCAGCTCTTTATGATATGTCAGTCTTTATCTGCTAATACGTATGTGTCTTTGCATGTGTATGACTAAGAGTGGTTGGTCTGTATGCTGCTGCTTTGTTCATGTTTCAGTTTGACTCTACATTTATAAGGCAACATGTCATAAAGAACTTCTGGCCTTTTGACTGGCATAGATAATGTGGATAAAAATAAATAATAATGTCAGGTAATAATAATATTATTAATATTAGCAGTAATAACAACAACACCAAGTATATACGAACCCATTTTTCCTGCATTTTGTACAGTTTTCTTCGACCATTAGCTGCAGCCATAATGAACGTATAGCAGTTGACAAAAGTTCTCACAAAGCCACTGTGATAAATACGTGCTTTGGTTGGTTTTTTACTCTGAAATTTTGTTGCAAGTGTAAGGAAGACATAGATGAACTTAGTCTTGGAGACAGAAAATCAAAGGTCCAAGACGACGGACAGCAGCATCGTGGTTGGGGGAGGGGCCAGTTGTTGCCCCCAAATTCCGAGCTGTTGCAAAATCTTTTTCTTGTCTGAAAATTTTGCCCAGAAGTACAAAATTTGAAGCTGAAAACCGCCATTTTAGAAAAATTTAGGGACAAAATTGTTAATTTTCAGCACCTATATGTGCTGGAAATTGGCAGCTTTCATTTGAAATTCTGTCAGACATTTTCCTGCCCTGCCTATCTTTTTTTAACTCTATAACCCACAATGCTGCTGACGATGGATATCATGCAATAAAAAGCTGGCACTGTAGTTTAGTTCCTTGCACTGTGGTTTGTGTCTGCAGACCGTTCGCAAGGACTTCGACAAATACTGGTGAATGATCATGGACCATATGGACTGATCATCAGTTAGGTGTGACAGCATCACAAGCGGCCGAAGTGCAGTGTTGTTGGCAACGTTAATGAAGATCACGTTCCCAAACCAAGCCTCTTGTTGGTGGAACTGATTGGAAGTTTTCGTCGTACATCTGTTCCCAACTGCATACACATTCCAGCTGCTTGGGTGTCTGTTTTTCCCCTGACTACAGCAATTCTGTTCACTTTTTCTACCACGCTTTTTCTTATACACTTGCTGATTTGTTTATTTTTTGTTTCGATAGATGCACAATTGCACATACTGGAATAACTTTCACATGAGTTCTGCTGCTTGCTGTAATCTTTAATCAAAGCAGTGTTTTTGTTATATTCGCAGTCAATTTCATTTCTGTAATCAACGGCAACATCTCAGACTAAACAGCTGGCAATCTCTGATGTGCAGCAATAGAACGGTATATACTATCTGCAGTTCATTCCAAGATTAATGCTACATTGTTCTGTCATTCACTTCACTGATTGTTAACAACAGATTTAATAAAGGTTTCTGAATAACTATTGCAGCATCTGTACAACAGTGGCTTTCAGTGACAAGTGAACAGTCGGTAACCTAAGGCAACTCACGAAGGTATTTTGGCTCAAATATTTCAGTGCCCCTTCCCAGGAACTCCACATTTGCTCAAAGCTTTTGACCTTGACTTTTGGCCCTTAACGCATTGGGTCTTGCTTCACCCTCTCTCGCAGCAGTGTAACATTTTCTATCCAATAGAAAGATGGGATAAAACTTTACAATTTTTTTTAGAGTTATAGCAATATTACAGATGACTGTGCCGCCTGTTGACAGTTGAACGTCGTTGAGAAATGCTACCTACCTATGGCGTCTGTCTGGAATATTTCCTTATGCCTAAAAAATTTCTGTGCTTCTAGATTCCATCCCTCCCTAGAAAGAGCCTGCAACCTTAAAATAATTATTGGATTTTTCAATATACATGTCTTAGTGCAGTTCTTGGTTTGCTTTCAAAATTTTAGTGAAAGATACTGTTTGCATCAAGTCTGTAATGCTGCAGTAATGGGGTGTTTACACCATGAAGCAAACTTAGGGCGCGTTGCACCAATGTCGTTCAACTTTGAACCCGGGTCAAGTCAGAATTTAAACCTAGTTCAGCCGTAAATTGCATTGCACCAAAGCGGTTCAAGCGTTGATCTTCGTTCAATTCTGAACTGCCATCTGACCAGCGATCAAATTTTGATCTCGGTTCTACTCGCAGCGCGCTAGGCAATAAATATTTTTCGTGATACTATTGCTGCAAAAAATTGTCCAATTCGAATCTTATCCTGTCCAGAAAACTTCCTCGTGTCGAATTATAAGACTTTTAATACAATTATGCTGATGATCTGGATTTGTTAGATTTCTACTATATTTGTTTTATGTTCTTTTTGTGCTCGATAAATTAACAAATAGATGAATAAATTGCATTTTTCGGTGGCGATATCTCGCTGCTGCAGTAAACATACGATCAAACCTTAACCACAGCAACAAAAACTCATTCGTATCGATTTATAAGACGTTAAATTCAATTATACTTGTGATCTAGATATGTTACATTTGTGCTATATCTGTTTTCTGTGGTCTTTTTGCTGGATAATTTAATTAATGGATAAATAAAAGGCATTCTAGAATGCCGATGCGCCGTTTCTATGCCGTACCCACGGTTTATATTATCTTGACAACGGACGTAGAATAATTAACGAATATCTATTGGAACACAAAATGCGTATCTTCGGAATCGGAACTATCAATTATCAATACAATCGTTGATGCGAAAATCGTGTAGTAACTTCAGGAAAACTTAAAATTCGAACAAATTACGGCCAATCTGTACCTGACTTGTTTTCTAATCATTGCCCGTGTGACTGACGTCACTGCAGTTGGCCCGTAGGCCCAGCGTGGTTGACCAATCAGCGTCGTCCACGGTATAACCACGGCCGTTCAACTGAACGGGATCGGCTGATCCGAGTTCAACTTGGTGCAACGTAATTCAGCGTGATCTTGGTTCAACTTTTGATCTAGGTTCAGCTGAACCGAGATCATGAACGACGTTGGTGCAACGCGCCCTTAGAGCACATGTCGTTCACGTGTACTCTTATATTCAGTGCATTTGCTTCATATTTGCTTCGTCGTGTAAACGGGGTATAACTTTGCTTTTCATTGATACTAGTTAGTGTGTTTGTTTTTTATGAGTTGTTGCATAACGTGACGATGTTGTGATATAGAAATTTTAGAAAAAAAAACTTTCACCCCCCGTGTCCCCACATTTTTGCTGTCTGCGACCGAAAGCACAGAAATTTTTTCAACGGCTTATCAATCACTGCAACTCGAAGTGATCTACAACCAGAGTCGAATTGAGACCAACTCGTTTCAGTGTCTTATCAAGCTCTTCATTCAGCTCCTACACACGACATCATTACGTTCTTATAAACACCACAGATAGCAGTATTAATAGGCCTGTCATAAATGATGCAATTCAGTTGGAAGACTGCCTAAAAAGTCTAATTGGCCACTGATTGACCGCGTGTGATTACAGACCTACAAACTGCAAGAAAATTGACAGTAAAAGCCGCGCACGCACAAGGCGGCGAGGATTTAGCAACCGTTGGGGCCAAATACAGTTTTGCTCCGTGAAGCACGACTTAGTGACAGCCGAACAGCTTACACTTAAGGTGTTACTTCATCCACTCCGTGATATTATCAGTCTGTTTCTTCAAAGGTCTCCTTGCTTCCGTGTACTGTCGATTGATCGCAGTCGATCACCTGGCATGCGACAGATGTGTCTAACAAGTAATCAGACCTAACAGCTTCCTTCGCCGATTGTCACGATTGTCTCCTGTCCACTTTCCGTCTCATAGTGTAACTTGAAATCTTGTCTTAACTGCGATGGGCAAAAATAAGCCTAGGCAGCGGAAAAGAGAACTATGGCGAAGTAGGACAGTGGAAAATCAATACATTTAAATAGTGAAACTGAAGTAAGCTTATTCCATGCGACAAGTCATGCAGTGACGAAGTTAAGCCTAAACGGAATAATTTCAGCTGAGAATATAATCAGAGACAGAAAAAAGAAGAAACCGAGACGGCAGTCTACCCGAGACTCGCGTAATGTTTCATCAGCGTCGAAAAAAGCAGCATAGCGTCCTGTTATCTCCGCCGACGTGCTGCCGTTTTTCGCCGTTCTTCCGTGCTGCGCAGACTTCTGCACATCACGTTCCGTTCAAACAGTTCAAGTAACGAGTTTTATACCCCGTTTACACGATGAAGCAAACACAAAGCAAACGTATTCAATATACACGTGCACGCCGTGCGCTCTTAAGTCTGTTTGATGTTTGCTGTATGTTTGCTTCATCATGTAAACGTCCGCGGGTATTAATCACACGTTAGACCTTTGTGAACTGGCAATGTTGTGACTTTAATGGACAGACGCCGAAGTAACGACGTGACGAGTGCGACAAGACAATCAATCACAGCAGCGTCGTGGATTAGAAAAGATTCGTGTAGGAATTCGCGTAATGTTTCATCAGCGTCGAAAAAAGCTGCATAGCGTCCTGATTTCTCCGCCGACGTGCTGTCAAAACTTTTCTTTTCTTTGGGGTCCATGTAAGAGGCTCTTGCAGCCCTTTGTGCCCTTGCTCAAGCCTTTTCATTACTCATTTTGTCAACGTTTTTTTTGTATCTGCTTGTCTAAATAAATGATT
>Ga0056128_1008900_pt1 | contig 12649 bp, 5 predicted proteins | sample WorMetLIZISLAND2_FD_71113 | JGI IMG/M metagenome (GOLD analysis project Ga0056128, IMG submission 71113) | Marine gutless worms symbiont microbial communities from Max Planck institute for Marine Microbiology, Germany - Olavius geniculatus... ...
CGTTGTATTATGTCAGTTGTATTCACGAGCAGCATTCCATTACTGTCTCTGATTGCTCTCTGCTTTGGTTGCCATTTCCTGTTAATGTCACCGATCATCTTGTACACTTCCCTGGTCTTAAATTCTCCATAGTATTTCTCTATGTCCTCGCACTGTCTCTCCAGCCATTGGTAATACTTGCAGTATATAATATATCACATAAACATTATGTTTCTATGATGGTTCATTTAGTATAGAAAACAAAATGTTTCGACTTGCCGTAATTCCTGGTTGTCCGTCACGCCCCAGTTCTCCCTACAAATGAAGCAAATAAGTAAGCAAATTTGTATAATGCACAATGACAGCGAAAAAACCGCTGAAACTCAGAAGCAAATGAGCAGCCACGCATCAACATATCTGCAAGAACTAGGCTTATAGACATAGAAACAAATGCGTCAGACAACAGACAAACATGGTTATGCTTACAGAGTACTGACAGTTTTACTGACGGTTTCGTTGTTATTATTATTAATTAAGTTTAGTTAAGATTTTTTTTTGTTTAACTGTGCTACCATTGTATTATGGTGAACAAAGTTGTATATATATCACAGATTCGTGTGCAACGTGCTGATGCACAAGTTAACAGATTCTGTCGAATTCATTCTCCATTAAGTCGTGAAATAAAATGACTCTTTTTACTGCAGTCAACATTGATCTCCCAAGAAATAACGGCAAACGACCTACTATAAGTAATTTGAGCAAAGCTCATGAAACGCGCAAGACAGCCTTAGAAGTTCCTGTTCGCACATTGTCTTGGTCTATCTCCAGCCATTTCGACGCAATTCACCCTTGAAGTGTGCATCGCAGCCGAAAATCGCAAAAAAAAAATCACTAACATTTACTAACACCTTTTATTTTGAGGGTTCAAGGTCGATTAACGTCATCGAGGTAGATACCCCCAAAAAGCTGGTCACCAGAGCTTGTTATGGTAAGCAGCATGTCTATGCTTATCTGCAACTGTTTTAACACTAGACGAGCCAATATAGATAAAATAACCAATTTTTAGAAGGGCACTCCTCTTTAACGCTCACGTGCACAGGCCTCCTTGAACTTAGACTTGATGCTAAAAATTTCATATACAGGTTGTCTTGGTCTATCTCCAGCCATTTCATCACAACTCACTCTTTAAGTGTGCGCTGCGGCCAAAAAATGCAAAAAATTCGCCAAACACCCTTCTTTTGGGGGTTCAAAGTTCGTTCAAGGTCATCAATGTTGATAAAACTAAAAAGCTCATGCCCAGTGCTTGTTATGATAAGCCACTTGTCTGTACCTATCTGCAACCGTTTTCACACAAGACGAGCCAATAGCGGCAACATTTTTTCTAGAGGGGTACCCCTATTTGACGCCCTCGTTCGAGAGGAACCCCTCACCCAAGGGCATAAAATTTTGTCACGAAAAACTAGATCCTTGGGGCAGCCCACAGTGAAGATTTTGTGATCCTAGCTTGCACCGTTTTGATAGGGCTCAAGGGTATGACAGACAGACGGACAGACGCCCAGGCCATAGCTAAGACGCGCGAAGCATAGCTGTCGCGTGTAAAAATAAGTACCGTATGCAACTACATACACAAAAGCAAAATGCTGACTGTGTTAATTCTAAGGCAAAAATACGAACACAAAACAATTGAAGTACATGTAAATGCAACTATTAGCAGATAAAAAAAAATCCCAGTGTAGTGAAAATGATTATCAATGAAGTTTTAACCAACCTTTTGACCCTTGACCCCATCTCCGCCTCTGGATGGTTCTCCCTTCTGTCCTTTCCGGCCTGCAAAGCCAGGTTCCCCTTCTGGGCCTTGGGGCCCTGGGAGTCCTGGGAACCCGGGTTCACCCTGCAATATACCAGCCAGCACAATGGAACAGTGCGAAAATAATCATTAGCAAATAATGAAAACAGAATTGCCCTGCAAAACTGTTGTTTTGTATTTTCAGAAAAAAGTGCAACATCGTGAAATATTTATTGTAAAAGTCTTTTTAAAATTTTTATTTCAAAAATTAAAAGTGACAAACATGGTCTATACACTTTTAACTAAATGAAACTTTCACAAAACTTAAGACGAAATGGTGCAATACAAAATTTCAGTCCTATACACAGGGTCAATACGCACAGGCTGAAGAGTGCCGCTGCAATTACATTTGTACCTCGAATACCATCAGTTTACAAAACTACGAGAAAGTAACGAGTCGACACCACAAAACTATGAGAATCGTGATGAACAAAATAACACAAAATAAATGACAAAGGTTAAACGTTTCAGGTAACATCGCATTAGCTTTATCATCAGTGCGAGGCCTATGTACCTGAGTTCCGTTGCAGCCATCAAGTCCGGGCGGACCTCTGGGCCCAGGCGGCCCATGATAACCCTACACAGTGCAACACAATCAAAATAAACTCGTTTTATCGTAAACGTCAAAAAATGGCGGGCAGAATGTCCTAACTCTACAACGAAAAATTCGCTTTTTAGGTCAAGTGGTCTAGTGCGTAGTGAGAGTATTGGATTCGTAACTGCCAGGTTGCAGTTAAAATTCACCTTGTGCAAGTTGCTGACCTACTGTGTGCTGAGCTCAACTTAGCCTCCTACCCTCAGAGAAATAAGGAATGAGTAGTAACTTACAGGCTATAAAGGATAAAAGCTTAGTGTGGCTGATTGGTGCGGTGGTATGTCTGCTGATTGCTCTGCGGAGCCAACTGTTCCCTGACGCAGGCAATAGATGGCTGCATAGTGCGCTGCGGTACCATTAGCTCACGCCAATCCGCTGCCAGTTCCGCTCCTGTAAAGCGCTTCTGGTAGTCACAAGTCTGACTCATGTGGACAGCGCTCTAGCAAGTACCAGATCTTGCATTTTTATGCGCGAAAGCAGCTACTGCTTTCAGCACGTCTTAGCCATCGCAATTCTGTCCCTCTGTCCGTCCGTCTGTCACACGGGTGGATCAGGCAAAAACGGTGTAAGCTAGAATCACCAAATCTTCACCGTCGGCTCTAGTTTCAGGAACCGTAAAGCTTTTCGATAAATTCGAAGGGGGTCACCCCGAACGAGGGCGCTAAATGAGAGGGGGGTAGGCAAAATTTGCGATTTTTGGCCATTAACTTGCTGTATCTCAGTAACGGTGCGAGATAAGGCCTAGGTTACTATTAATCACTAATAGGAAATTGTATACTGGCTTTCGATTGGCGCCAAATTCAATGACCTTGGATGACCCTGAAAGCCAAAATAGGGGGTTTTATGGATTTTTTGGCGCTTTCAGCATGGACAAGTCTATATCATTCACAAGGCGGCGCCACGGTACTCGTTGGTGGCGTGGCGTAGTTGTTAACGCGTTTCGGCTGAAACGAAGTTACTCTACGCCGGGCCCGGTTAGTACTCCGATGGGTGACTGCCTGCGGGTAAGAACTGCTATAGGCTTTCGCGCGTCCCGTGAGCATTATCTCAAATTTCTTGTTTTATTTTCTTGCCAGGACCCCCAACAGCACCGAGCTATCATCGTGCATGGAAGCGACCGATCATCATAATAGTCTACAGTAGCAGACTGAGTGCACGTATTTATTGTAGAACGCGTCATTGAGCCCAGACGTGCACAGGACGCCACCACCCACACTAACAAGCTCTGTTAGCAAACACGAGTACGAATAATTAGCCAGCAGCTGTACGTTACGTTAGGTTACGCTACACAATCATTATAATAGTCAATCATTACAGTAACAGTGCCAGTGCAGACTTACCGGTACGCCGTTGGCTCCCGCGAATCCCGGAATGCCCATCTTCCCCTACAGCAATACGCCAGACAGCAGACACTGCAATTTAACAAGCATGGATTTCACTCCTAACGAAATCACGAACTCGATCTTAGTTTTCGGACCACAAACAACGAGACAAAGTTTCGTCAAAATCAAGTGAAACTGCTACCGTATTAAAGCAACCACATATCACGATTTTATGATGTGTTCGATGCTGTGCACAGCAATAAGACATATATGTGGAAGCAATAGTTGGGGGTAAATTTAACAAAGTTATGACAAAAACAATTTTTAAGATAAATGTAACAACTCGAAACGAATGTCATCGCAGTACCTACCCGATCACCTTTTGGTCCCCTTGGCCCATCGGTTCCACTGTCGCCCTTATCTCCCTTTGTTCCCTGAAGACCCTCAGGTCCAACGTTTCCTATTGGTCCTTTTGGCCCAGCTGCCCCGATCGGTCCCGGTGCACCCTAAAACAACCACAAAAGCATTTTTGTTTGATAAAGCAAACCAGATGGCTGGAATGAGTCAAAGTTAACAATTTAACAAGTTAACAAGTTAACAATGTTCACCAATCATTCAATTAGTAAATTAAAACACACTTAGAGCGCCATGTAAGCGAACGAATCACAGGCGCATAATAACAGACACTGCATTGGTGTCCATGTTTACTGAAGGCGATGTCACCTAATAGGCGCCTACGATTCGAACTTCTGTTTTGACATATGGCGCGTTACAAATGCAGACTACTTACTTACTTACTTACTTAATAGGCCGCATTACTAATTTTACCTGTATATCTGTCAGTCAGTCTGTCTTGTCCATGCAGTAAAAGCTAATAACTCAGAAGCCAAAAGCGCAGAAAAACCAAAATTGGCGTGAACGTACCACAGAATTAGAGCAACTGGTGTGCTAATTATAGCACAAAAGGTCAAAAGTGAGGGATACACGGTTATGTTGCGCAGTGCGTATAGTGTGTCGGACGACCGCATGTCATGACGGCACTGGGCCGACATCTCGCTTGTTTTATAAACAGCCTCATGCATACGATATCAAGTACGAAGCCCAGTCACACACCTAATTAGCAACTATCTGGCAAGAGGCATGACCATTGCATGCTGACTGTCTCCTGCAAGGCGAGTAAAGGAAATCGTCGTCGACACCAATCATGAGCAGAAAGTTGGGCTGCTGACATTCATAACAGCCTCGACCTTGTTTTGTGCCGTTGCCATGCAGTAGGCCCACTATCTGTGAAACGGCTAAGACTGAGCGATAACAATATGTTGCTGCATACCAACATAACAGTCGCCAGCGGTACATGGGAACTTTAGGGTACTCAAGAAACCATCGCTAACGGACGCGCGGCAACGATGATTTGCAGACTGCTGCATGCGTCCGATATGCCTACGGCTGTTTACTTTATGACGATCAGCGAACCACAAAATACGACAATATTTACGAGAAATTGTGCTTCATAAGTAATATCCCGTTTACACGATCGAGCAAACATCGAGCAAACGTCGAGCGAATGTATTCAAAATACACGTGATGAGATGAACGGCTAAACCTTAGTGTTGGTGATGTACCAAGATGGTTTACCTGGCCGTGGACAGTCACCCATCTGTGTAGTAAACACTGGAGAGCGACCCGACCGGGAGTCGAACCCACGACCTCTTGGTCGCAAGTCCAGTGCTAACCCTTAAGCAGCGGCCCCACTTACCCGGATCCCGGCCGAGATCCCGAAAGGGATCCCATTGAGTGGGGCCTGTTGCACTAACTCCAGCGTATCATTCACCGCCGGGATCCCGGTCTGAATGAACATTTTCATTCTGACCGGGATCTCGGCCGGTTTTTTTTGGTTCCAGCCAATCAAACTACAGTTATCTAGGGATAGCCAACTCCTCTGGTGCAAGTGCATTGAACATACAATGAACGAAGACAATTAAGTAAAAAAATAAAATTTTAAGACTACTCATCCTGATGTCCTTATCTGAACTTGGTTGACACGCGTCTGCCACGTATGGCTTAAAGTTTCAAGTTTTAATTTTCGTTGCCTTTTTGTTTCCGCCTATCCATGTCCATTTTCGTTAACAGGCTATAGACTTTAGCGCTAACTTGTAGATAAGCTTATATTCAGTATTTTCTGCGACCTTTTCATTTACTTAGTAACAGTCGACAAAAAACTAATACCATAACAAAATGATACAATATTGCTGCAACAGCCAACGCGTCTTTATTGTCCGCCATACTTGCATGAATGGCCCATTATTATAATAATATCAAGTGAGTGGCAGGCTTAGTGACCGCCCTCAAATTTCCCCCGCCGGGATTCCGGCGGGGATACAAAAAAAATCCCGGCCGGGCGCTGCTTTACGCCGCCAAGCCAAGGGCGTATAAAGCCGTTGTGCTATAGCGAGTACTGGTACCCCGACGTTCGATGATTGACGCGATGCGAGGCATAGTCATAAGCTTACAGTGTGACGTGAAACGTAGCGTCAACGCCAGCACACCACACCTTGCGTAATCGTTCAACACCGACCAGTCGCAGCACCGCAGCATCTCAAGGGCTTCAGCCAGCACAACTGCTGCAGCTGTGCCGGTAACGACACGAGTATACATCATCAATCGGCGAAGACATGAGGCCAACAAGCCACAGCAACAGCAGCAACAGCAGCCGGAGACTGACACGGCCAAGTTCACTCGTACAGATGAGCGCGCGGGCGTGGCGTGGCGGAGCATGTAGCCTTGACCAGACCAGGTGAGTCCGCAAGTCCCGACGGCACGGAAGATCAATCACGATGCGCACCGCAAACTGCAGTAAAACAGTCCCCAGCCGCCAGCCCGCTCTGCGCTGCGCATTCTTACCACCAGTTGGAACTGCCGAGTTTTCCGTTCCTATTACGAAATAGCCTCAAAACCGGTACTACTAGTGCGACTGCACAACATCTGCTAATATCACACGAAGTCTGACGACTTTCTCGCAGCATCCAATGACAAATCGCTCAGCGGGATCCGTCTGTGAAACTCAGTAGCATAGCATAGTTGCGTAGCAGGCGCGGCCTTGACTACTTTGAAGCGCCGTTTGTTATTGTTGTTGTTGCAGCGGCAGCGGTTAGACATCCTACACTAACTGTTATGATGCTGACATCAGCAACGTCAGTCAAGGCTGCGTCAAAGCAATTACACTTGTCATAGCTGCAGCCCGAATAACAAATACATGTAGGCCTATGCGTCTTGCACTCACGTCGCTTTTAAAATACTTCACTCTGATGTAGGCCTACTAGAAAGTTTACTTCGCCGTAAGACGGCAAAATGCATAGATAAATTGCATGACAAAACAATTTCAACGTTAATAACAAACTACCACGAAAGGTGAAAGAGTTCGACCAATATTTTGACGCATTCTGTAGGCCAAGAGAGACAGAAAGAGTTAGAAAGACTTACTCTGCTGCCTTTCTCGCCGACACACCGACACCCGCCGGCGATTGTGCAAGCGCCGCACTCAGGAATCAAACCGTTCTGCCGGTCGGTCGGATACGCTCGATCCGGCCATACTGGCTGCGCCGGCCCATACTGCTGCTGAAACACAACCACCAGAAACACGAATAATACAACGTAGTCTATAGCACGCGCCAATATTTCCGTAGCAATGCATTCAAAACACTTAGGGGGAACAAAAACGTTAAACTTCTTGTCGCAATGCAGGTCTTTACGTGAAACTCGCTGAGAAATTACGTGCACAATATTAAATATGCTCCCGTCAAAGATGCGTGAACATTCAGCGGTGGCGTATTAAGAATTTGAGAAAGGGACAAAGGGCGAGTCCTCCTCCAGAGTTCAAGCCTTTTTTTGTTAACTGATAATGGAAGTAAAAATTGTGCAATTTTTCAGCACAGAGGAGATGCCATAGAAATTGTCCCTAAATATGCTACATTGCTACTGTACGTAAACAACTTACGCATCAAAAATATACCATGGCTACACCACTGGCTATGTGATCCTACCTACTGATATGCATTATTAGCGAGGAATGGGCGCAGTCGCAGCACTCTACCAATTCATACCTCTGGCACGCCAACGGTGCAGCAGCTGCTGCTGGCGATTCAAGGTCACGCAGCAAAAAAACACTTGTAGCAAGACGACTCACAATGCACCTGCTCGTCGAGCAGAGTAACTAGAGTCTGTCAGTAAAAGGAGACTGGCGGTTTGCGATTTCTGACCAAGTGCAGCGTTACGGTCATGCGAGTGCGGCATGCTGCTGCGCGTGTCGTCATCGTTTGTCTCTGGAAAACTGCTAGATCGCCGTCCCCTGCTACAGTGCGTATTAGCCATCACAATTCTGTCCGTCCGTCCGTCCGTCTGTCTGTCCGTCACACGGGTGGATCAATCAAAAACGGCGCAAGCTAGGATCACCAAATCGTCACCGTTGGCTTCTTGGAAGACTCTATAGTTTTAGGATCCGTAAAGCTTTTCCACAAATTCAAAAGGAGCCAACACGAGCGAAGGCGCTAAATGAGACGGGGATTTAAGTCACTTTATAACCAAATAGAAATTTTGCTCAAAAATTCATTATTTCTCCATATTTTTTAAAATTTTCTGCGGAGGAAGCACCGCCCACACCTCACCCCTAACCTATTCCAAAATTCTGGATCCGCCAATGCGCTTGCCCAGTCTGACATTCCACCGCATGAGTTCTGATGGAGTATTGTAGCTCTTCCAGGGACCTAAATCGAATTTGATGTATTTTAAATGTTCCAGAACGCATTTGGTGGACGGCGAGCGACTCTTGACATCTTTGGGGCATGACCCCTTGCCATCTCCTCGCCCCGAATCCGCCTTGCTCGTCAGCGTGTTTATGAACTAGGAAATACAATAAGAGAGTGATGGAGGACGTAATAGAATGGTAATACAATCTGGGCGTGAGCGGCGGTCGCTGGTTGTCTGGAGCGCGACCAGACACTACCAGACACTACAGACGAGACAGAGACGTCGAAGCGACTCAACAGACGCGCGGCCGACAGAGTTAATCAGTCTGTCAGCAACTCCAGCAGCCTGCTGTAGTATCCTGGACTCCTGGTCACTGACGTGATGCAGTAGCCACCGAGCCAGGCATGCAGATCGACGGATCTGCATTGTAATGTTGTCGTCAGCATCGAAACCACAAACTACATATACATGTATTAGTTTTCCGTTCTAACAATAATTCCGTCTGTCACAGGCCTGCATGCCTGTACGTTAATAGTTGTAGCAGCCAGAATTCATCGTCGCCTCCCGTTCAGCTACGTCGCTGTCCCATGCAGCAGCTAGCACAAATTATCTTCACCGAACAGTTCTCCTTGCCTCGTTACCTTCCCGCTTCATTTCAACATTGTTTTCCCAAAAAGAAAACATCATATAGTGTAATTTTAGACTAACTTGATTTTTGCCTGAATCACGACTGTGGACTATTCTGGGAACATTAGCAAAAAAATTTATTACGCGGCCGTCCTGGTAGACCGCGTTATCGGTCTTGCACAATCCATCTGTCCGTCCTGTATTCAAAATAAACCAAAAACGCAGAAAAAACTAAGTTGGTGTGAACGTTTCTAGGACAGTAGTAGCCAGCTCAGAAAGTCAAAGGTCAAGGTCATCAAGAGGCGTCAAAAACCTTCAGAAAATGACGAATTCGTCATGTAATTCGTCATGTAAACGTTTGCTTACGGCTGGTGAATCGCACGCTGGTTGGTATTAGTAGTGACAGCTAAAGGAACACGAGTTGCAGCAGCAGCAGAAACAAGATACCAAAGAAGCAGCGAAAAGTGTGAAGATCATTCTGAGACTTTCAGACAATAAAACTGTCACACTCCATAAAAGGTCAACTGGTTTGATGCGTTACTCTCGCCGCGCCTGCGTTTAAGTACTACAATCCTTGATGAGCCGTGTTCTGCCGTGTGCACCGCTGACATCTGTGGTTCTAAAGCCGTGTTCATAGCGACAAACTCAACTCAACTGAACTGGCCAGTTCAGCTGGGTTGAGTTGAGTTGAGTTGGCAAAGTGTTCATAGCGAGTTTGTCGCTATGAACAAGGCTTAACGATACGACCCGGCAGGCGTTGTGTTCGTTCGCTGCAAAGACGTGTTTTGCCGCCGGCGTTCAGCGTCTAAGCTTTCGACGACCGCAGCAGCCCAGTTGCTTGTCTCGTCTCGCCTCGTCAGACGACGGTTTATAGCCGCCGAACGTTTGCTTTCAGTAAACCACGCAACGGAACGACTGCGTCAGACGGCCGATCAGACCAGACCAGACGACATGCCGTAAAGTGGACTGCCGCAGACGTAATTGAATCAACTGAAGTCTTGACTACAGAGAGCAAGACAGACTTGTTTGTATCATTACAAAGAACGCATATTAGTGGGAAAAAACGAACAATATATCTATTATCAGTGGCAGTATCCACGATGTTCCATTGTTGCTGTTCAAATTGACGTCTAGCGACTTACATTTTGCGTTAAACCAGCGACACACGACCAGGGTATCCGGCCGGGCAACCGGGCCGGGAGACAGCCCTCGTCAGCAAAGAAGTTTTAATAATTATTTTACACTTCACATATATGTAATGCAATGACGCATAAGTCACCAGTGCGTTCCTATTTCTTCCTTGGCTTTTTTCTTTATTGCAATATTTCTGTAGTCCGCGATCTTCATATCCCAGAGACAAATGTGTGATTGATACAATTCTATCAACTTTTTTACACGTTCTCGATCCTCCCATAAAGCAGCTTCTGTAGTACGTACGAAGTACGGGTACACAGAATCGGAAGACAACATAATTTTAGACGACCTGACTAGATGTAAACTAGTGCAGGCTTACAAACAAATCAAATTTCCCTCGAAGACGCACTGTTTAATTTCGTAAGTATGTAAATCGAAACAAAATTCTAAGCTGAGCCGGGCATCCGGGTCTAGCGACACACGAGCCGACTGCCCGGCTGTCGGCCAGAAAAAAGCATTGCAATGCAATGCTTTTCTCCGTCTCGTCGGGTGTCAGCGACACACGAGCAGGATGTCCGGGCCGGGTGTCCTGGCCGGGTCAAAACGGCTCGTGTGTCGCTGGCTTTAAGTCGACGTCGCGCTCAGTGAAAGGCAGTCGCGTTCCAGACACTTTCGCAGACCTCACCACGACAGTGTGCAGCATAACGTCATCCCCGGAAAGAAGCTGTCTAGCTGATTCTGAATTATGACAAAAATAAGACGCTAGACAGGGATGCATGTATTTTTGCGCTTAGCAGCTGACTTCTTCGGAGCCACGGATCGGATGTCCAGACTCAAATGTCCAGGAACGGAATTCAGATGTAAATGTCAACGCCAGTATTAGCAACGCAATTTCATAGACTATACATCATTTCTACTGCACCAAATGCAGTCTGTTGCTATAGTAACAGAATAATTCTTCAGCACCCATGCAGCGTCGATGCGGATGCCTCCCAAACCGCAATAACTCAATAAAGCCTATGATCTTAACTGACTGCACGACCTTGAAAACAGCTCATCTGACCTTGGTAAAGAACTGATGTCTGTTATATTGTCATAGGGCCTATTCCGTCAAGTCGATCAAGAGAAATAAAATCTGAAAACATATTTGACCTTGTAGCGACTTTGATCTTGACCTTTCAATCCTCAAAATTAAGTTAACTGATATTTTGATTTCAAGTACTGTATATACGTCACAGCCAAAGTTCGGTGAAATTCCTTCTACTATATAGGTTGTATCGAGCTAACGAAGTTCTTGTGACGCACTGGGGCGGTGTGGGACGGAGAATACGAAAGCCACGCTACCTCCGCTGATAGCCGCAGGCACAGACAGCATTGTCTTTACGCGGACGCCTATAGCTAATAGTACGCAATGGGTCACGGAGCGGTACGTGGGTTCCACAACGTCTCTCAAACCTTCTACAGAAATGCCGACGGCCGAATGTACTGCGTACACAGCCCGCAAGGTTCTGGCAATAATTCTCTACAGACAACGTAAGCTATAATGAGACCGATGACATCATTTGTTTCTTGTTTTACACGGGCGCATTATTTACCAACGACAACTGGACAAGACTGGAACTCTCGTGTGCTAAATATGCACTTATTAGAACGAGTTCTCAAGCTAACGAGTGGCGTCAAAGTCAATTGTACCACGACTGCAACAGCATAAGAAGAGTGAATCCATCTTTGTGGGGCATGGAACCCCGAGGCAACGAACTTGTTATGCCAAGTCAGCGCACACCTATTAATCCGTCGACGTCCTTATTTTGTACTTGTTCCAAAATAGCGGCTGGAGATGCCCTGGTTACTGTCAATCTACAGAAGGCTAAACGATATAGTACATTTACGAGATGGATTATAACCTGTAAATGGGCACAGAATTAAGCAATGAGTCACGCAAAAAAATGTTCTAAATACGGAACTGTGCTTCAAAGAAGTGCACTTTGTCGTGGCTCAAAAAACTTCGACATATTACAAGCTTTCAAAATCTTTACAGATCTATATTATTATATATGACAAGATAATGTTCATACGAACACGGAGTCTGTCCAATGCACTTCAATAGTTTACACTATATGTCCGTATAAATATAATCAGTGAGCTGTTTAGACCGGTAGAAAAAAAGCAAAAAGTTTAATTTCAAATGTTGGTTGGGGAAAAATGAAATTAGCAGCATTCGATAGCCCATTCCCGAAAACCCTCCCACAGGCGCAAAAATCTCGCAAAAATTTCTTACGCAAGCCGAGTTACAGCCCATTTTGTCCCAAATTTCGTTGCCATGGCAACGGGGGTCGGTCGGGGAAAAATGCAATTGGCAGCATTCGATGGCCCATCCCCGAAAACCCCCCTATAGGCGCAAAA
>Ga0056128_1008901_pt1 | contig 12648 bp, 5 predicted proteins | sample WorMetLIZISLAND2_FD_71113 | JGI IMG/M metagenome (GOLD analysis project Ga0056128, IMG submission 71113) | Marine gutless worms symbiont microbial communities from Max Planck institute for Marine Microbiology, Germany - Olavius geniculatus... ...
CCCTGCAGGAGTTAAGCCACGCTGCCCTAGATAGGCAGCGGTGGGCAGCGATAGTAAGAATGGCGTCAGACACCAACGGGCATTGAGCCCACGGTTGTCGATGATGATGATGATGAAGCCCTATCTCGCAGCGTTACTGAGATACAGCGAATTTTTGGCCGAAAATCGCAAATTTTGCCACCCCCTCTCATTTAGGGCCCTCGTTCGGGGTGACTCCCTTTGAATTTATGGAAAAGCTTTTACGTTTCCTGAAACTAGAGTCTTCCGGGCAGCCGACGGTGAAGATTTGGTGATCCTAGCTTGGACTGTTTTTGCCTGATCTACCCGTGTGACAGACAGACGGACAGACAGACGGACGGACGGACAGAATTGCGATGGCTAAGACGCGCTGAAAGCAGAGCTGCTTTCGCACGTAATAAAATGCCAAAAACGATCACTTTTGCACACTCATGGGGATAGCTTGACTTTTACACCTTCCAGCAAGACAGTGCACCAGCCCAAACCGCTTGCGAGACGGTTGAGATTTTGGACCTTGAGACACCTGATTTCATGCCCCCATCTTGCTTAGTGCTGATATGATAAACGTTTTTCATCAGTAAACCAGATAAAGTTCACCATCGAGGCAGGGTAGTAACTGATGGCACCAGTTAAGACAAGTAAGCTTGTACTCATGACACATTATGACGTCAACATTACATCACAACTAGCAAAGAACATTTAACCAACAGCCATATGTTGTTTAAATATTTTGAATTAGTATTTCTTCAGCTACAGCTGGTAAAAATTTCATGTAAATTGATCACCATTCGACTGAGTTATAAAAAGAAAGAAAAAGGGTGGCTTTTTTATGAAACATTTACATCAAATTCTGTCAAGCTTCTACCAGGTTATCTCAGTCATCTGCAGCTAAAGACACACAAATACAAATATCAAAGCAAATCGCAAAAATCCTTAGAAGAAAACTGACGTTGGTCAACTAAACATGATATCCCAGCAGGTAATGGGCCGTTATAGCAAAGGACCGCCATAGCGAGGTTTGGACTAAAAAAAGTCTAAAATTCACGTCGACAGACGTATCATTACACTTTACATTCACATTCACCAGGGGCGGCAATTTCAGGTGTAATTTAGTACGATTTTGTGCATAATATTGAAATTAGGGCCTACGGTTTTCGCTTACAGTTACGGTTAAGAGATTAGGGTTAGGGATTGGGTTAGGGTTAGCATTTTTGAAAGATTTATGTGACAATAATGCACACCATAAATTAGTGTACAATATAGGTAATAAGTTTGACGGCGGTGCATGTGCTTACAAAAATTGCCAACGGCTGCCCGTGATGGTCTACGACCTGAGGAGCTATAGTTGGTCAACTGGCGATTCAAGAAGCTACGGCCGAGGTTGACAGTCGCTCGGACATGCCATAGCGAAAGCCGCCGTGTCCCTGTTCACAATGGCGGCCCTTTGCTCTAGCGGACCCAAACCATCCCAGCACACTGTTATGATATTATCATCATCCTGCGAACCTACAAACTGCAACTTAAGTTACAAAAACAATCGATATACGAACTGGCAATCGGCAAACATGATGACTGAATACCGTCTTTGTTGGATTTTGTCAAAGTCTCAGCAGTTTTCTAAGCATATTTTTGGTAGATGTACAAGTGGCATTCAAGTATAACAAATAAAACAGCAAAACACAAAAAAGAATAATAATCCAGCTGGTATTACCGAGAACTCGATGCATATGCTGAATGTATTATTAACAGTATTCAGTACAGCAATGGCAAAACTGAACACATTTCGTGAAGTTTACATCAACTGCACACAAAGAAGCAATCTACTTACAACAGACATTTCATGTTCTCTGTAGCAACCAAACTTAGACTTAAGTACCATTCAATAAAGTGCTTTCTAGTTTAATGCCTAGTTTAATAAACGCTGCGAAAAGACGAACATTTAACACAGGTGCACCGGTGCAAAAAACCAAACGTCTTGGTGAAGGATTGCGGTCTCCAAGTGCTTCTAGCTAGCAAGATTCAGCAAACATTACTCATGTGGGGCCAGTAGCGTATTATAATAACTGCAGAAAAAGGAACTGATAGCAGTATTTACCTCTAAAAAGTACATTTTCGGCAACTAAAATTTGCTGCATGTATTCATCATGTAATGGCCGTGGTTGAATTTACTGCAAGTTTATGCAATGAAAAGGTGAAGAATTTTCAGCAACCCAGCGGCCGGGGTGGCATGGCCGTTGCTGGCAGAGCACCAGTCACCAACCCGAAGACACCGACGGGACAAACTCTTTCAAGATCCCTCGCGCCAGCTCGATGTTGTTCTTAGCCAGCTTCAGCGCGCGTCGAGCGTTCACGTCGTCAAACCCTTCAGCCATGAGTCGAGCGAGGTTGGCATCCATCGCACTGCCAGTCGTCAGAGCGGAGTCCGCGCTGGTCGTTGCACTGACGGCGGTGTGATGTCTGGCCGGCAGAGGAGGCACCGAGCCGTCCGGCAAACTTGCGCACTGACCCGACGACGTCTCGTGGCTTGCTGCGTTCCTGCATCAAGTTCGCACAACAGCAATATTTATAGAGCGGCATTTACAGTGATGCATCATGCACAGACTGCTGGTAAGCCCGGTGTTTGAATTGCAAAAAAGGGGGTTGAACTTTTCGACTGTCGGAGCCCGACCAAAATTATAATATAAATCCTATGTATGTAGTATATAGCTGACCCCTCCAGAACATAATTTGACAGTGTGTTAAGGGGGTTGAGAAAAAAGTTGGGGGGCTTCAACCCCTAACCCCCCAGCAATTCAAACACTGGGTAAGCCTCTGTGCTCAACCAGCGTGGAGACAGACGGACGACATCCAAGATGGGTCCGTCACTGCACTCAAACAGCATGGACACCATTGCGATGAAACTGATTCAATCAGCCACATCCAACCTGCAGTACTAAAAATAGAATCCAATGCTGACAATAAAGAGGGTCTGTATTATTTTGTAGCCAGCTGGCCATTACTGTGGCTGCACTGCAGCAAAAAAAATATTTTTTTTAAATTCTGGCTGCAGTCAATAATGTAGCTGGTGCCATTCCCATTACAACGCAGCGGGCATATTGATCAAACAAGCTACGTAGCAAGTTTTCATCATCAAATGTTATCTAACCTCACTTAAACAAAACAGCATTACTGCCTAAGTACTGAGCAGTCATGTGGTATGATTCACAGTTTGCATCAATCCTGCTACATACGCATTCATTAAACACAGTCAGCATTAGTGGCAGTGATCACTGTCCAGCATTGTAAAATGCAAGGACAACTCCTCAACATCGCTGTAACATTTCCCAGACACTTCACAACCGTCTAAACAATGTCGTGAAGAAACATGATAAAAGACTAATGTCCGTAACAATGCAATGCAGTTTGCCAAAAAAAATTAAAATAATCAAAAATATCGCACAACCACTACACTACTCAGCACATCACTGAACCAAAACTGAAGTCAACGATAAACAGTTTCCGCGAGGTTCCGACGCATAAGCTAACAACAGAAAAATGTTTCTAACAACATCTAACGGAGCTGAAGGCATGAAAAGAGAAGACTGATACGCTACCTGGTGGCAGTGGTCTTGGCTGGGGCTTGACGTCTCGGAGGCAGAACCGCACTTGGTTCAGCAATACCACCAGCAGTTGCAGCACCAGCTACAAGTTCAATCAATTCATCTCACGAATACTTGCCAAGCATGTCGTTTATTTCATGACCTACTTGTGGATAGTTTAGTAAATTAAAGCAGTCTGGTACCAAAAACAAATGCCATAATGAATATGCAATGACGTCAGATGTTACGTAATTAGGCCCTACGTCATTTGCGTGCGCGGCGCAATTAAATAAGCAAGTCCAAGCATAAATGGTTGATTAATTTCCTGTCAGGTTTACGTGTTTTCCCGCCATTTTTAATCGTTTTGGTCTAAGTCAGTAGACTTAGACCAAAGTTTAGTTGAACTGTGGTCTAAGTACAGACTTAAGCGCTCAGCTTTAGCTTTTGCTCAGCGAAAAGGCTCAGCGAAAGTCTAAGTCAAAAAGTGAAGTCGCCCAATGACCATGATGTTAACAGAACCATGGTACAGGATTTGACAGTACTTATGAATGATGAGTTGAGCAGAGTCGGTGTAGTGTCATACGTACGAGCACAGTTAGCGTAAGTTGAGTCGTCAAAAAGACCGGAGTCCAACTGCTGTGAAGAACTGTTGACTGAAATGTCTGCAGCACCTACCAACAACAAACACACATGTATCTCGTATAATGAACACACTATTATGATACATAATTACAATACTGCACTTGGATGACGCAAGTAAAGGGGATGTCAGACGAACGACAAAATCGGCCGATTTTATCTGCCGACAAAATCGCCCGACAAAAATCTGTCGCGTGTCATGCAAAAATCGCCCGATTTTGTCGGCTCGCCCGATTTTGTCGGCTCGCCCGATTTTGTCGGCCAAGATAGAGCATGTTCTATCTTCGACGATTTTGTCGGCTGACTTTTTGCATATCAGACAACAAATTTTGTTTATGTTGCCATGGTGATTGTTTACAATGGAAGAAAAATATTTATTTTAGTTACTTATTGTGTTTGTTATTATTTTCATTCATTAGATGCAGAAAAAAGTGATGCAAGTATTATTTTGCGATCTGCATTCGGCTGTTGTGCTAGCTGATATCGTATGAAGTAGCAGACAAAAATATCGGCCATGTGTCATGGTTCACCGATTTTGTCGGCCGATTTTGTCGATCAACTAAACCACACCCACAAAAGTCGGCCTACTTTGTCGTTCGTCTGACATCCCCTTAAGTAATCAAGTTAAAACTAACCTAAAAAGCACCAGTTCGACAGGGTGAGTGGTAAGGTAAGCCTACCTGCAGCGAATCGCCCATCTAAGTACTGACTGGGACTAGCATATGAGGGGCAGTCAAAAAGCCACAACATATTAGAGTACATTTTTTCACAATTTATATGAAAAGCACATTCTTTACCGACTTACATGAGTCTGGTGCGGATATGATGTCACTGTAATTTATGACATCTTCTTCTTCTTCTTCTTATGGCGTACTCTTCCAGAGCGTAGCCGTGTCCACGACGTGGCGCCAGTCCGCCCGTCCAGAAGCTTTTCTCCACGCAGAAGAAAGACCAGTGTTCAGAGGTTTCAGGTCTGCCTCCACCGAACGTAACCAGGTGTAACTGGGTCTCCCTGCGGGCCTTCTCCAATCCGGAGGAGGCTTGCGTATCGCGGCAGCAATGGCACGATGGTGACCTTCGTCAGGAGAGCTGCGGGCGATGTGACCGAAGAAACGAAGCCGTCTGCTTGTAACTATGCTGGAGAGCGGCTGGTAATTCGAGTGGGACCTGACTTCATCATTGGTTATGTGGTGGGTGTATGGGATCCTCAGAATCTTGCGTAACGCCCACCCGCATCCAGGCGGGCGCACAAGTATTTCATAGTGGTCCACGTTTCACACCCATACAACACGACTGGCACAATGTAGATCAGATAGAGACAGATTTTAGTATCCAGTCTGATGCCTGATTTCCAAATCCTTTTTTCCAGCTGTTGCATGCAAGTCCGCACCAGTCCTATCCGACGAAGGATTTCGCCTCTGCTGCCACCAGAGGAGTCAATCATACTGCCCAGATAGACGAATGAATCGATCACCTCAACAAGTCCTTCTGCCACCTGGACTGTTGGGCATGGAGCTGGATTGCCAAAATGGATAATCTTGGTGATAATTTATGACATCACAGAGCATTAAATGATAATAGTCACTCGAGATCTGGTCACTACTATACGCCGAGTTATCTTGGAGCATGAAAACAGAGTCATGAACAGCCGGCTGGATGTGATACGATATTAAATACGCATTTGAAAACTGACAGACAAGCTGCCACTTTAATCTTGCACATGAACTGATGAAAAAACTGAAAAGTTTGAAATAAAAAATGAAATCAGAAAAATAAACTGAAACAAAAGTACAACAGGCATCATGTAAAAGATAAATTGTAAACAAGCGGGTAATTGTAGACGTGCCTGATTCTTTCTGAGACTTTGGCGCTTTACAAATCATTTACTTACTTACTTACTTAAAACTGGACTGCAGTGCCGAACTTAGAAAAGGGGGTGTGGGCCTTGCTTCCAGCCCCCTGCTCATCAGAGGATAAACAGGTTAGAAATCTTGGTTAATCTTTCATCAACACGACTGATGATAATAACAGTTAAATTTCCAACAAAATTTTTCTGATACTATCAGATATTGACGTGACGTCGTAACTGGCTGAAATGCTATTATTTGCGGCTACAACAGATTAGGCTATCATACATTTTAGGACGGCGCGATCTTCGTGCTATGCGGTGCAACTTCAGCGACAGCGACGCTGTGACCTTGACTGATTTGGGCGCTAGGAGCCGATGACATTATGGATCACCGGTCCGCGGTATTTCGGTTGAACTATCCGGGCTAGATGGAGAGCAGGACTCTTCTATCTCTGAACGTAGGGTTGGTGGTTCGACGCCCGTATGGCGTGCAGCTAGTAGTTACTAGTAATTGTAGACGAGTGAGTAATTGTAAATGTAAAACTGGACTGCAGTGCCGGACTTAGGAAAGAGTGTGTGGGCCTTGACTGAAAACGGTGTGTGGGCCCTTTGGTAAATCTGTCCGGCTTAACAGGAGCCCACAGGAGTCTCCGGTTATCCCAGACCGGGGTTATCAAAATCAAATGCCATGAAGTCCCCCCCCCTTTGGTAAATCCAGCTACAGACTGAAAAAATTTTATGCAACAACCATCTGATTCAAATGCTGCCTGCATTAGCACTCCAAATCATTTCAGCTTAATGCTCTGTGACGTCATAAATTACCATGAATGACGTCATTTCCACAACCTGCTCACACGATTATCAAGGAAGGCACCTTTAACTGATTTATAGACAATACAAAATTTTTTGTAACATACTGAAGCTCAAAAACTTTTTGACTGCCCCTCATATCTGTATTATGAAGTTGTATTTGACTCAAATGCTCTCATTTGCGGCTAACACAGATTGAGACTATTGCATATTCACACATGCAAATAAAAAATTCACACATGTATTTGTTAAGACTTTGACAAAATCAGACGCTGTGGGGCTCCACTTTGGTAAATCCAGCCACAGACTGAACAACTGCTATGCAACAGCAAGCCCATTTTTCCGCTAAATCATTTCGGTTTAAAGCTCTGCAGTGGCATGACATCCGCAACACGCCCACAGGAGTACATAAGAACGGTGCATTTTCATGATGTATAAACAATAACAACAACTGTAGTCTAATATATCAAAGCTCAAAACTTTTTGACCGCCCCTCGTGGAATAACTTTGTTCATTTGATGCAACACATTACTGCTATGCCAAGCGAACAGCGTTCTCAGTACAGTTGTATTTGACTCAATGTCTCCAATGTATCGATGTCTCCATGGAACTGCTCCGCCGTACTTGATGAACAGTTATACGCTCACAGCAGAAGTCACTGGCCGTCAACATCTGCGTTCTGCCACTCAGCGGAAGTTGGTCGTACCGCGCTATCGATTGAACAGTTTCGGTCGTCGGCGCCTTTCTGTGGCGGGCCCGTCGACTTGGAATTCGCTGCCAGACAGTCTTCGTGACCCAGAACTGAGTCCCGATACTTTCAAACGTCAGCTGAAGACATACATTTTTGCGAAATCTTGATGACAGAATGTATTAAGCGCATTAGAGATCTTTCTGAGTATGTGCTATATAAATTTACACTTTACTTACTTACTTACTTATTTACAGTACCTGGCAGATGTGCAGGTCTGTCGAGTCGGTCTGGCAGCGAGAGACAACGACCGTCAAGTGACATGTCAGCCAGTGCAGCAGCAGCAGCAGCAGCATCGTGATGCTGACGATGATGGCCTGTCATCCCATTCGTACCTCTGTCAGTATCATCCGTGTCAGATGGCGGCCGCGGCAAGCCTCGCCTACACAGCAGGCAATATCATCAAACATACTATTAATTGATCATTTCTACTATTAGTTAGCACGACGACTTATCATTCATTACCTGCGTCTGTATCATCTGTGTCAGGTCAGACAACAGTGGTAGAAAGCCATGTCTATACGCATATGCCATGGCAACGGGGGGAAAAATTTAAATGACACCGTTGGATAGCGCGGGCCCAAAAATAGAGGGTAGGTGCAAACAGCATGCAATTTTCTTTTAAGGGGGCCGAGTTATCGCCCATTTTGTCCCAAATTTCGTTGCCATAGCAACGGGGGTCGATCAGGGGTAAATATAAATAACTGTTCAATTGGCCAACCCCGAAAACCATACCCTAGAACCGAAAATTACCCGATGACAACATTTCAATTACAATCTCACCAGTCATCTGATGTCCCATCACGGAGCCTTAAAGCTGCGTTCACACAGACACAAGTACGAGTACGAGTAGTCCGGGTTTCGGTTTATGGCTCGTACGAGTGGAACGTTCACGGTCATTTGTACAAGCACATAACTCAACGCAAGTCGGCCATATTGGATGAAATCGAATCGAGGAAATGCTTCGCGAATAAACAACAATATTTCATCACACAACAATATTTCATCACATCGCTAATAATTTTACCAACCACGCACCTCTAATGATGAATAATGTTACAATGACGTCAGTTCTGACGTCAAATATGCGTCACAACTTTTGCACATTATATTACCATTATTTACGGGTAGTTTACTTCGCACGGGTTGGATAAAAACATGACCTGCACAGAAACTACTCGTATGAGTGAAATTTACAGGTAACCCGTACTCGTATGTATGTGAACGGCCGCCATTGAAATACGCGCAAACTAGTATTTGCCGGAACTCGTATACGGGGTACCCGTACATTGCCAGACTCGTACTCGTGTTTATGTGAACGCAGCCTGACTCATTTTGCCAATGCATAGAAATATGGCCAGGCTGTGTTTGCCTTGGTAGCTGAATACAAAGACGGTATACCCGCAAATGATCACCCATCTTAGTATTAACCCAGCTTAGCCTCCAGTAGCTTTGTTGATGTGACAAACGATGTTAGTGTGAGCAAGCCGAGAGAACTGTATAACAACAATCCATATACAAGCCGAGTTTGACCTGGCAGTCTGTGGAGAGGGGTGTGGGGAAGACTGACGCTCGGGTATCGGGGGAAACAGGTTTGACGTCGCTGGCCTATTCAGTGAAGTCTTCGATGACGTTGATGATTCACTGAAGCCCGAATGCCCGTGAGCGCTAGCACCATTTCTGTCCTTGACTCCTGAATGCAGTCCAGCCGCACCCAGCCGCTTCGAACAACAAACACTTCGGACGGTCAGCAAACGTCATCAAAAGCTGGTTTATTCTGCACATACTTCACTCTGTTTATCACAGCATGCTGTAGCTGTTAGGACAATAGGCTTGCAATCAAAAAGTTGCGAGTTCAACTTCTGGTAAGATCGAGTAGTTATTGAATAAAATTCAATCTCAGTATATAAGCAACCACCAGCATTCCATCCCGTCAGAGCAAGTAAATCAAGTAACAGCCACAGCCTGCTTGACTGAAGTTGAAATGGGAGACGTACACCTGTTAAATCTGTGTGATCCCATACGGCAGGTGAAACTCCGTAGTTTTCAGATGGGTTTCCATAAACAGCTATGCACACCCTTTAACCCTGTTCATTGTTATACTGTTTCTGTGTCGGATTCCAAAATGCACTCCTAATGCACAGAGTCATCGACAAATAGCAAAAATTACTCACAGAAAGCAAGGATTTCTATGTCAAAAATAATTCCACTAGCAAGTCTCACGTCACAACATCAAAACACAAAATCAAAATCAAATGCATGCCAATGTCTGTCACAGCAGTGCAATAGTCAAACGACACAAGGATCTGCTTAACTATTCATTTACTTCTGCACTGACTTAGGCCGGGTTTCTGGATCTTAACTGGCCAGTCAAGTTAACGTTAACTGACAGATATGCATAACTCCCGTTTCCCACTGCACTAACCAACAGTCAAAATGGCCACAAACTTAACTGGCCGAAATCGGCCAGTTAGCTAACCGTTGATTGTAGTTATCATATTTAATGCAACTTTTATACCATTTTGCAAGCAGTTAATCGAAGAACGATTTTGCCACATAGCTCTGCGTTCAAAACGCTTGACAAGACATTTGCTACTACATAATTTACTACGATGTCCATTGTCCATTCATGAATGGACAAAATGGCTGTCCGCAATAGCTTGACTGCCTAGTGGGCTGACTGTCATGTGCTTGCGCTCATTAATATTCATAATGCCTGCCTATGCTAGGCGAAAGTGATTAGCCACGTGGGCATTGTTGTTAAGCAACTATAGTTTACCATTCAGTTAGTTGACGGTCAGAAACGCGCACAAATTTAACTAGTAAGTTACAACTAACAGACGGTTTACTAACTGATCAGTTACGGTAACTAAAAAATCCAGAAACCAGCCCTTAGACACAAAAACCAAAGATCAATCAGAAATAGTTTAAGTTATCACAAACTGCTGCATCAACTGTACCAACTCCAGTGAAACTGTTATCCACCTTAGTTTCAAGATTTATGATTTGCAAACAGAAAACCGGAAAATGGCAGAACATACGATCAAAACAGAAAGCTGATCGCTTGTCTTCTAGTATACTGCAACCGGTCACGACAAGCATGACATATACGATATAATGAATGATTCGCACTGGGAAACTGCTACCAGCACCATCATAGTTAAAGGTCCGTGGACGCCAAAATTAACATATACATTTTATCCATTTTCCCGAAAGTGCAGAATGTTCTGATAACTTTGACAGTAATATCGGCGCCCAGCGTTTTGTCAACACGGAAGAATTTACCTTTGAAGTCGACGACCTACGAAAACGACGTAGAAAACGCGCCGCCATGATGGTCCGCGATGACGTCATGAGTTTAGCCTATAGAGGTCATGAATATTAATGGCCTAGCCTAAAATGATGACGTCGTCGGCTAGGCCACTAATATTCATGATCTATATGGGCTAGGGTCATGACGTCACCATAGGCACTAATAGATTAGAATATTTTGCATAATGTAACGTAATGCCGCATTTCATTTGAATTCGCGCATTAATTTCATATATTTATAAAGCTCAAATCGATATATTATATATGCGAGGTTAAATATCTAATTTAAATCCACAGAAATTGAGCGAGTGAGTTTGACCGTGGCCATGGACCTTTAAGCACTGCAACAAGTGGCCAGAAAGGTGACGTGACCCCGTTACTGTGACTATGAGCAGTGTTAACATACTTCAGCTGTATCATGATGGCTCTGTTCAAGTGAGCGTAAGTCCGCAGGTCTCGTGGCCAACGCTGGCATCGGATGGAAGGCATTGATGACAACAGGCTCCGTGCCTTTAATCTCACAGCGACAGAACGGACAGCCACGACCGTTCGACTCCTGGCAGTGTATGCAAACACACAACATCACCAACATCGTGGAGTAGTCTAATGTGGCCCAAATAACCAACACTACATGATGTCCCAAAGAAAATACGGCTTTCATTCATTCAACAGTGACTTCTGCATAACAGAAGGCCTGTAGTACCAAAACTGCTGGCACTAGCGATGACTCGATAAATCAAAAATATCGACTTATCATTTTCAATATTGATATATCATATCGTATCATATCGTTGAAAAATATCGAATTTTTTGACATATCATGATACTTTTTATATATAGCAATATTTTTGATATATAGTGATACTCAATGCCAAATGTTTATTTTTTTCAATATTCGTTATGTCTGTAATTTCGTAGAGTAAATAACTGAACATTGAATAAATAAATGTTGACAGAAGTTACAAACCAGCACTACGAGTCTGGTTTCATGACGCAATTGTTAATGTTTACATCTGTTATTATTATTTTACCACATAACCAAAGCAAACTAACAATACATTGTCATAATTTAACGACACTTACCACAGTCATTTGTTAACTAAGTTCAATCACACACTGTAGTACCTATGCAAACCATACTCCCTTGCTCGATGTTCGCGTCTTGTTTACATACTTATTTTTCTAAAAATATCGATAACGATATCAACGTCGCAATATTTTGTTAGATATTGTATCGATATCGTATCGAAATTGAAATCCTGATATCGAGTTCTTTTCAATATTGATATATCATATCGTATCATATCGTCGAAAAAATATTGAATTTTTTGACATATCATGATACTTTTTATACATTGCAATATTTTTGATATATAGTGATATTTTACGCCAAATGTTTATTTTTTTCAATATTCGTAATGTAGCTGGCACATTGACTTGGCTGCTAACAGAGCTGACCATCCAGTCAACTTGCGTTGCAGGCCAGCTTAATTGCATTTAAACCAATGCACTCTCATGCATATGCAAATGAATGATGTGCGCAAGATCAATGCACTTGATCAGTGGTGTCTGAGAATGCTGCTAGGAATCAATTGGCAACAGCATGTGCGCAACAACGAAGTCAGAAGGTTAACCAAGCAACCCCATCTCTCAGCCATAGTCCAGTCAAGGCGCCTGTCCCTGTTCGGACACAT
>Ga0056128_1008904_pt1 | contig 12642 bp, 9 predicted proteins | sample WorMetLIZISLAND2_FD_71113 | JGI IMG/M metagenome (GOLD analysis project Ga0056128, IMG submission 71113) | Marine gutless worms symbiont microbial communities from Max Planck institute for Marine Microbiology, Germany - Olavius geniculatus... ...
CAAGCGTCTATTTTTTAAATCTGGGTTTATGCATAATATTTTCTGGGCGGCTTTATTATCTGATAATAGCGGTGATTGTATGAGTGCTGTTTTTATCCCTCTTGATAAAGCTATTGAGAATGTCTATTTACGATTTCATAAGTATGTTTATGATTAATATTTAACGTTGTCTTACTGTCATATTGTACCATATTTGGTTATGCGTTGTGTATATATCTGTCCTACCTGTCTGTCTAGGCCTATCTTTGTCTGACATTTTGTCGAATTAAACTGGTCATTAAAGGTTGTAATTTGATGAATTTTATCAACTTATTAACTGTCGTGTACGATCGGTCTCACTGGTATCGATAGTGAACTAATGTTCACGATTACGACTAGAATTGTAAGTCAGCTGACGTAATACCCCGTTTACACGATAAAGCAAACATGAAGCAAGCATGAATCAAAGATAAAGCAAACGTACTCAAAATGCACGTGAACGACGTGTGCTCTGAGTTTGCTTGATGTTTGCTTTATCGTGTAAACACCCTATAAGCAAGTAATTCATTTACCGCGCCATCTGCAACGACAAACGCGCTCTGCATGCTGCTTGAGTTGGCGTTTAACTAGTAGTCTTTGACACACATAATTATGCCATTTTTCGGCGATTTAAAAATAATAATCGTAATAATATAAACAATAATAGTAACAGAAACAACAACAATTACTAGCAGTGGTGTGACGACGACCACGACGGTGACAAATAACATTATTATACTTAATTATCGGTACAAAACGCACACGAAAAACAGCAAAATTTCACAAGGAAAGAGAAATCGTGTTATGCGAGCGTTTATCTCAGTTTGCGATAATTGCAACAGACGCGTGAGATGTGCTGATGAAATAACAAACTTCGTTGATGGCACAAAATAATGACCAAGAATGTAAAAAGAACAAGAGTTTTTAAGTTGCACCCTGTTTCCAATAACCGAAAACGTATTTTCACGGAATAAGTGCATAAATCGTAACTAAATGAAACATAAACGTAACTCTGACCCCATATAAAGCTTAAGCATAACCCAAATAACAAGCTTCGTTCATCGGACACAACGGGACTATAGTTCGAATACTGCTGCAATGTATTTATGTAACACTTAACATTACTACAGTGTTATTTAAGCATTTCCCCTCTGAACTATGTTTTCGATAAACAGTTGGATTTGTGTGCCGATTTTTTGGAATAAAATATTAAACTCAGCCTTAACCCAAGCTGTGTTTATCGGACACAACCGACCACGTCATCGTGGTGGTCGCTATGTCGTAATCGAATCCAGATTCGTTGACGCGCAAACACAACAGCGACGAGAACAACATTGTCAGCAGCTGACGGACTGCAAGACCACATCAAGTCGGCGCTGCGATGCATAACGCGCCGCTGCAGACGGGATGGGCCGCCTATAGCTCGGGCGCAGAAAATCGACTGGTAATTGCATAGCGGCGACGCTGAAGTAGAGAATCTAATTTGACCGACGCCGCGACGCCCCAAAGTTGGCAAAAGTCCCCAAGCTCCTCTAAGCTTACTCCACTTCGATGTGTTGTGGATTTATCGTACAACATGTTGTACACCGTGTTGTATCATTGCATTTCATCGCACACTCCAAACTTGACTGTTATAACTCTATATGCTGCAATCTTCCAAAGTATCAGATTAATCGTCTAAAATAGATCCAGAACTCCCCTGACTGTGCTGACGTCAAAGCTCTTAGATTCACTCATGGGCTGCCATGCACTCCTATTCTCATATCCCTTCACTGACTTTTATAAATGAACCTTTTGAATATAAAATTTTTTCTCTCTCTTACCTAAATTTCTCTATACCACTCAACCTCTTTAGCTGTACGACTTAATCTCTCTCCAAGCTCCGCGTAATACACGATCTTATCTGTCGTTATTTTTGCTCGACCACCTACTTACTTTTCCTTAAACATTCACCACAAATCGAAGCAAGGAAAGTTTGGTCCGTATATACTCCAAAACAAAAGCCGTTTAGACGCCCGTTTATCGAAGACTGTCCAGCAGTAGCCTATACATCGTGCTATATTATGGAGTGTTTACACGATCCAGCAAACTTTCAGCAAACTTCCAGCAATTCACGTGTATTTTGAATACATGTGCTGGAAGTTTGCTGGACGTTTGCTGGATCGTGTAAACACCATATTTAGTGGGCAAAGGCGGTAAACTGTTGCTTGTTGTGGCCATGACGAACCCGTTATCACAGACTGAATACGTCAACGCTTGACTGGCTGACTTAGGATAGGACTTAAGAGTGGCCGGACACGGACAGAACATGTAATGTACACATTTTCGTAGAAACTACTGTACGCAGTGACAGAAACTGAACTGAACTAAATTGAAATACCAATTATTCAATTCAGTATCGTCTATAGGAGTGTACTAAGCGAACGAACTGAAAAAAGTGCATTTTATTTCTGTCGTTTTGTACACGTATTTATAGATGGTTACTTGCAGAAAAAATATTTTCAAAAATATTGTGCTTGATATGTTTTGTGTTTTAGAGCTAACTTACGTTGACATTTAACTACATCTACCATGCGAACATGTTTAAAGTATTTGGGCTGATATTTTACACATGGTTAACATAGGCCTAATAGTTTATCGTGTGTCATCAATCTGTCTGATTTGTGTGTTTTTTCTGTCTGTTCTGTCTTCTATAGTTGAGTTATAGAAGTATTCAGGCGGCTGTTTACTGTTCATGTCTTAATTTTAAACTATGTTGGCAAATAAACGTAAACCATATGTACTTGCTCACTTATTAACTTGCATGTAAAATGTTTCAGAAAACATTACCGGCGCGTGAAGCAGCGATTAGCCTTGGCGGTTGGCAATGGCACATCTGACTGGAACAGCGTAGGCTATTTCAAATAACGTCTGTTTTGATTGAATGATTTATTGATTAATTGGTTTGTTGATTGATCAGCTAATTGACTACTGATTCTCAAAGCAGCTTGTCGTGTGACAGTTTCAGACTAGATGCATTATGCGGCCATCCGCCTATCTAGCCAACACGCTGTAGATTGTACAACTCAAAAACAGATGAAAATTGGCTCACCGGTTACTCCTGGGGGAACGTTCACAGCGGTTTGGGGTTTCAATGTTTTGTCGTTTTAGAATTAAGAGTCACTATGAGACAAACAAACGGACAGACGGACGGACGGGCAAGACCGGTGATGAGGCCTATTACGACGGCCGCGTAATAAAATACGCTGAGAAGTGGAAGCAGCAATTTAACGGACGCACAGCAATTAATACCCACACACGGCGACAGTCATTCATCACGTAGCCCTAGTGACATTAATACTTACGTGCACGGACAGAGTAATCCTGCCGGATCCGTTCATAAACTGCTTGAGATATTTCACACACGAACACAGAGCACAGTAGGCCTACACGCTACGAAAACAGGACCTGATTGGCGGAGATAAATAGTGACATACATTTAATTAAAACATAGTAAAATATATTAAATATTATTATATTATTATATCATTATATTTTATAACTGAACAATATTTAAACAGCGTAGTCCTACTTATTTGAAAATAGTTGACACCGCATTGCATTTGTCAACCAATCATCAATCGATCATTTTGTTTCACAGACAATATTACAAACACTGAAAGTTGAAAATATAGTGCAGCCGCAACAAAACTGGACAAAGTGGCATAATATTATATCAGTGGCAGGCGTTTATTGTCAATGACATTCCAAAAAAAATCAAAAACAAAACTTTCTATACACGAGCATTTTTAATGTTGTTTTACCGTTTGCTAATAAATTTGCTCGTTACATTTCATTTTTAATGAGATAAATACTTATTATTTTATGTTTTTTCACTGTAAAAAATGTGTAATTAGGACGATTTGTTAGAAAGCGATAGACACGATATTTTGCCATTCTGTCCTCCATTGGTAGTACTCGGCGCGTACAGAGCAACTTAACTGAACTGAGCTGAAGTGAACTCGCACGGTTTAAGTTTTGACGAACTGATCAATGGACAAGAAGGGCGAGCTCACTGGTCATTGGTTGACATGTACGTGAGTGTAGAGCAATGCCATTAAACGGTACCTACTGTAATGCATTACTGCGTGCCCATTGGCCAGTTCGTCAAAAACTAATCCATGTCAGTTCAGTTCAGTTACGTCGCTCTGTACGCGCCTTTAATGCTGGCCAAGATAAAATCAACACAGACAGAAACAGTGAGTTAAATAACTGAGTGAGACAGAACACGCTGGTTTATCGAAGATTATAGACACACGACACACACAGTTTTTTTTGCGTCGCTCGACGACGCAGAACCACAGGAATACGTACTGGTGAGTAAGTAAGTAAGCAAGCAAAACTTGAAACTTTTACTGCATGAAATAACCGTAAACGCAAAATAACACAAAAAAATAAAACATAAAAATTACAAAACATTAAAAAGACTAGGGCCTAGACTATATTATTAGCAAAAGACGTTATATTTTTTTCAAAAACCTATAAACTCAGCTGGGAAGCTGGAACTGATGCCCACGAAAGGAGACGTTAGAGGACTTCTTAGAAACTACACGCATTGTTTTAAAAAGTTCCTGGACATTATCGAATTGTAATTACCAGATTTTAATAATTTTAGTACGAATATTCCTGACAAAAATGGCCATCAAAGGACCGTTCAAATTTCCACCGCACCCAACGTCTGCTTCTGCAATACCAGTCAGACAGAGTATACAATAGTTTAATACCCCGTTTACACGAGAAAGCATACATGAAGCACACATGAAGCGTACTTAAAGCTGGCTTGATAATGGTGTATATTGCAAACATTCACGACTCTACGTGTGCTTCGTGTGTGCTTCATGTATGCTTCCTCGTGTAAACGGGACATAACACAGACGAAGCAGTATAGACGGGAGTATTGTTTATGGCGTTACGCGTGTCTATAGACGCTGTAAAAATATATAGAAGTCTCGGCGTGTGATGTAAGCTGACTGTGACAGGCGAATGCATATAGATAGAGTCAGTACTGTGTCAGTCGGGCGTCGCAGGCACCGATACTGCAGTGCAGTGAATTTTCGAACGAAATGGCTGCTTCTGCGGCAGGTCGTGTGTTGAGTCGCCGCGGGACCATCAGTCTCGTTAGCTGGCCGGCGCCGGCGCACACAACTGCGCGCTCGCCGTCACGCGGAACCGCCACAGTTCCGTCCGCTTGCAGTCCGCCGTTCTCACTAGCCAGCCGCAGACGAGACCTCGCTGTCATATTGTGCAGATAGGCTACACTCGTGGCAGTTTGGCTTAGTTGATAACATCGTTGATAGCAACAAACAAGTTAATCAACGCCTGGCCCGGTTAGTGCGTGAATGGGTGACCGTCTGCAGACAAGTAAACTCTCTTGGTATGCAACCAGCCATCCAGGTTAGCTCAGCTTGGCCGTCCCGTAGTGGGTAGATGCAATTAGTACGAACGAAAGCTGGGACCTAAACAGGCACACCGCGTGATGCACTAGCCCCGTATCCGTGGTCTCGCAGTGTAAACTGGTGTCTGGCTGAGGGCTAAGGAAACGGAGATCAGCGCCGGCCTATGAACCTTGGAAAGCGGCTTTACGTTTTTACACGTGGCAGAATAGGTTAGCGATGCCGACTTTTGCCGAATTACTTTGGTTTCTGTTCTAGTTGTGGATCGCAGTCCGTGGTCCGCAGACCTCTGTTGCTGCTGCTGCTGCTGTAGTTCCCGGGAGAGGCTGATACGTCTTGCGTTCGTTCCGTTGGCTCATTCGTTCGTCACACGAATACACTGTACCTTCCAGTCTATCTATGTACGCGTGTCCCCGAAGCAAAGCTTAACTAAAGCTCTCTCTTCTTTTCGCTTTAACCCCCAAATGCATAGAAATAATAAACATGGCGGATAAAACTAAGAACCAGTGCTGTTACTACTGAAACAGTAAATAGTATTTAAATACTACTGAAATAGGTTGGAAGTACAAGTATTTAACCAACTAGGCCTATGTTAAATTTTCCGGCATTTAAATAATATTTTAAAATGGTGGAGAACTAGTCATCTTTTTTAAAGTTATGACAGTTAATCGCTTCTAGTATGGTATCACTGCTGTCAGTGAACACTTCACGTCAGATCAAGTTAAGTTAGTCTAATCAAAATTTTAGTAATGGTCATTGGCTAGTCAGTGACATGTTGATAATGTTAAAACTGATACTGATGTGACTACGTGATTTGCTCTGCCATTATACGATTTAAGTAAGAATTACTGCTATGATAAGAAAAAAAATCACAACCAAAAAACAAATAAACAAATTTTCAGTACACACAAGCGATGAAACCGTTACTGTGCAAAACCAACAACAACAGCAGAAGAAGAAAAAACAGACTACACTTTACACGCTTTGTCAAAGTATTGGGCTATTTTTGTTGGGAAAAAATGCTCTCAGTGATTGGTTCAAACATAAGCCGGCCATCCAGCCGTGTCGAGCGATCGATCATCAAGCACGCGACATTGCTTCGTGGTTACCACGAGCAGTGGCAGGCGTCATAGGCGGCGACACAGTTACAACAGGGAGGGGGAGGGGGCAATGCAATTCCCGCCACGTCCACTACAACATCGAAGCAGCAATCAATAGTATTTGCAACCCCAATTCGAGTCGAAAAATTAAAATAATATTCTGTTTTAAGTTGGTGTTTCAGGCCTATAACAACATTCACATAAATGTGTAAAATAATAACTTGAATTTTTGAATGCTCAAAATTCGCTAACGGCTGAGGCATCAGTGATGCTCCATGCAGCCGTTAGCGCGAACGCTAAGATGTCGACAATTGACTTTAATTGATGTCCACAATTGAATTGAATTGAATGACTGCAATCAGTCCCGCTTTGTGCCAAAAAATGGTGAACTTTTGTTTACTCACAACAAAGTTCTGTAATCTGATTTTGACCTACACTAAATTCACACCGCACGTGCTGCTTCAGGCCACGTGACGTGACAGCCACCAAAATTTTCTTCCAATCGGACATACGTCGCCGGGCGGCCTCACGTTGAGTTCTGTTCAAATTTTCTAGTTTTCTGATGACGAATAAAAATGTACGGAGTTAAAATTAGTGTGAAACTTGTGCGTATTTCGGACTCGGTGGAGACGACCGTTGTGCAAAAGTTCTTATATCAGACATGAGGTACGGGTTAAAATTTGTTATGCTGACTTGGTCTGAATTTCAACATTGGCTAACCGGACCTCAAAATTGACGCTTCTGATATTTCTGTTGCAATGTCGCATCATCTCGCACCTCGCTACAAACACACCGCGTGAACAGCATGGTCAACTTCCTCTTTCGACGTACTGCGTGCATGGGGTTCGGCGACTTAAATATTTTTAATTTTTTTACCACAAATTGTTGCCGTATAAGAATTTTGCCGCCGGCGCCAGATGGGGCGTCAATTTCGGGGGTCACGGGAGCTAATATTTAGACACGCCGTGACAACCGCGATAAATATCCGAACTCTTTCATGGAAAATCATGTCAGGAGTGGGAAAGCAAAAAGCCAAACATTTTGCCGCGTGCTTGCTAGCCCATCGTTCCGCCAAAAGCGTCCGTGAGCGCGTATTTGGTAGGCTGTCTGACAATTAGTGGCGTCGATTAATTTCGACACTTCTTATATTTTTAGGCTTGGAATGTGGCTAGCTATATAGCACAAAAGTTATTTTAAGACAGACTATGTAGGTTTCTGCTGTTTTTTTTGCACGTTCGATTGTTTTTTCTCCGAATGTTTTGTGCTTTTTTGTTTCATGTTTCCTAAGGATTATAAGTATCATACGGGTATTATATGCATGCACGATTTAGAAATACCATACGCATCAAACATACGAATCGAACTATAAAAAGGGGTATCTCTCTTTTTATTCCCCACTCCACTCGACGCTTGCGGCGCCTCGTTCTCTTCGCCTCAACCGACGTCCCCCAATATTGACGACGGATCGACGACGCCGATTATGACGCGTGCAGCTCGCGTCGATTATGCACGACGACCGAGCAGACAGAACACGAGGTTTTTTTTGTCACTTTTCCAAACCAGAATGCATTAGAGATCTCAAACATCAGCGTTGCCACCTGGTGAAAAATGCGATGCATTTAATACGAACTTCAAATATGTGTTTATTGGGCCTAAATTGCGCAATAAGCTGCGAAAAGCCTTATTCACTTATTCGACGCTAAAAATGAAATTTCTAAGATAAAGCATATTTGCCCTAATACATGTCGGTAGTAAAAATATCGGTGCATGATACACGAGTAGCAATAAACTGAAGAGTTTTGTAGCACAGTCTCACACGCGTTCTCTCTGTCTGAAAACGTTCATTCCCAACTATTACGACGATACAGTCATGTGGAGGGTCCAAAGGGTTAACTAGAGGAGTGATTCTTTTGTATCAGCATGGCAGCATGCCGGATTAAGCCGCGCTGTCCCACACGTATTCTGCAGTTAATTCCCGTCCTAATCATTGCGCTATATCTTTGTTCGCTCCCAACTGAGCTGCGTCTGTGTACAGCAAACTCAGAGAGTCCTATACATTATTCACTCGTCAACTCTTCAGCCTGTTTCTTTGATATTTTTAGTCGTGAACAACGGCTTAACGACTAATGAAACGAAGAAAAACAGTATCGAAAAAATAGAATAATAGAATAACAGAATCGAAAAAGTCCACAAAACAACAGCTATGCCTATACATTGTCTCAAATGTCAAAACGGTTGACAACAACAGCATTTACAAAATTTGAGTATATACATTTACTGTTTGGCACACAATAATAAATTACAACTGATAGAGCCTCAAACAACTACAATAATAAACGGTAGCGCTTAGCAGTAAACAAACAAGCAATTTAAGCAAAGCTCATGTAACGCGCGACAGCCTTGGCAGTTCCTGTTAGCAGGTTGTCCAGGCCTGTTTCCAGCCATGTCCGCATAATTCACTTTTGAAATGTGTGCTCAAGTCGAGAAATGCAAAAACACTCAAATATTTTATTTTGGTGATTTGAGGTTATCGATGTTGACACCATTAAAAAGCTCGTCAATAGTGCTTGTTATGATAAGCAGCATGTCTGTGCCTATCTGCAACATTTTTCACGCTAAACGAGCCAATAGCGGTAAAATAGCCATATTTTAAGAGGTAGCCGTCTTTGACTCTCGCTTGTGCAGGCCTTTTTAAACCTAGGGGTCGAGACTTAGACTGCTAAAATCTGCGTTTAATGCTGAACATTTCATATGCAGGTTGTCTTTGTCTATCTCCGTCCATTTCGGTGCAATTCACTCTTACAATGTGCGTCGCAGGCCGAAATCGCGAAAAATTTACCAACCCCCCCTTTTGAGTGTTCAAGGTCATGCAAGGTCGTCGATGTTGATAAATCTAAAAAGCCCGTCGTCACCAGTGTTTGTTATGATTAGTAGCATATGTCTGTACCTATCTGCAACCGTTTTCTTACTAGACGAGCCAATATCGGCAAAATAACGTCTTTTTAAAAGGGTATCCTTTTTGACGCCTTCGTTTGAGCGGAACCCCCTCACCCAGAGACACCAAATTTTGTCACAAAAAAACTAGAGTCCTTGGGGCAGCCCATAATGAAGACTGATATAGATCAAAAGTGTGACAGACGGACAGACATCTCGCGTAAACAAATCCTAAATATAGCGAGACAACCGAAAATGCATAGTCTACACGAAGAGGAACAGTCTTAAAGACAACGCTTCGATCTTGAGAACTGTTTAAAGCATCCGACGAACGATCGCGGGTCGCTATATTTGCATCGGCGACCAGTGGCCACGACATGGCCACATGGCCACGGCCACGGTATGGCCACGAGGCCACTGCTGCGACCGACCGTCCGATATATGCAGATGTCGAGCCTCGTGGGATGCGGACAGGCACGGTCGGGGGGCGACCCTCGTTAATCAAGAGCTTGTCGTCTTGCTTCCTTTCTCTCTCCCGGCGGAACACAGCATGCAGATAAAGACCTCCAACCGACGCAGAGCTGCTCTAGGGTCATTTGTTAGGTTGCCTCGCAGTAAATACAAGTCACTGAGTCAAGACGCGTCTAGCTATAGCATCATCCAGCGCTTGACAAGACAATTGGAGTAAAATCAGTGGATGCCTGCAGACGGTCTCTTGACCTAGTCACTACTCACTAATAGATAATGCGCTATTCTAGCGTCTCTACGCCAATGAAAATTTAGCGAAAAACGATTCCAGTGCTTTCGGTTGCCGTCTGTCTGTCCGTTTCTAAAAAAACTGATCCGTCCCGAAAATTTTATCAGCCCCTTCCAGATATTGGTGCAGTTTTTTTTACTTTGATCTAAAGTTTTGCTTAAGAAACCGCTTGTATCAAGTCTGTTATGCTGCAATGCCTTTATTTTCATTCTTATATGTACACGTTGTTTCATAAAAAGGACCCCCTTTTTGTTTTTTTCAAAATTCACTCAAATGATGATCAATTTACACAAAATGTGTACCAGTTGTAGCTGAAGAAATACTAATTAAAAAATTGCAACAAAATATGGCAGTTGATTAAATATTCTTTGTTAGTCTTGACGTAATGCTGACGTCATAATGTGTCAGGGGTACAAACTGGATAGTCTCAACTGGTGCTGTCAGTTGCTACCCTGCTTCCTTATTTTTTAACCCATTACGCCGCTACACGGAACTTTATAGAATAAAAATATAATACAAAAACAAAACATTTCCCTTTTTTGCGTTTTCACTAGACTGCAGCCAAGAGCTGCTGTGTCAAGACTGCAAGTGGGTACATAGAGTTCTTTGAGATTGTCTCAGGGGTTCGACAACGCTGCATCCTTTTACCATTCTTCTTCATCATAGTCATCGACTTCGTCATGCGCAGAACTATGGACAAGTCGGAATACGGCATCGTCTGGCAGAAGCGGAACCGCTTAACGGATTTAGACTTCGCTGATGACATAGCGATAGTGGCGGAGGAAGAGAACGTATGCCAAGAGATGACTACCAAGCTCGAGGAACAAAGTGCACAAGTTGGACTGAATATAAGCCAGGAAAAAACGAAGGCCATGGGAATCACCCAGCGCTCATCACCACAGCCAATAGCCGTTGCACAAGGGAACATAGAATATGTAGAGAGATTCACCTACCTGGGAAGTGTAATATCTAGCGATGGAGATGTTGAAGCAGATATCAACACTCGACTGGTAAAAGCAGCAGCAGTCTTCCAACGACTTGACAACGAGTGGCGATCCAGCACGCTTAACCTCAAGATTAAACTGGACCTCTACACCTCCCTCATTGTCTCTACAGCCACATATGCCAGCGAGACTTGAAAGATTACAGCTGGAATATGTCAGCACCTGGACATCTTTCACCAGCACAACTTCCGGAAGATTCTGGGCATAACATTGAAGGCATAACAATCACGCCATCTCATGGACCCCTCGTGGTAGTGGCAGACGACGAGGTCGTCCAACGAAGACTTGGCGGTCTACAGTTAAAGAAGATCTGGTGGACCGAGGAGTCGACTGGAACAGCGTCCGGACTGTGGCTACAAGCAGAAGCAGATGGCGAACTCTTGCTGCCCATTGTCCTGTCAAGGACTGGAGAATCTAAGTGCTAAGTAAGTAAGTAAGTATAAGTGCTGTATTTCACATAATCCGAAAAAAAATGTACAACTTGAAAGCTATTTATATGTTAGTATGTTTAGACTTGCATAGATACATACTTTTACATACTTATATGCATTATCATGTATACTTTATTTTCAGTTATTCACTCCGCCAGTCTCCTGTTTACTGTTGGCTACCATTCTGACCCAAAATAAAGAAAAAATACATAAACGAAACAGGAAACAACATTCTGCAGTCTTACCACTGGCAGAAGAATCACCAAGCCGGTAGAGTGAGTCTACATAAACAAAGCGGCTGGCATCCAGTCTACAAAATGTACAAACATCTGCTTGCAATTATCATTAACTATAAACTATAAAGGCACAAATACCAGTAAACACTGATGCGAGTAGTTTCCTAACCTTACATAAGCACATAAGAGTCAACTTTATCGCATAAAAATGTTAATAGTGCAAGTACATAAACAAAACTAGTGCGCAAAATCAACAATATGTGCTAGAATGTATCACAATTAGTAAAAACTAAAAATGCAATTTTTCACTAAAAAGACAACTCACCTAATAGTTCTATCACATTGAGCATTTTTGCCAACATAGACCTTTGCAATAATAAATGTGCCTAAACACAAATGCAACCACCAGTAGTTGAAATAATACAATGCAATTATATATCAATCTTTATTCACCAAAGAATAGTTTGGTAACAACAGACAGAGAGAGACAGACACAGAAACATACAGAATAAAGAACAGAGACAGACAGAACAATAAGAACAGGCCTAAATGTCTTTACAATCTTCTATCAGCCAACAACTTCACAATACTATTGCTAACAAGCAAACACCTACGCAAAAAGATTTTGTGACTATTACAAACATCATCAACAATTTCCGACTGTCCAGTATAATAATACACAGTACTTAGAGAATGAAAATCAATCTTATATACTCTACACATAGCACAA
>Ga0056128_1008906_pt1 | contig 12639 bp, 11 predicted proteins | sample WorMetLIZISLAND2_FD_71113 | JGI IMG/M metagenome (GOLD analysis project Ga0056128, IMG submission 71113) | Marine gutless worms symbiont microbial communities from Max Planck institute for Marine Microbiology, Germany - Olavius geniculatus... ...
GGTGGGAAATGAAACCACCATTCGATGACATATAGTCTCATTAATAAGTGTGCCAAAAATTATTGTAATCGGACATTCATTGTTCCAGTTATTGCAAAAAATGTAGTCACATGCTTTTTTTGAGACACAGTGTACATTGTACCTCTTTCTGCTTGATTATAAATACATACACAAAGTATTTTTTGAAATTTTCACCACTTCACGCGGTACAGTAGGCCTGTACAGCAGCCAGCAGTTTACAAAATGTTTACAAAAAATAACCCGAGCCCTGAGCAGGACCAGACAGATGGAAGACTTCTTAAGTAGGCCTAATTAAAGAAAACAACTTCCACAGATTTGCTATAATAACATTTTAGCCTCAGTGACCATAATATTAAAAACTTTTTTGTAGAAGCTAAACTTCGTTTATCTCAAAACACTGCCACTGCAGCTGTAATGTTTGAGCATTTTTCTGTCTGCATGCTACTGACGAGATGTAATGTAAATTTACTTCATTTACCTAAAAGCATCGATTTGTTAAGTGCAACGGCAGCACCGATGAAATGAAAAATTTTATCAAATGATGATATTAATTTAAAAATTTAGTCATCAACAGCAGTTGTCAGGCATTCAGAACAAACTGCACATAATATCGAAAAAAATAATCAACTAAAAGGCGCTCGTGATGCAAAACACTATTGTGTTTGTATCTCGGCTAATTAGAAAGTAATTTGAGCGAAAATTCCTAGACGTATTCGAAAATGTTTGCTCATTACATACGTGCTTTACTACTGATTTATCCAGACTACTCCAATGCATAACACATGCCAATGTTTGAGACGTTTTTCTGAGCCACCCGGTATATGATGATCGTAAATTACTTTCAGTCAAATTCATAAGCACTCTGCCAACAGACATTCTGAAAATGGCATTTATTAAATCAAGTACAAGTCACTGAAGTCAATTCAAATAAACCACGATATTCTCAATGCAATACTGGCCAATGCATGAAAACCTATGCACTGAATAGACACACGAGCGTAAAAAGCTAAAAAAACAAAACAGGTTGTATTTCAAAAATGCAACAAATCATGTAACCGCAAATAAAAATAAGGACAATCATAAAAAATCTATAATGGCAAGGGAAAACACTGCAAGATCAGTTTCATGATGATAATAAATCTAATCTAGGGCCTACTAAGTCACAAATGCATGATATGCTAATCAGATCCTTTCATTTTCTTGTACAGCTGCTGTGAACATTAACCATAAATTAACCAGAATGGTAGACATTACTTTAAATGCTTTAGTACATTGTAGTTCTTAGCTGTAACAGAAACTATTGCTCTGAAAAATTTTCATCCATTATACCTTTACTAACCATTAACCATTACATCAGCTTCATATAACCACTATTAATAATAAATTAAATTACTCTGGTAATGATGATTATGACGAAAATTTAAAATAGCCAAGCAAATATTGATTCTACAAATCTCATCTGAAAACAGTTAATCTATCTATGCTTATTATTAGCAACATACGAGGGGCGTTCAAAAAGTTTTGCAAGTCGATATGTTAGACTGAAAAACTGTTCAGTATCTATACACCAATAAAACACACATTTCTCCGGCACTCATGTGAGCTTAAAACAGATATGACGTCATTGTAACTTATGACGTCATAAGGCTTCTACCACAGACTTGAGTCATTCACTGTTTGGATAATGGACGCCAGAGAACATTTTTCAAATTTAGAAAAAATCATAGTTACTGTCAGTCAAGTCTCTGCTCTGCTGTATGTAGGATGGTCTTATTGTACGAAGCCAGAGTCGCGAACAGCTTGCTAGGTAATTAAGCACAACAGCAGCTACTACTGTATCACGTCTTAGCCATCGCAATTTTATCCGTCCATCTGCATGTCTGTCCGTCCGTGACGGTCCGTCACACAGGTGGATCAGTGAAAAATGGTGCAAGCCAGAATCACCAAATCTTCGCCGTCGGCTGCGTGGAAGACTCTAGTTTCAGGAACCCTAAAGCTTTTCCATAAATTTGAAGGGGGTCACCCCGAACGAAAGTGCTAAATGAGAGGGGGGTGGGGAAAATTTGCGATTTTCAGCCGATACGGCGTTGGCACAGCGAGACAGGTCACGCCATCTAGTGAGTACAAGTAGAACACTATGGAATATGGATAATTTAGCCGATGGTCGTCTAGCACCCTCTGGCGACTGATTTTGTTTTACTGGGCTTTCTTTGAAACTGTAGCCAAAAGCCTTATGGATGAGATCTACGGATGAAGTCTACGGATCACTAGCATACGAAGGTGCACCACTGTTGCGCGTTCCCCTTTGCGTTAGCAGGGCTTTTCTTGTTTTAACTTTGGGATTGGGCTGCAGTGCCGGGCACTGCCGGATTTATTATTTAGGGGAGACCTCCGAGGTTCGCTCCCAGGCCCACACATTAGGGCTCCCCAGGTTGTACACTGTAAAAATTGTTTAGCCTTTCACAAAAACGACTGATATCACTTACTGTTAACTTTTCAATAAAATTTTACGGACGTCAAATCCTGACGTGACATCGTAATTAACAGCAGCATTTTTATCAATGGCCAGCGCAGATTTCGGCTATTGTGTATTCATACTGCAAATAAGAAATTCATGAACATATTTGTCAGGGCTTCCACAAAATCACAAATCCTGGGGTCTCACGTTCGTAAATCCGGCTGCAGACTGGAGAATTGTCGTGCGTTTATTTGTGCTGTTTGCGTTAGCACTCCAAATCGTATCTGTTTAACGCCTTATGACGTCATAAATTTCAATGACATCACATCTGCTTTAATCTCATATGAGTATGGTAAAAATAGGCCTATCACTTTTACTGGTGTATATATTTTAAAAAGTTTATTAGTCTAATATTCGGGAACCTATCGAGTTGTAAACTTTGTCTAATTTTCCTTCTACATATAGTTTTTTCACGGCTGGCACAGGTTTTGGCTACTGAATATTTATAATCGCAAATAAGAAATTCATGGACGTACTTGTTAGGGCTCTCATAAAATCACATGTCCCAGGGCCTCGTGTTGGAAAATCCGATGGTAGACTGAAGAAATGTCATACAACAGCGAGCCTAATTTTACGCTGATTGTGCTGGCACTCCAAATCGTTCCGGTTTAATGCTCTATGACGTCATACATTACAATGATATCATATTCGCTTTAGGCTCATACGTGTTTAGAAGAAACATGCGTTTTATTGGTGTATAAATTTTGAAAAGTTTTACAATCTAACATATCAACTTGTAAAACGTTTTGAACACCCCTCGTAATAATGATATCTGTTTACAAAAGTATTCCAAAGAAAAATCTTTCTTTCGTTTAATAGGTAAATTTAATTCCAGGTTAGGTGGTCCCAAAATAAAAACCTTTATGAAGCATACTGTGTCTATTGCCAAACCAGTGAAACCACAGAATCGAAGCCATCAAATGTCACAAGAAATGCTGCAATACTGTTAATTAAATAAACTACATAATATTACTTTAGCAAACATCGATACCACTAACGCAACACAAAGACCAAGAGATCTATTCCTTTACCTGATTCAATTTGATGATTAGCAGTTAACAAGACAAACTACACAAAATGAACGCATCCAGGCCCAAATGTAAAGTATCACAACTGAAAGTTACCCCAGTGAATGTAAAGTATCACAATCGTGTGTTACCCCAGTCACTCACACCGCTCTGTACTGACGAATTCCACACCACTTGATCACAACACTACATTACAGCTGGCAGTTTGAACATGTGTAAAAAAAGTAAAAATGCACTTTCGTCAACGAATGATGAGTTTATCACAGAGAAAAAGTCGTAGTAAAAACCTGCAGAAAACTTTTATTTTGTTGCAGACGTTCATGGCCTACAGTTAAAGAAAAACTGCAGTGCAATGAAATACACAGTTTTATTGTAGTTTCACTGCACACATGCAAACCCCATAAGTAACTGTTTCACTACAACGGCACACTGTTGCTAGTTCTCGCGCAGTGGTACTACTAAGTTAGCTCACCAGTCCAATGCAACTGGATAATCACCGCTCAGACACGCAATACAATAACCATTCTCACTGCAAGCTTTGCTACCACCATGCTCTTGTAACGTGCTGCCATTACAAGCTCCATTTGCCGAGTACTCTTCAGTGTTCGACTTGACGTGACTGAGGTCACAAGGTCTGACAGACTCATCAGTGTCAGTGGTGTTGAAGTGGCTTGAAGACTCCACGAGCATGTCATGCCTGGCTTCTGTGATGGAATTCATAAGTCCTTCCAGAGACAAATAAACGACACTATCTGCACCTGCGTACACCAATCAAAATGAAAAATGCAGGTTAATTATTTAGCATGTGCAAATCTGTTACTTTTTGAATGCTGCAGACCATAACTAGTCAATTCAAAAAGACCATCATTCAGATGAAGACAACTCGTTCATGGTGTGGCCACGCCTCAAAGCTAGGATGCCTGAAAAAGAAAATGAAAAAAGAAAATGTTTATAAAAGTTGGCAAAAAGCAAGATTCATACCAATAAATCCAGCTAGCTGCTGCAAGTCTAGCTGATTAGCAATGAGCTCATCACGTGTGGGAATGTTGATGCCCATGAAGCACGGATAATGCAGTGGGGGTGATGCCACACGAATGTGTACCTAAATGCACCACACATTCACCTGGTTATCATCAAACTGTTCTACAACCACCGTTCCTATATCACTAAGCTCCTCAGCAGAACTTCAACTGTATAAACAAAGACCATTACGCACTAATGAATCTTGCATAAACCCAAACTTTACATGAAATCAGTTACATTACTGGCTACGAGCAGACACCTTTAGTCACATCATATGCATGCGTTATTATAAAATAATTAAAACAACTTCTATCTACAACAGTTGCAACTGCTACTAATACAGTTTGCCCGGAGAAGCTCCAGACTGCGACGGGTCTTTGAAAGTAATCATCAGAGGCCGGTGAGGCAGGGCAGATGTCATTCATGTTTCCCAATCAACAGCATAAAACCATCATGGTCCTAGAGCATCACATAATTTCTGCTCCACATCCATATGATAATTAGGCCCACGTCATAACACAATTACCACTCAAATAACCTAATCACAATTTCGAACTTTTGCAGTAGCTATTTTGTAACTTATTCCATTAGTCATGTACGACCACTGACCATGTAAGAAACTTTATAGAAAATAAGCCAGTGAAACACATCAGTGATATTAATGTAACTGAAGAAAAACTACACTAAAACAATAATTCAATTGCTTCTTTTTTCAGGGAAAAAGCAAATTCAAGATTATATCAGCACCCACATCAAATTTCATAACTTTTAAGGTCCTGACTGGCTGCCCAGCCTATGCAAACATCTGCTATGCATTACTTTCGCATTCACTATACACAGACCTCCTTGGCTCCAGCACGTTTTAGCAAGCCGACTATCGGAGGCATCGTTGTACCACGAACAATTGAGTCATCAATAAGCACAATCCGTTTGTTCACAACGTTCGACATCACGACTCCAAACTTCAGGTCCACCGCTTTGCTGCGCAGGGCTGGCTTGATAAACGTTCGACCAATGTAGCTGTTCTTGTATAGCACCTCTGCGTATGGAAGTTTTGCCTGCACAATCACATATAGCTAATTATATACGAGACCTCGTGGATAACGAAAAGTGACACATTGGTATTAGCCATCAGACTTTGATGCCATTGTTCAGGAATCCTTCAGTCTTACTTTGAACAGCATACAAACCTAACATCACAAAATAATGCATACATTAATTTTCAGTGTTACATCTCAATTGTGGTTTTATAAATGCTTTTTTGTATCAACAATGTAACTAACCAGAAAATCTGCTTAAGTTACGCAAACGCTCACCTGCTAACAATCTTACCTAGAAATATCTGAGATGTGAAATAATGTATAGGGTGTGATACTAGCCTGCTGAGTATAGCCGAGAGCAGCGGGTGTAGCACTGTCTGGCACAGTACTGACTATATCGGCTTGCACATGCGCCTCAGCAGCCAGCTGGCGACCACATCTCTCACGCACAGCATACACCGTCTGTCCTTTGCACAGCAGCATACAACGCTAGCATTCATACAACCATCAGCTTCGGCCATTGAAGCTTCTCAGCTGTCGAGGAATAGTTTGCCATCAGAGCTCAAGAACATGTCACTGACAGTTGGACAGTTCACCAGCCAGCCAAAAAAACAAGATGTTTCCATGCAGCCATTATGCATCAGCACAGCCGTGAACTTAAAATGTGCATTACAAATCATATATGCCATTCCAAGACCAGAACTCTCAGCATAAAACTTTTAGATACAAACACACAACAAAGTACCTTCAAACAAGCTGTCAGGCCGTGCAAAGTAGACGTACTCAAAAATGCAGAAAGCCGGCATTGAGATTGGATTCGGCCGCGCAATCACAGCCACCGGCTTCATCCCTTCACTCGTCATCTGGATTATCTCCCCTGACAGTTGACATACGATGCTTTTAACTATTTTATCAACTTTTTAACAAATCTTTAAGATTCACTTTTATCAACAATCTTTAACCTAGTTAGTCAGTAGACGTTTTTCCGCGCCTGCGATACATTTCTAACTGATATGTGGCACTTCACCAGCTGTGTTAATAACAATGACAACCACAGATACGTTCACCATTCAACCGATAATCCAAATGTACATATGATAAAAAATGCGTTATTCTACACTCAGAAAGTGAAAGGGCAACCCACTTAGCACACAACATAAATCGAACAAAAAATCATGAATAAAACACGGAAATAAAAAAACAAAAACAACACCATTATCAGTAGCATTACCAAAAACCCCATCAGTGCTATCAATATGAGCAATATGCTGACGTCTTCAATGACACGCACATTTAACAGTGTTCAGACAAAAAAAATATTACTGCAAAAATGAGAAAAATTTATATTAACACACAATTTTCTATGGTCTGCTGTTTTCTGGCACCATATGATGATGAGAAAATACAAGCTCAATTGACCATAACATAACACAAGCAGTTAACCTGGTTTCACTTCACGGCAGAATTTTGCTCCGATCGAGTGAAAGCAACATGATTCAGAAGCAACGACCCAACCAGTCACTTCTCCTGCACAGTCAGTACATGCAATACAACTTCAGCACTGACATTCTTATGTTGCCATACATTCTGATGACTTGGGGTTATGACCTAAAAACACAATTAAATAACCTATAAGTACAAATCACCACAGCGCTGAGAAAATATAAAATTAGGGTGTGAATGACTGCAAGTAGTTATCTAACTGATATTGGAAAGTGCACAAAAAGAACACTAGACACACGAGTTTTTGCATTCATCTATGCAACAGCTGCACAACATACAGTGCTGCACCGAGAAATGTACAAATGACACGTAAAGAACTAACCGTTATATCTCCGGCACCACCTATCAATGACAGATGGGAACACAACAATCCGAAATATTCCTAAGTGGAAATCCTATTATTATCATCAACAATAAATACCATTTGACTTGACAACAATTGCAAAGTAAACGGGACAAATGAAATATGACTCAAAATAAACTCAACTTCATTAAAGGTATCCAAACAGATATTAGCATATGTTCCAAAAATAAGTCTTGACAAATATGAACAAATAGTCATCAGCTATTTACATTTCTATTTGGCCAAAACTAAAATAAAAAGTAAAAAAAACTAACCGGGATGCTTTGTTGAGACCAGCTCACCAACAGCAAGAGGCCGATTGCCGAACGGATCTCGGACAGCATAGACCGAGTCCTTGTAGAGTATGACAAGGGAGTATGCAGCTGACGACCGAGACATCAACTGACGTATCCTAACAATGCATTCAGTACAAAACTCGACACCATCAAACTGATTAGTAATTACTTCAATTAACGTTATACGTGACAAAAATTCACCAACAACCTTTAATTCTTCAGGTTCTCATCTGCCTTCAACAGTGATCTTAAAACTCACTACTATCAACCATCAGAGTGTCGTTCACCTAGTCACATAATTGTTTTCTACAATTGTTTTCTTCGTCACTAGATGTGTCAATAATAATAAGAAAAAAAATCAACGGTGATAATTATGCTGAACTACCTAGAAAATCCAAAAACAATATCTCACTTTAAGTCATAAAAATCAATATTCTACATTCACTTTCATCCAGCAAATGTAATGCTGCAGTGGTACAGTGGCAGCAGGCCAGAGACTACATTCTATGATTACCACAACAGCCGCTAGATGATAAACAGTAAACACAGTCTCCGGCACCAACTGCACAATACATCTGTACTTAGCCTTCCTGCCATGAGGGATAAAAAAAATATCAAAATTCAGAAAGAGAATAATGCATATTATACTCAAATGAAATTGTTGGCGTTGACACTAGAAACCTACATGCAAAGATTTGCAGCCAAAGTCAGTTGGCACTTGATGAAGTAAGCTGGGTAAACTATTGAAATGATAAGAGCACCATAAAGTTAAAACAGTGGCGCAAAATCTTTTTCAGACTTGGGCCACATAAAAAAAAATTAAAGTTGTTGCAAGCCAGAGAAGATAATCTAGCCTCTATCAGCAGAATAATTCATATATCCAGAAATCAGCACCATAATTTTTATGGGACAAATACGTACACATCCAGGCAAGCAACTTGTGGACATAATAATCATGTTTATGATTTTCACATAACTGCACAAGAGAAAGTAAGAAAAGTATTTTATACAGACTGGACAACTCTTTGTGGGCTGCCACTAATACTGAGCTTTAATATTACACACTATTATTAATTTACTATTACTGAGCAACCTGGCAACCCAATTTGGTGACGAGCCATCCATCTCTTCCTGTGGCTGTTGACATAATGCGTGAGCAATCAGCTCAGTATCTGAAGCTGTCGAAAGACCAACGCCGTGATGCAACAACTACAACACATCACAACACATTTCTTCCAGCACACACACACTGCAGATAGCAGTGCACATAGGCCTACATGAAATACATAAAACAATACGTCAAGTGCTAATATGCATTTACACTACAAGCTAATCACTCATCTTCATTCACTATTTCACAGTTTTCAGATTAGAATTACAGCACCTTGAACATATTTAAGTTTATTCTTTTTTCTCGTTTCTAATGCTGTTTGTCACTTCCAAGTTATGACCGATGATCTACTAGTGTAGATAATAATAATACACAGATAGGCTGTGTTCTATAAACAGATGACGCCACAATAATGATGACATCATCCAAAAATTTCCAAATGTTCAGAATAGAATTCCACACAAAACATATATTTAGGATTTTTTTTATGTTTAATGACACAGTTTTGTAACTTATCTATGGAACAACCCTTGTAGTTTTATACTGCAATAAAATTCATTTTTAAATGTTATTCATAATTACACTCTATAGAAGAATTACACAACAAGAACATCGAATGTTGTCACCTCTTTCTTGAGCTTGCTGGCATTGACAAGCTGGCCATTGTGCGCCACTGCAAACCATCCATGTATCATCTCCTTGATGAAAGGCTGGCAGTGAGCTTCATCTGAACTGCCGTGAGTCGAGTACCGTGTGTGACCTAACATAACATCATCAATAACATTTAATAATATTCTTTATTACTACTGTTACAACAAAGACTGTGAGATTACTGTATCGACTCTTGCACGATGCACTGCAGTGCCAGGGAATGACCTTGGGCAAGTTGTTCACGCACATGTACCTCTGTTCACCAAACACTATAATTTGGTACCTGCCAAAGGGCAGAGACGCTCTTTGGCTTGGAAGGTAACTGTAGATTTAGAATCACACTGGCCATGCATTACAGATTCAGTGGTCTATCCACCTACAAGCTCAATGGCCACAGAAAGGGAGATAAACACCCTGCCGATGCCCCTTGTCGGGTATGACACCCTTTCCTTTACAATGCATGTGCACAATAGAACAAGTCACCAAGTATCATATGACGATGGACATTCTTGCATCGTAAATAAATATCTCATCCTAAGGCAACAATACTTCCTGATATAGGCCTACTTGTGCCCAAAATTGTATGATAAAATGACACAATTCCACATGCTTATCAGTTGAACTGTCACAGTTGACGCGTTAATTAACGCGTTAATGCGTTAATAAATTAACGCACGTTAAAAAAATTAACGCACATGCGTAATCCTTGTATTATAGAAGGATTACGTCACAGCAATTATACATGTAAAACAAATGAGTTTAAGCAAAGTAGCATTAGTTATAAGTGGAGGTCATGCGGCGAAGTCCAATGAAGACGTGAGGAGGACGTGCGTGCGATGTCGTCAAATGACGTCGCACGCACGTCCTCCTTGCGTCCAGTCAAGACGTCCAAAGGACGTCGTCACAGGACGTCCAAATGAGACGTGCCACCAACGTAGGCCGTATGAGCAAAATGACGTCCTCCGCACGTCGGCAAACTACGTAGGCACGACCAAACTGGACACGTAGGCAAGACATTTATTTATTCACCAATCACAAATTAACAGATAGTCAGACAGACATACAAACATACGCACGAAACTGACAAAAGACAGTAAGCAAGCAATTCGCGTAAGCGTAACCCAACAGAGTCCATCACAAAATGATGGACTCAGTGATGGACAAGAGATGATATACAAAATAAATATACTGTAATAGTTAAATAGTAAATAGTCTAAATACATTTAAAAAATAAAAATTATATGTGTTTTTTAAAACTTTTTTTCATTTTTCTAACTTTCTATATTCTACAGGCAGGTCCCATAAACGTCTCGGGCCCGGGGTAATTTACCCCCTACTCTCCATCTCGACGGGACTGAGTGCGTTAATTTACGCGTTAATTAATGCATTAAAAAAATTAACGCACTGCGTTAATGCATTAAAAAAATTAACGCCTTGACACTCTACTTATCAGTGAATGCAAAGTGGTTTTCCTTATCACAGCTGGCTATCTATGAATTACCAACCTTAAGTGGACGCAAGACTGAGCTGTAGTTAAGCATTAAAATAAGTCACATGTACAGGGTGAGCCAAAAAACTGGACCTGTTTGAGCGTTGATAACTCAGCAATGGTTTTTGAGCTCAGTGAACTCGGGCACATGGGAGTGCAGGCAAATGCCTAATTTCAAGGGCAATGAAGATTTATGCAAATTAGGCAAAGAATATTTAAATGATTTGCTATGCAAGTTTGGCCCTTTTTGCCTACAACATTTAAAAACTTTTGACTTATCACGTGCCGTTCTACAGGTAACCATCGCTGAGTTCAATGCTCAAACAGGTCCAGTTTTTTTTTTGGCCCACCCTGTACATTGTAAAATATGCTACCATATCACAAACAGCAGTCTAAACTACAGATTGAAAGTCAGCAAACTTTGCAATGGAAAATCACAGAATAATGTCAAAAGCAATATAACATTAAATTATTACCAATCCCCAAGTTTCCTTTTAGCCTTGTCAGAACATCTTTAGTGAATATATTCGTTACAAGCCCCATCTTTCTGTGCTGCTCAAATCTCTGTGCATTGTCTCCATGTCCCACAACAATTCCAGCACTTTCTTGTCCACTGGCAACATTACACAATCAACTTTTAATGACAAAACTGTTGCTAAGATTAAATGATAACAAATCAAACCTAAACTAAATACTCCCTGATCCAAACATCAAAGACAAAATTAATACCAAAAAATGTGATCAATAAAAAAAATAAAAATATATCCATGTCAACAGTGGATAAGTTACATACAAGGCCACAAACATGTAACGCAATACTTTTGCAACTCTGCAAAAAACAAGCCACCGAAACAAGCACAAGTCAGTCAGTAGTAGTGTCACCATCACCAAAATTCTCTGGCACTGTCATTACAAGTCATTTCAAGCCAATTTGACCAGTAATTATGCACCTAGCAGTTCTCTGATATGCGACTGTAAATCAGCTTGAGCGACTAGGGCAAGTTGTAACATCTTTCAGTAACCATATACATACACTCAGTATGCCACAAACAGAACAAGTACAGAAAATCCAGAAAATAACGCTGACATTGCAAAACCTGCACAAAACAAAAATGTCATTATGCTATACATATCACTAGCTATGCACAGCGTTCACACAAGTTCACCAGTCACCACAACTTCTGTAGAAATCAGATAATTTAGTCAGTGACTACCAACTGACCGATGTTGCAGATTTGCTAGCGCTGGGTAGATGACGTCAACCGCAACGTCAACAGTTGTGTTAGGCCATGGCGCTGCAGTGACACAGCCAAACACACCACAAGAATCACGCAGCACGTCACCCTCCTTGCCACTGTCAACATCAACACCCTTCATCCCCAGACAGGTGCTCTTAATGCTGTTGCAGTACCGTACTAGCATCATCTGCACACGACAAACATTGTCCGTTATCACTTTGGCCCAAATGATGTAACATAACACACAAAAGTACATATGCTAGACATACAGAACATACAATGTACCAATATAGTCCTGACTTACACCTAAATCAGTACTTCCACTTACATCCAATCCATTGAGTAGCGTGCATCCCCCCAAATTAAGAATCAAAATTG
>Ga0056128_1008907_pt1 | contig 12639 bp, 6 predicted proteins | sample WorMetLIZISLAND2_FD_71113 | JGI IMG/M metagenome (GOLD analysis project Ga0056128, IMG submission 71113) | Marine gutless worms symbiont microbial communities from Max Planck institute for Marine Microbiology, Germany - Olavius geniculatus... ...
GAGTTCCAAATTCTCGGAGCAGAGACACGAAAGGAACGAGAACCAAAGGATAAGTTATGCCGTGGAATTGCAAGTAACTGACTGGTAGAAGAGCGCGTGGACACTGAGGATTTATGATATCACGACTCCAATCTATGCCAGAAAGTGCTGGCTGAAAATGTGCTTGTCACCGATACAATTAAGCATGCGGAATTCTACAAGTTGCTTATACTGGCATCATGTTGCTTCCTACTTGTTGGCTTTTAGTTCTACATGTACAGTTTTGACATTCAAAGAGTCACCTTCTATAGAGTAGTGGGTTGGTGGCTTGGCGTTAGTATTGCGATGGGTGTCTGCCTGCGGGCAGGTAAACCATCTCGGTATGTAACCATCTGCCTAGGCCAACTTAGCCTTTCATCCCTCCGGGGCAGGTAAATTGAGTACCAGCCTATCTGGCTGTGGTTAAGTTGGGGCGTGTTCATCTGTGTCGGCCCCACTGGCAAGTGTGTGATCCCATATGGCGAGTGACACTCCGTAGCTCTGAAATAGGTTTCCTATAAAGAGCTATAGGTTAACCATTTACACGTAGATAGTGAAGACTCAGTATTACACTGTGCTCGACACAACACAGATTACATTCCAAGGATGAGTCTTGCCAGCCAATCAATCACTTGGACTGTTAGTGTACTGACCGCAATAACTCAATCAAACTAACATGCACAAAACTAAATAACATGAACAAACTATTTATACTGTACACACATACACAAACATGATACAGGTACTAAATTTTAGCAGGTTAGAAAATTTTCTTTCAAAAAATTCCAGCTGGTCTACAAAATCCCCCATCTTGTTAAAATTTAGGGTGCAATAATGAACTCCTTAGCACTCATCCCATTATCTCCTCTGCCACAGCTTTAAGCTGTCCACTGAAAAACTGCAACTTTCAGCCCCCACCCCCTGCCTTACGCTTTTAATCCATGAGTGCTTGTACCTCGTCATGTGTGGAGCTGCGTGTTAGGTTGTTTCTGCAGGCCGGCAGCTGGTTGTTGATCTCAATTTCACCAATTACCATCTTCTCCGCCGCTGACGATGCCTACGGACACACCACGATCAATGCATTGTTGTGCTGTTTCTGTTGTTGTGACTAGCAAAGTACCCACCCATAGGCGGGTACTTTGCTAGTGAAATGAATGCACGCAAGAGTTTGGGAGGGGTTGTATGCAGTACGTGGTATGCAGTCGTAATAACGTGCAGAGAGCACCACTGATCCTATTGCCAGCGTGAGCCGGCACACGTCGCAGAAACTATGAAATTCATGGCCAGCCTTCAGGCCTTAGGCTGGGACCTTTGAGTGGCCGTCATTCACCAGATGTCACCACGAAGCTGAGCACTATACTGACGAACTTGGCAGAATCAGCGGGGAAAGAAGACTCGGCAACTCAACCCCCGCCCCCTCAGGCTGCCCGTGGAGGCAGGTGAGGGGCAAGGTGGGAGGCACATACCCAAGCCCCAAGGACTCGAATGCCGCAGTCGGGGTCCGCAACCGTGCAACAGGGAAGGCGCTAAAGGGGGCTGACAGACAGACAGACTTTCCGTGCAATATAGTAAAATAGCCCAGCAGCTCTTGTCTTCTCATCATTATGATGACTTCAGTAGAGGAGGCGGGTGTTTGCAGTCAGTGTGCCAACTCGGACTAACGTCGAGTCGACGTGTAATCGACATGCTTGCATCACGCTGATCAGCGTGCTGCTCCTTCCACCTCAAAAAGCCAACTCCATCATTATCCTCATCATCATATCAGAACACCTGCCACAAGTGCTGTCAAGGCATTAATTTTTTATGCAAGTGTTGAGACATTAATTAACGTATCATTATGTTGCACATTTTTTATCATCTTGTACAATACATCAGTAAAACAGATCCCTTAGAATCACAGCAATCTAGTCCACTGATTCATATTTGGATAATAAAAGTTAGAAATTACTCTATTAACTATTTATTTCATTAGCTTGCCATCTGAATATTATTACAGCAGTGATGGAACGGCAACAAAACAAGTTTAATTACTTCAATATTGTTCGATCGTCAAACAAGTGCAGCTTAATAAAATCTTGGAACTCCTGCTTTACAGAATTGAGTAAATTTATGCATGTGCATTAATTTCTTTCACGCACACTAATTCTCCAATGTTAAACATTTCACGAAATTTTCTAATTGTAACATGGCCTCAAAGACTCAGATATAGCCTCAGATATGATGGGTGTCACCCAGAAATTGTACACCATATAAATTTGCTTACTTGCTTACTCAAGATTTAAATTAAACAGACACTAGTGTAGAGACGTGTGACGTACTGACCCACTGGGGGACCTTGCAGCAAAACGTGCGCACTTCCACGGGTGCCATCTGTACAGCAAACAACGTACAGCATAAAAGCAACTGACCAGCCATTAAAACACAGAGATATGTATGCCTACGATGTACAGTCTAGTCCAACTGCACCATCGGCCACCCTAGCCCATTCACCTTTCTGCTCAGTGCTCAGCTCAGTCATGCAGCACCCACAAACAATTCCTGCACTTTCAGTTACAGTCTGGTAAAAAAGTAACCATGGGAGACATTTTTTCCTTTTTCTGATTTCATGACATCACAACGAGTTACAAAAAAAGTTACACAGTGAATGGTACCTATGAGAACTAAACTAAGAAAACCGCAGCATAACAGTTCAGATGAAGTTTCGCTTCAGTAAAATATTGAAAGCAAAGCAAAGAAAAAAGTGCAACATTTTGAAGGAATTCAATAACAAACCTAGAGATGGAAAAATAGAGGTTTGCTCGAGATAGACAACAACTGGAAGCACACAAATTTTTTATGCTGTTAAACCCCTATTACAACTGCAATAAATCATGCAACATGCAACTTGCAACAAAAGCTATTACAACTGCAATAAAACTTGCAACACTGCAACAAAATGGGCGGAGTACCACCTGCATGATGGCTGTCAATCACTGATCAGCTGAGGCACGTTTCGCACTTTTTTAGTCCGCCCGAAAACGATAGTTTTCGGAAGGACTTCTCTTCTGCTGTGGTTTCTTTTTTCTTTTTTTTTCCCGCCGCATAATCTCCAAGCTCCGTCGGCCGATCGGCACGAAATTTTGCACGATGCTCCTAATATGTTCGATTTTATAATCCCGGGCCAAAATTTTGGGTGAGCCTCCCCGAAAAAAAAATTTTAAGGGCCGAAAACATGCAAAATTTGGCCCGAATTTGGTCGACTTCAAAGTTTGGCGGCCAATTTCTCCAGAACGGATGAAGATATTCAAAATCAGTGAGTTACTCGTTCGACATCGATTCCTCCCGCATTAGGCGAAACAAGTCGGTGAAGTTTGGTCCAGTGACCTTGGAGATCTAGATGTGGAATTAAACCCACCGAAAGCGCATTTTTTGGAAGATCATATTTCGGCCCCTAGGGGGTGCTGCGCCCCCAAATTTTTACACGCACTAGAGAATCACCAAGTCTTACTAGCGCACCCCCCACTGGGGACGGGGGCCCTCCTTACAACTTTTTTCAAAGGGGGGAGTCAAAAATTGGCTTAAAATGCAATAAATTAGCGCTTATAACTTGGGAGTTAGGGGGTGTAGCCCCACGAAACTTTGGCACTTGACGCGCCTCTAGGTTGGGGTGTTAACACAAGTACGAAATTTAGGGGCACTGCCCCCCTTAAAATTTGGGATAGCAAAAAACGTCGAAAATTTAGTACGTTTTACAACAACTTTCGAGTTTGACCGCAAATATCTCTAAACTGGATAGAGATATCGACATAGCCTAAACGGCGTTATCAAATATGGTTAATTCCGCGTTGAACAAAGAAAATTTTGTGAAATTCCGTCCACTACGAACCAAGTTATAGGCGCTAATGTTGACCTATCCTAAGTCGCATTTTTCGGAAAACCATATTTTGGCCCCTAGGGGGTGCTGCGCCCCCAAATTTTTACACGCGCTAGAGTATCACCAAGTCTTACTAGCACACCCCCCAACGGGGACGGTGGCCCCTCTTACAACTTTTTTCAAAGGGGGGTAAAAAAATTGGCTCAAAATGTAATAAATTAGCGCTTATAACTTCGGAGTTAGGGAGTGTAGCCCGACGAAACTTTGGCATTTGACGCGGCTCTGGGTTGTGGTGTTAACGCAAGTACGAAATTTGGGGGCACCACCCCCTTAAAATTTGGGAGGGCAAAAACGTTCAAAAATCGGTGCGACTTACGACAACTTTCGAGTTTGAGTGCAAATATATCTGGAACCGATGAAGATAATGACATAATCTAAACGGCGTTGACGAGAGCGATCCTTTCGGCGTTGAACAAAAAAAAATTTGTGAAATTCCGTCCACTACGAACAAAGTTATAAGCGTTAATGTTGACCTACCCTAAGTCGACAAAGCGCGTTCGGCGTATACCAATGCATTTGAGTTTGGGCCACGTGACTTTGATGCCGGGGAAATTCTCCCCCCTCTTTACCCCCCCTTTCAATTTCCCCCAATTGGACTTAGGGCGCTGGGCGGACTCACGTTGGGCTTTGCCCAAATTTCTAGTTATTATTATTATTAGTATTATTTTTTATTATTATTATTATTATTATTAGAATTAAAGCAGATTGAGAATTAACTTGGGCTCTCTAACCCAGGTTTCTCTTTACTGCAGAATAGCTGTTAAGGTGGTGTATGTGTATGTACGTGTGATGTAAGATGTTCATATAAGCATTGTCATTGTATGCATTGTAATTTTCTCTCTCTACTGATGTTGTTAATTTGCATTAGTCAGTTTGAGCCTGATTCCTGTAGATTTGAGTCTGGCTATGAGTACAAGTTCGAGAGTAAGGACTTGAATTTGACTCGAGTATGTTGCTGTAAAATGATGGCTTTTTCCTTGTTAATATTTTATGTTCGTGTTTGTGTATCAAGCGTGAACTGTTGGTGTTATATGCATTGCAGCTGTGAGTGTATTGTCATTGGTTGTGTTGTGTTTGTCATGCAGAGTTTGCTGTTCATGAACTGCTGCTGCCAGATGCTGGAATGGTTCACGGTCGGTTCATTGTGTCGGCCTGGGAGTTTGGTCTCGAAGGCATTCAGGACGATGCCGTTAAACTCCTCACACACGCTGTTGAGGTTGGTAATTTCTTGATCTCTACTTTTTTTATACCATATTAGTTTATATTTTATTATTTTTTTAGCAGTATGATGGTTTAAACCAGGTTTTTGTCAGATATCTCAATTTGAAAATTGTTTTTTTTTAAATTTAACCACCGAATAATTCTGATTGGCTGTGCCATATTATGATATTTGTAGTAGAGATTGTCTTGTCGCCATTATTCCAGCACAGCCTGTATGAGCCAAAGAAATCAGTCATTTGCAGTTAACACTGTCAGTCAGTTTGGTTGCATTCACAAACCGTAGCTTTATCCTTATTTGGCTACCTACTTTGTATCTTTTTTCCTGTTGCTGGATTTAGTGTTGGAAACTGGGGCAAGAAAACATCAGCATGTTATTGGTTTAGTGTGAACAACCAGGCACGCTGTTAGTATTCTGACAATGAACATTTTCATACGTCCACCATTGCTGTCATCATCGCCTCAGCAATTGTCTTATTCTTCGTTTTTATATATCTTTTTAAAACATTGCTGTCCCTTCAAGCATTCATAGACTGATTTTTAGTTCTCATTTTATGTATCACTAGACAGGTGTGACAGTTCAGTTGCAGTGATGTTTGGTGTTTGTGTGATTGTTTGATGTGGTGTGATTCGTAGTCCCAGTTGAAGTCCGTTCTGAGCGTGATTCTGATGACGAGGAAAGCTTATCGTCAGCGTGGTGGCAGTTTCCGACACTCCTTCAGTTCTCAATGGCCGGCGTTGTCTGCACCGGCATCCACGGCTGTGTACAGTGATGCCGACTCCTGGTAGTTTTCAGAATGTGTCGTTTTTAGCTCAGAAAATATGTTGGATCAGTGCTAGTTACTTCTGCCCTGTAGAATGCTTACACTGGCTATGGTAGATGACTTTTCATTTTTTACTTACTATCCCATAATGGGCAGACAGACAGACAAATCTGTGGTTGAGATCCATATTGCTGCATGTTAGTATGGTCGCATAATAACTGACATAAAAGTTTTCTGGAAAAAAATTGATCAATAGCATATAATTTTAAACTATCATATTTCATGATCTAGTATGATTCATTTATGTACATCTTGCATTTATTAAAATGAATGCCTACACTGCCAGTTGTGTTTATAATGAAGTATATTTTGTCTTAACATGTAGTCAGAAAGCCTGGTGACAGTGTATTTGTCTTACTGCCATCATGTTTGATATTCGCACATTTGACTGTTTTCTGCGAGAAAGACATTAATTCTCAGACTTGATGGCATACTGTTTTTATTAACATCTTTAGGCAGTCTTTGAAAATTTCCTATTTATTCTTTTCCATATCTGACATTACAGCACACTAGACACTAACTTTTTATGCATCTGCACGAATATGTAGATTTATTGTGTATTGCATTGTATGATGTGGTGGTGTATGGCTGTTTGTGTGGTCAGCCCAACAATGCTGTCATCGCAGGGCATTCAGCTGCCGAGCTTGAAGCCCTCTGTGGAGCTAGCACAGCGTGATGCTGCTATCCAGATCTCATCTATGTCTGTTGACTGTCCCGATGATCTCCAGCCGATTAGCCTCTTTGACATGCTCACTGCTCTACAGGTTCAGCATTTCACTTTATTTACTCACAGTTTACATTCCATTTTTTGGATCAGATATGCATTATGATCATCATGTTATAAGGGTTTAATGTGGTCTAAATAGCAAGCATTATTTCTAGGATCATGACAGTGAAGTATCAGATGAATAGATCCCTGCCTCAGGACTAAGAGTGATGATTATATTTAATCAGTTAGCTAAGAAAAAGTACTAACTCCATCCTAAAACACTGTACAAGGCCATGTCATACACTCAATAAAGTATGCTGTTTTCACCAATTTTGTTGACCGATTTTGTAGATGAATTGAACTCCATGCCCAGGAAAAATTTCCATTTTTGTGAAAAAACACAATATTTTGTTCCTGGAAAACTTGGAATTCTGCTTTTTTGCCTCCTCGGAAGTCCAAGAAAGCAGTTTTGGCAAGTCAGTGCAATGCATATATCATTAGCAGTCGGTGTTGTCGAATGATGTAGCAATATATAGCTGTGGCTCTGTGGTTTGTTGAATGCAGGTGTACAAGAGTGCTTTGCCGTCACACACAGTCTACACTCTCAACGTGGAGCGAATTCTCAATCGCATGACGCATCCGAGCCATGAAGAACTCGAACACGATGAAATTTATCGACAGGAAATGAACCTTAAACAAAACTTAAACGATCGCAAACGACTGCTCTGCCCTGAAACCAATAGTGCCACATAGTTGGATCTTAGCACCTTTAGTCGAACGATAACAGTGACACTGTAGGCTAACTGACTGTTGCGTTCAGCATGCTATTGTACTGCTGTTGCTGCGTTTATTTCTGTACATAATTATAGATCTATATATGCACTGGCCCAATGAGAACTACATGTAAGCTCCCAATTTTTTGTCTCTTATAACAGACTGCATATAGAGCTGACCTAGTTTCAAAATTTTTTTCACCAATGTACTTTGCAGTGAATTTGCGCTGAAGTAGTCATTAAAAATCCCATCACACTCCAAGCACGTTGTTACACTACCTTGTGAAATATGGTCGGATTTAGAATAAGTGTTCACTGGTTTGTAACTCTCAGTCTCACAGTGCAAAGCTGACTGTTTCATGACGCATTTTGTTTGTGATAGTGTATTTCAAGTCTACGACTGTTCCACTAATTTGGCTAGGGCGAATTAGCGGTAGACTTTAATTGGCTGGTGAAAGAATTTTGAAAAGTAGTTAATATTTGATTTAGTTGAATGTGTTGAAGTTAGGGGGCTTACTTTTGTGAAGCACCCAGTGTACAGAATGTTCCTGAAAAATTGAGAACTTTACTTATTTTGTGTTATGACTTCATTAAATCTTGAGTGTTGGATACAAGATAAAGCCTCAGACAGTGATGTGCTTGCACTCCAGGTCTATTTCATCTACGTAAACGTTGTTATGTGTATGTACATTTACTTTTAGTACTGTATTTATGAGATATTAGCTTTTGCACTCTCCGTAGAGCACAAGACCCAGCCAGGCGGCCTGTAAAATGTTCTACTGCGTCATTTCCCACTTTATGCGTCACAGGTTAAATTGGACTAGCTGGACAAATTAGCCGTTAAACGAGACGAATATTAAGTACAGTAATGGTAGACCACAAGACGTTCTTTCGCATGCACTTGCGTCTCGTACAGTTGCTGTCTTCACTCTGTGGAATCTCGCAGGTCGGCGTGAACGCGTCACTGCACTACGTCGTGAAAGAAAACAAGTTGTGTCAAATTTGAATACTGTATTCACGTGGGTGGAACAGATTACGATACCGTAACTTACCAGCTGAGGTTTGTCACTCTGCATAGTACAGGGCTTATAAGGCGTAATTTGAAGTACTGTAAGCTGATGGCCAACAGCGTTTAGGTCTAGTTGAGAAATCCGGCATAGTTTCGTCAAATGTTCGACATTAAAATGGTTCTTGAAAATTTGAAATCGTATAGGGCCTACGTGAAATACAGAAAAGACCACATACGAATGCGACATCATAAAGGGAAACTAGTAATTTGGGGCAGGGCCCAACGTCAGGCAGACCGGCGCTATAAGTTTGATTAGGAAAAAATTGGGATATTGAAATTTACCACGAACGGAGCTGAATTAGCGTACATAGCGCGCGCAGTGTCGACTTTGGGTGGGTAAACGTTAGCCGCGTAATCTACGTTTTTGGTGGACCAAGGTTTACCAATTTTTTGCCTAACGCCCGAGGCATTGTAGCTGATGACGCCGATTTCGGTTTTCCGTTTGTCAATATCTGCATCAATTCCGGAAATATTTGCTATAAGTCTGAAGTCGTTCGAAATCGCGCTAAGTTGTGCATGTTTCGGGACGGTGGCACCCAAAATTTTTGGCAGACGATTTCCAGAATTTTGGGATGTAGATTATTCAATCGAATATTTTCATCACGTGGCGAAATTTCTCAGCGATCGGCCGACGGAGCTCGGAGATCTCGCGGCGAAAAAAAACGCCAGCAAAATATAAGGTCTCCCGTTACTAATGCAGGCATTGGGCGGCCAAAATATAGAAAGCAAGAGTAGAAAATATATAGCAGTAGCAGACGTTAAGTCCGACTTTTTTGCTTACATGGCCGCTGTTTCTGGGGGGCTTGCGGCGTTTTTCCATGCAGTTGTAGACGCTACTTGTGCAGTAGGAACAGCGCACGGCAAAGCAACGTACGTCATCAGTGCGCGGAACGCGTCTTTCAACAAAGGTTAGTGGTGCAGCGACCGAGAATTGCATACTTGAACGAAGCTGACGTCTGGATATTTGATTGACAACTTGCCTTGGAGCCACGCGCAGGCGCTCAATTAACAGCAAAATCCGACCCGCTCAGCTCGGCCGCTGTCTGCACCCTGACTTTATCATTCTGTGCTTCCGACAACAGGCTGCAGCTGCTTCTCGACATCTGGCGTAATTAGTAATAATGCCTATAATAAAGTTATGTATCCGAAAGTTTCGCTATATCTGTGACGATTTAGTCGCAATCGCAATGCAAATTCTGACTGGCGACTTCGACGACGGGTGTCAATCTGGACGAGTCGGGGGTCGATCGGCGGAATGAATGTTACAAATCCTTTCACTGAATTTCATAACGGAGGAAACTTAAAAACACGTAATGTTTTGTTGCATGTTTGCTACGCTAGGCTATCGTTCCACCAAAACTGTTCTGTGAGACTAGAAATGCGCCAAATTTGTTTTCGGCCGGGCTCTGTGTCGGACCCCGCTGCAGGGGAGAGTTTACGACGCTCCCCAATTCTCCCAGTCAGCTGGGGAGGAGTATACTCTTTTTTCCATTCCCCACTTCACTCGACGCCTGCGGCATCTCGATCTCGGCGCCTAAGGCTTTGTCAGAAAGATTGTCTCCCAATATTGACGACGGATCAAAGCCAGTGACTTCGATCTCTAACTCTTCTTCCAGTGGGGGGAACCGGAGCCCTGTCTAACACAATGCGACTTGAGCTCACGCAGGAGTTGATCATGCTAATTTGTTATGCTAATTGCAAAATCTCTGACTTGGTGCGGTATGGGATGTGGCAGTGGCAAATATTTATCAAATACGTTGCTAGTCTATGGGTAGGTCGATGAAAGTCGGTGAAGTGACGCAGAACGTCGCCGATGTCGAGCTGCTCTGAGTCAGGTGACGGCAGATGATCAAAGCGGCCGGGCAACGCTTGTGCAGTGCAGCAATGAAGACTGATTAACTGACCGTCCGACACACCGTATATCTCAGCTTCCTATAGGTTACCATATTCATTGCCTCGAACACAGCCGACTCGTTCGGTGCAGATGTGTCTGTCTGTTGGGCCGTGTCTTCTTGCCGATGGTTGCAGCAGCTGCAGCAATGGCAGCGGCATTGATGTATTGTTTATTATACGGCCGTCTGCAGGAAGTGTCGGTTACGCTCTACGACAGGCGCCCCCGAGCCAAGTGTATACGCAGGCGATAAACGATGAGCAGGGTCTGCGCTTGCGCCGCCGGCGCCGACGTCGGTCAGGTAGACCTAAGTATGGACCACACAGCTAGCGAGCGGCGCTGCAGCTGTAACCGACCACATCACCTCTCACTCTTAGTCGCGCTCCATTGCCTGCTCTACTGTTAGTTACGGCCCGCTGCCGTGGATGTGTATACGGTTTAATATGTAGGGAAGCTTACCCAGTCCGCGCCACTTAACGTCGTAAACTACGTTGTCGCTGCCTTCTGATGTCTATACGGGAATGTTTTATTTACAATTCTCGACATCTCAACGTCACTTAACATGCGCGCAGGCTTACCTATACAAATGCAGCACATAGCAGAACGGTACCGTAAACCGTTTACGATTCTTGGTGACGCTTCTGTCTTACGCACAAATGGTGCGCTTCTGGAATCGGTGTAAAATGCCCTAGTTCGTTTACACTTAAAAACGTTAAATATGTTCAAACCCTGGTCATATCAACTTAGTCATCCCTCCGTGGGTAAGCGCAATGAGTACCAGCACAAGTTGGGACGTAAACAGACACAGTGAACTGGTGTCTGACAGGAGCTAAGGAAACGAAAATCATAGCCGCCCTATCGACTTTGTAGCTCGGGAAGGACTTCACGTTTTGGGTGAACGATAGTCACTGTTAGTACGGTGACTATCAGCGGTTTGTAAAATGACGAATTTAAAGAACAAGTCTCAGCGGAATATACAAATGTAGGATAGTAATTTAATGATGAAAACTGTGTTTGGGTGTCGTTCTAGGCTACATAGTATTTACTTTTCTGACCGGTGGTTATGCTTGAGCATTGTGGGCCGTATTTCGGACTTACTGCATGCTTAGGTTTGATTTACGCATCGATTCTGGCGGCTAATGACAGAAGGTCGTTGGTCGAACCGCCTACAACACATGCAGTACGTGTGTGTGTGTGACGCCTTGACGCAAGACGTGGTTAAAACGCCGTCGCACTCTTCAGGCTATGGCGTACGATAGTTAATTCATTCCACGTTTGAGATCTGCCAAAGTATGTCACATCAGTTTGGTTGCTGCTGCAGATATGTCTCTGATGCGTATTGTCTGTTACGGACTTACGGTTATTAATCGCAGACGCTCGTTCTCAACGTTGCATGCTTCAGCATCTTTCTCACAGCGTCCGCCAACCAAAAATGATGCGTCCTTACATAGGCCTAGGTTATATCCTCCCACATGCAGATGTTGCATAGACCAGCCCTGCAGGGTTTACACCTCATTTGACTGGCGTCCGTCAAACACCAAGAAGTAGTCTATAGCCTGGATACAACGGTGACCGGTCGCTCGTAGATTCTCATCGCATTGGTGAAAATTGCTGTAAGTACGTGCAATGCCATATAACTTGCTTTAATTAGGCCTGGGTTAAATGACCATTCGTAATTTTGTATTGAACGACAGAACCTATTTCGCTGAGTCTAGAATATGCGTTCACGGTATTAAGTATTTTATTTATTTGTAAAATTGGTGTAAATCTATTAGCCTTTATATAAACTAATGAAACGTTTTATTACCTTAGACCAATGACCTAACCTGGAATTAATTATTAATATTAATATTATTATTAATTATTAGTTAATTATTTATTTATTACTTATTAATTATTATTAATTATTAATATTATTATTCTATTAATAAAACGCCCTTGGCTTAGACATATAGAGAAGGTGCGCCGTTTACTGAATAAACGTCACTCAGTGCTGAGCTGAAGACTGCCAGCGGGTATGGGCCCTATTATTTTTAAAGACTAGAACACACAACAGACTAAGTAATTTCACTTCTCCGACTCTTCTTTTGCATAGTTTGTTTTTACGCGCGAGTAGATTATAAATAGGCTTACGGAGAGGCCTATAAGCCCCGCCCACTGTTTTGGCCTGTAGCCTGGTCAGTGGGCGGGGCTTATGGGCCTCTCCGTGTGCCTAATTATAATC
>Ga0056128_1008914_pt1 | contig 12633 bp, 9 predicted proteins | sample WorMetLIZISLAND2_FD_71113 | JGI IMG/M metagenome (GOLD analysis project Ga0056128, IMG submission 71113) | Marine gutless worms symbiont microbial communities from Max Planck institute for Marine Microbiology, Germany - Olavius geniculatus... ...
TTTATTCACAATATTCAAGGGGCCTATGACGGCGCCGCACATGCTGCCAATAACCACTATGCGCCAATAAATACCACCGTTGGCCCGTCAGTGGGCCGATGTGTGTGGTTAACTGGGAACTTGGATACATTACAAATGAATACGATGGGTAGCAGCGACCAGCTTTGCATTATAGACGTTATAGAACAGACCGTACGAGATATTCTGTTAAGAAATAAACGTCGGGTTTTGTCTCCCCGAAGCCGATAGCTTTTTTGTCCATTTTCGCATAAAAGAAGAGGTGACAGTAATTAAGCCCTGATGATTTAAACGAAACAATTTATGCCCAGCATGCAGCGTTATTTTTGAGGCAGACTGCTTCGCACCAGCCCATGGTCAGTTGGAAGGGGGGGGCGATCCGTCCATTCTTGGATTCGCCCATTGGCCACATACTTTTTAGAACTCAATCCATGTTGGAATACTGGGGAAGGGTGTGCCGTAAGACTTGAGAACGGATTTTGGCGCGGTCGCACTCGATATGGGTACGCACTGTGGCTAATTTCTCAGCCAAAAGCACACGCAATGCTATTTGCTGGTAAAACGTTAAAAGCGCGTTATCGACCCGCCATTCCGAAGGACCGCTACGGTTAGGAATATGGTTAGGAATCAGGTTGGAATAGGGTTAGGGTTAAGATCAGTTTTAGTTTACTTTAATATAGCCTACGATTTCGTCTAAAACAGGTTTTTGACGGCCCCTCGTAATGGCGGACCAGAACCAAAAGCACGGACGGACATTACGTTTTCTGCCTTTAATGCTGAGCTGTAAAAGTTGTGCCGCGGGAAAAACATATTCGGTGGGTGTTGGACCCCCAAGAAGCACACGTCGACTTCGTAGAGCCAGTGCACAAAACGACGGACGAATAGTGTTTCACTTATTGTATAGAATAGATTAGAACGAGGTAGAGAAAGAGTGGAATGTAATAAACGTAATGTAGTCAATGGATTCACTTGTAGATAAGGACGATGTGATATCTCGTCAATGCGGCAACTCCATGACTTCGACTTATTCTACAGCTGCAGTGGCTACAGCGAGTTGTACAACACACGTGCCAAAAGTCGAAGTTATTTGAGGCCATGCATTAGTGCACGATCTCACAGTTTGGCATCATCAGTCTGAGAGCGTCGACCGTGTCGGCGGAGACGTTGGAGTTGGCGACGTTCAGATAGCGTAAGGTACTGCGGAGATTTTCCAGCATAAAGAGCGGCACATCGGCTAGTCCTGGACACCGGCTGACATCGAGATACTCCAAGCTGGTCAGGTACACGGCGATGAATAGCACAGCAGTAAGCGACGCATGCACGCATCCGGCAATGCTGAGGCGTCGCAGATTGCGACCCGCATTCAGACTAATAGTGCGGATTATTGAGTTGACTAGCTCCGTCTGTAAGTCGTTCATCTCGAGCGCTTCCAGGTCCTTCAAGAGAGTACCGAACCAGAAATGTGCGATCGAACAACGGCTGATCTTGAGCACCTTTATCGGGCTCCAGGCTTGCAAGATATCATAAAGCTCTTCGTGCTGCATCTGGTCGTTGTCAGAGAGGTCAATCTCGACGATGCCACCAGCTGGTGTTGGAGCGTTGGCTACCGGAAGGCAGTGGCATGGAACTTTGCCCTCAAGTATCGCCAGACGTTGTACCGTAGGGGAAGGGCTGCCAGGGAGCCGCGCCTCAGGTTCACGGCCCGTAACTCCACCTCGCGGAGTCGCGACGTACCACTGTGACCCCCGGTGAAGAGGCTTGCTGACGCAGAACAGTCGCTGAGCTGGAGATGTTTACCCACCCTATGTCAATAGTGCGCGTTTTGCGTATGCTAATGCATTTGTGTGCGGGCCACGTGACTTTGCTACCGGGGGACTTTCACCCTTGTAAATTTCCCCCAATCGGACTTAGGGCGCCGGGCGGACTCAGGTTGGGCTTTGCCCCAAATTTCTAGTTGCTTCTGAATGTTCAATGGAAACCGCAAATTCGCCCATTTTTTGTCAAAAAACGCACCTTTTCATATAAAGTCGCCTGTAAAAAATTTTCATGGTCAAGCCAAAGGCGGGGGCATCGCACCGTGCCCCCCCTTAAATACGCCACTGGGGGTGTCGGACTCACGATCGTGAGGTCGACGTTGGTTCGACTCCCGGTCCGGTCGCTGCTAGTAGGCTACGGGTGACAGTCTGCAGACAGGTAAACGATTGCAGTATCCAACACCAAGGTCAACTCAGCCTTTCATCCCTCCGGGATAGGCACGCCCTAAATCGAGTATTGGCCTATCTATGTCACATTTATACCAGTTTATTGAATTCAATACGTAGACTTTGACTGACATTATTCAATTGCCCAACCCCGAAGAGTTAACGCAAAGTTCAGAAACAGGCGTTCGGTGTGGTGGGAATTAACTTGAGTGGTCGTTTGATGGCCAGTTGTGTCTGGAATATTCGTACAAAAAGTAATTGAAATCTGTTGAACCGCTTTCAAGTTACGATCTGGGTCCTTCTTTACGCGCGACAGCAGAATGCTCCGTGCGTCTTAGCTATAGCTTGGGCGTCCGTCCCGACTGTCCGTCCAACGTGGCGACTGCGATTTTTCGTTTTGACCGGTCAGATAGCCTAGAGCCGGCTGCTAGTTTAATAGTCAGTGCGTTCGTGTTAATTGATTAATAATTAAGTCTATAACGAAAGACACTTCAGCCCCAAAACGCGGGAATTATCTGTACATTTTTGCGCAACTCTGTTTAGATTCATTGTAGCTGTAATACACCTTGCAAATTTATTGTCAATAACTATATTGTCAATATAGGCTATTGTCGCTGATCGGGCCAAAGTACAGTGGTATAAAATGGAATTCTCAGATGAATCGTCGACATTATTATACGTTCATCCTGCTGTTTGGGGTGATACACTGCACAATGGAGTCTAGCTAAAACGTGCCACGTTACACATCGTGATCTCTGACGCACTTTATAACGAACTGAGAGCGTAAAAGAAATTTACAATATGTCAATCTTTGGGCTCGTGAGAAGACACGGCCTTGATCGATCGGTTTGTTTACGCCGATTAGTCCGTGCGTTTTGATTGGTCACACCCCGGACTGGCAGGTGCCCGCCCGCTAGGCTGCTGGTTCTGTTTGGGTGATTGCGAGACCTTCACACAGGCCTGCGCGTCGAGGCCCAGTTGTTGACGTTTGTTTGCTTCGGGGTCATGTTGATTGTAAAACTAGCACGTGTGCGCGAGAAAAAGCCATAAATCGGCGTCCCTGCGACCTTGACTTCAGTGAAAGCGGTTTGGTCCGTTTATGTCAGCTATATTTCTGCTGTTTTGAACAGTGATCTTTGTTCGTCTCGCCGAGATTGTGGTCCGGGCAAAGATTAGCATATATCGGTTTGCGCATCGTAATTTGAGACATTACCGTTAAATTAGCGCTGATTACAATGTGTTTTGCTACTTAGATTTGTTTAGTGATGCAGACTGGCAGTGCTGAATATTGAGATAGTGAACTGAATGCAGCACTGCAGAGTTGTAGCTAGACGTATCATGACATATGACTGGTTACGTAACAAACGTTCATAGTGAGCTTTTAGCAGTGAAAGTAGATAGTCTAGAATATGCTACTAAAATTGCCTGTCTTGTGTTCAGTGTGCAGTGCAGAAAGGTTATTTGGAGTTTATGCTAAATGAGTTTATCGTAAATTATGGTTTGTGAAACGGCGTGTTATCTGTTATTTTTGTTTCAGCATAATCATGGCTTCAGCATTAAGCAGAGGATTTTGGTATACAGGTCTTAAGCTATCTGGCATTGAATGTCCTCTGATCGGTAATGGGTGAGTAATAATTATCGGTTTTATATGTAAAAGTTAAGCTTACCGTTCCATTACTGTGTGTTTGTGTGCATTCTGCCTGGAAAGGCTGTCGCCAAAATGACATATTTATTATATACTGTGTCGGGTGGGATGTTAAACCCTACTCACACTCACTCAGTTTTATACACAGAAAGTAACCACAATAAGAAACAATGCGAGCAAGTGATAAAATGATAATACACTGTGTCCTGCCAAAAAAGTAACCCCCCCTGAACAATGTACAATAGAAATGTCAAATCTGATCAGACCTAAATAAAATTTTGTACATTTGATCCCCGATCCCCAGTAAATTGGTAAACTACCAGATTTTGTTGAAGCATATTATTTTGTAGTGGAGTTATTAATTTTTAAGTATCGATGGCAAGTGATATCTGTTTCGAGAAGTGACATTGTGCTGATTCAACAATTAATAAAGTGCATAATTTTGGAGACATTTCCAGTTTTTTAAGTTCTATTTGTCTTTAGAGTGTCCAGAAAAAATTTTAAGTAATTTTGTGCTGTAGTTTTTATTGTTACATATCATATATATTGTGTATCATTTTTCTAATTTGTCACTGTGCTTTTGTTTAACAGATAACAAGATTGATATTTATCGTTCTATTTCCATTAACAGTAATCATATATTGTCTCTCACTAACATGTTGTCTTTTGTATCATATGGCTCTTGGAAAATATTTCAGTTTTGGGAGAACTTTTTTCAGTGACTCGCAGTAGTTGGGATAGCAGGCAACATTTTGTATTATAACATGTATTAACTGTGTTGGTTGTGCTGATAGGAGGGTTGCGGCTTGCAGCACAGTTGTGCGAAATTCCTCGTCGGTGTCGTCGTTCAAGTGCGATGACATTGAGATTATAGAATGCCCGGAAAACCAGCGAGGTCACAAACCCGACTTGAAGGAGCTTATCTTTGGCGCACATTTTTCCGACCACATGTTTGAGGTAGGTACAGAAGGGTGGCACTAAATAGTTACCAAAAACTACCGAAAAGCACCAAGGTTTTCCGTAGTTTCAGCGAAGCTAAATACCGAAAACAACCTAAATAGCAAAAAATACTGAAAACCTTAACCGTAGTCAAAAAAACGGTCAACTTTTCAGTAGTTTTCAATAAGTTTTCGATTGTTTTAGGTATTTAGTGCTACTGGTACAGAAGTAGCTTCATTGATTCGGTCATACTGACTGCTTCGATTATGTTGGCATAAAAGCACAGAGAACAATTTTGCACGTCTGTCATTGTCAGGGATGTTTTGACTGTTTGTGATGATTGAATTTTTGACAAGTTGTACTGTGACCATTTATGTGTTATTTTGCGGTTTTAGTAGTTGTGAAACCTTCTGTTTTTCCTGGAGCTAGTGACTTCATTGAGCAGCAGATCGAGATTGAGACCTTAGTCTATTGAGTTATGCTATATACAAAGCACTGATATGCTCAACCTGTTCAGTTGCTACTTTCTAGATTATTCTATCGGTTATCTGGGTCTCGCCCAGTTGTCCTGGAGCAACTTTTCACAAGCTAGGTCCATCTTTGTGACAAAAACTATCAACATGGTTCGTACGGTCAGGGGAAGTCGAGGAAAAATCCGAGGATCAGGGAAAGTCGGGGAATTTTACATTCCAAAGTCAGGGAGAACTTGGAGGGTCAGGGAAAGTCAGGGAGTTTCAATGTAGGTCAGGGTGCAAAAGTTAACAAAAATGCAAAAAAAAAATTTGAACTGTAATACACAGACTGCGCACAACAGTTCAAAATTTTTCCTGCTTGCTTCGCTCGCAGATTATTTGTACCTCTACTTTTAAATTTGTTTTGCCACCCTTGTTTCTGTTGTGATTGCAAGCGATTAAAAACTGTCATTGGTATTTCACGTGAACAAATTAGTCAGGGAAAATGATTAATTTTGTCCTGGAAAGTCGGAGAAAAGTCAGAGAAAATGAATTCTGCAGAGTAGTAGGAACCATGTGTCAGATTTTGAGGCCACTGTATATTTGTGTGTTAAGTGTAATTATGAATTACTTTTCTCACGTCGAAGTAGTGTTTATCATTTCCATTTTGGCAATACTGCCACTGTTAATCTTTAGCATCTGTTAGGTGGAGTATCGAAGCGATCGTGGCTGGGGAAAACCCAGGATTTGCCCAATGCATGACCTTGTTCTGCACCCGGCAACCAAAGCGCTGCATTATGCTGTCCAGCTGTTTGAAGGAATGAAAGCTTACCGAGGCAACGATGGCAAGATACGACTCTTCCGTCCAGAGATGAATATTGCAAGGTTTGAACTGCATTTGTAGACATTTTTCAACGAATAGTGTCCATTTTAGTGCATTTGTTAAAATACTTTTTTTGTTCTGTTCGTGTTAGTTGAATGTTGTATTTATTTGAAATTTGACAACTTCGCAAATCGTAATTTGCCTGTAGTGAGATTCAGGATGGGTATGAAATCTGTAAAAATACTCACTTTATCAGTGAGATCTTTTTTGAAGCACATCAGCGTGATATGATGCACGTTGATGCGCTTCGTAGCGATAATCAAAACACAAATTTCCAGCTTATTTAATCTGAAGTTTTTCCGCTACTGCTGCGTTGTACGTAGTGTTGCATCTGATGCAGAGAAATGCCGATAGTATTTCTATTTCTGTCACGGCGCACAGCTCAGTGACAGCACAGCACATTGAAACACGTCATAGTGACAGCTGTCTCGCAGTTTCACTGAAACATCGTGCAGCTTTAGTGGAAACAAGAGAGTGCGGCCGTTGAGGGGCCGTCCACTATGGGGCCGTCTTTGCAGTTGAGTACGTGCGTGCTGTTTTGGGGCTTTCTAGGTCTGTGCAAGGAGGCAAGGGATCCTTACGCCACCTGCCACATATCAAGTTGATCGGACAACAGGCGGCAAAGTTATGGAGATTTTTCGCCAACAACGCAATTAGCCGCCGTGACCTTGACCTCTGACCCCTTGACCTTGAAATTGGTCCACGGGGTGCTGGTGTCCCAGAGACTCTTCCTACCAAGTTTGGTATTTGTAGGCCTTTTCGTTTTCCCTCTAGGTGGAGGCATGGGACAGACAGACAGATGGACAGGATCAACACATGATGGGGACTCCTAGGAAGGACGGCCCCATAAGCCTCACTGGTACTTGTTTGTGTCGTGCTGTGGTAGAATGCTTCGATCCGCGGAGAGATCGGCACTGCCGCAGTTCGATGCAGACGAGTTCCTGAAGTGCATGAAGACGCTGGTTAGTGTGGACCGCGACTGGGTGCCGGACTGTCCGTCAAGCACGCTGTACATGCGACCGACCATGATCGGCACGGAGCCACAGCTCGGCGTAACCCAGTCCAACTCGGCGCTGCTCTACATCATCACCGGTCCCGTCGGTCCATACTATCCGACCGGTTTCAAACCGGTGTCTCTCTATGCAGATCCAACCTATGTGAGGTCGTCTATTGGCGGCGTTGGCTCGTACAAAATGGGGGCTAACTACGGGCCAACGATCTACGTTCAGCTGCTTGCTGTACGCGAACACGGCTGCCAACAGGTACATCATTCTGTTGACAGGCACATACTATCTCTGTTTGTATGATCACCCATATCGTGCTATTTAGTTGTTGTGGTTTTTAGTCAAGTTGTCTGATGCAGTGGCATTAGATAAGGGGATCCTAGGACAGTAGGACACTTGGACCCCTAATCTTAAATTTTTGTTCAAAAATAGATATTAGGCACTCAGAGAAAATTGCCACCAGATCTTATAATAATTGCACCAAATTCAATTTTGGCTCAGACTCTGCCCCATACTTTACTGTGGAGTTTGCAGTGCTCTTCCAGACCCTGTGGTTGGAATTTAGGGGACCGATTTCCAGGGGAGGGGAAGGGGGAAAAGAAGAAGGAAAGAGAGGAGAGTGAAGAGATGGGGAAAGGGGAAGGGAAGGTATGTAAGGGGAAAGAGGCGAGGCTCCCCAATTTATATTTTTGGCTACCCGCTGGTTTGATGATTCAAAGTGCTTTGATTCTAAATGTCATCTTGCTTGTCATCTTGCTTGTCTCCTAAGCTTTTGCAGTTAGGTCCCATCTTAGTCTAGAATAACTTCCTGTACTTGATAGGAAAACTCATTGGAAGTAGTCATCACTGGTATTATTTTATTATTAGTAGTAGCAGAAAGTGTTGTTATATGATACAATATGCAGAAGTAAATATTGAATTATGGCACAGAAGTGTTGTGATAAGTGCTATTTTTATCAGTTGCGGAATATGCCACTTTTGCTGTTTTTTTGTTAATGTAAATTGAGAAAATTTTACCCTGTGCATTATTTTAAAACAAATAAGAATGCTAGGAGATGGCTGAGAAAGATCTGATACGTCCAGATTCATAATGATGCATTTATTAATATTTAATGAACGATGTTAATAGAATGTAAATAGATAATAGTGGTGATAGTAAGCGATGAATTTCATTAACAGTCAATGCTACCAGTTGTCTTTGAACTCAGTTTAGTTTGAAAGGTGGCTATGAAGTGGGTTTGTTAATTTCTACGTTAAAAAACATTTAGAATTACGTAAAGGTAAGTGAATGAGCTACCTGTGTCAGAACGGGTTGGAAACGTAACATCTTTGTTGGTCCAATTTGTCAGTTAGGTCTCATTTTGCCTAATTTCATTTCGCATAACCCTAATCCTAACCCTAACCTTAAACCTAACCCTAACCCTGACTGTCGTCTGTAACAAAATGAGATTAGGCGAAGTGAGACGACACCAATTTGTCGGCTTGTCTGCGCAGGTTCTGTGGCTGTGGGGTCCGGACAACAAGGTGACCGAGGTCGGAACGATGAACTTCTTCATGTTCTGGGTGAATGAGAAGGGAGAGAAGGAACTGGTAACTCCCGAGCTGGATGCCGGACTAATTCTTCCTGGCGTCACTCGACTCAGTCTGATGGAACTTGCTCGTGGCTGGGGGGAATTCAACGTTGTTGAACGAAAGATCTTCATGAAGGACATCATAAAGGCACTCAACGAGAACCGACTCTTGGAGCTCTTTGGGTCTGGCACGGCATGCGTCGTCTGCCCGATCGAGAGAATCCTGTATGAGAACCAGCAACTGGATATCCCGACCATGGTGAACAATGCTCCGGTAACCATGCGTCTGCACAAGGAACTAACTGACATCCAGTACGGTCGAACTCCAAGCAATTGGACAGTAGATGTCTGCTGAACCTAAGTCTATTTGATGTCGGCTAGGATTCGCAAAACTGTCTTTTGGGGGACAACTGTCTTATAACTAACGACTAAAACTGTACTTCTTATCGTCATATGTTTGAATGTTGAGAAGTGCCAACCTGGAATCGGACCTGTGCATGAGCCAAAAGTTATTCAGTCCGGCCTGCTCATTTTTTGATGTCGCTCATTTTGGGAAGTTATTTCTAAGCTTGGCTGTGCATTTGTTTCGTCCTGTTTCACTTCCGTTGCACTGGCTTGCTTTCTGTCGAATTTTTCGTCACAGAAAAGTTCTCGACCTGACCATTGTCTAACCAGTCAGATGGCCCAACCTGTTTCATTTAGTCAATTTTTATGTGCGACAGCAGGTACTGCTGTAGCGCGTCTTAGCCATCGCAATTCTGTCCGTCCGTTTGTTTGTCTGTCCGTCGCATGGGTGGATCAGTCAAAAACGGTGCAAGCTAGGATCACCACATCTTCAGCGTCGGATGCCTGGAAGACTCTAGTTTCAGGAACCGCAAATCTTTTCCATAAATTCGAAAGGGGTCACTCAAACGAGGGTGCTAAATGAGAAGGGGGTAGGGAAAATTTGCGATTTTCAGCCGATACTGCGTTGGCAGAGCGAGTCAGGTCACGCCCTCTGGACGATATAGATAATTAGCCGCCGGTCATCTGGCACCCTCTGGCAACTATAAAAGAGACATCATTACCTATTTTATTTTATATTTTATGGGTGAACTTAGATTTTGTTTTACTGGGCTTTCAAACATGCACTGCTGTTGTGCATTTCCCTTTGCGTTAGCTGGGCTTTTCTTGTCTTTCATTTTCTGCTGTGCACAGGTCCTGTTGGAATGATAGCGATATTGACTTCACAATGTACATCAGTAAGTGAGTAATTTATGTAGTGCATTGACTGTGATTGTGGCCCACCATAGCCAGGGGCCGCTATAGCCAAGGGCCGCCATAGCCACAATGTTAGGGGGGGGGTCCGAACGGTCTGCTGACGAACCATAACCCTAAACCTAACCCTAACCTTAACTGTAACCCTAACTATGGCGGCCCTGGTTGGCTATGGGATTGTGGCTATGGCGGCCCTTGGCTATGGGGCCCCTGGCTATGGCGGGCCGTCACCTTGACTGTGAATGACATAATAGTACCAGCTACGTCTGTTAGTAGAAATAGAGATGGAATGCATGTGAAGTGAGCTGGCTTCAAAAAGCGCAGATAATGCATGCAGTGTTATGACAGTTTTGAAGACTAAGACCCCGTATACACGATGAAGCAAAAACGTGAAGCACACATGAAGCTCTCATCAAGCAGGCCTGATGGAACCAAACGTGGAGCAAACTTAGAGCACGTGTCATGCACGTGTATTTTGAACACGTTTGCTTCGCGTATGCTTCCTCGTGTAAACAGGGTATAAGCGTTCCAAGTGTGGCCAGTTACGTGTTTTTCATTAGCAGGCAATGTGCGACAGATGTGTAGATATATGACGATTTTACGGTTGTAAACATGTTTTATTCGGACTGTTGTTGTTTTGCTCAGTAATTTAATGATACAGCAGCAGATTGTGCATTCGGGTGGAAAGGGTCCAGTGCTGCAGCATGAATGCTGTTCGATCCGTCATAGTTGAGTGAAATTACCGACCTATGTGTGACAGAATCTTGTATACTGAGATCGTTGGCGTTACCATTCGATGGTAATATTTGCAGCTGTCAGTTTCAGATACTCTGTAGTCCCTTTCTCTATATTTACAAACTGGCAAATTGGACTTCAGTAACAAGTTATATAAGTAACTGCTTCTGTGTTATTACAGTAAACACTTGAGGTGATAAATTTGTACAGAGGGACCAATAAACACCCAAACATTCTGGTGCTTATACACGTTGTTAATTCATCACAGCTTTAACTAGCTTATATTTTACTGTGCCCTTTATTGTGGGTTCTCTGCTGTTTGCCTGTTATTTTTGATAGTTTGTGCAGCTTTATCCGGTTTATTTTTGTTTACAACTTTTTTGTCTTATCTGTTTTTCGTCATAATAACGACAGTGTATGTTGCGTGTACATCCGTTTTGATAGCTGTGGACATAATATGTTCTAGAGAGTAGCTTGATGTGATAATGTTATACTGTATGATACGATAGCTGGCAGTGGGACCAATGGTTGCATTTCATAACATGTTGTGTTCGATTTAAGTGTATTTTATGCTGTCGTAGTCAAGAGTCGAATGCTAGTTTATATAGAGCTCGGTGTTCCAATTGTTTGTTAGTTTGTTTCTATGGATTCCATTGTTGCTGCAGTTATCAGCTTTTTTATACCGTACAGACGTCATCTATTGCTACGTCTTCTGCCGTTGTGTTTGCAGTAATATGTGTTAAACTACACTGTGTCTCAAAAACGTCCCGCTTTGTGATTGCCATGTCTTTGCCAAATGTTAGCCGATTTTCAATTTTTTCACCGGTACACTCTCTGGACAGTTGGCAATAAACTCATTATTGAATATCCCACTAAACCTTAACTGCGTTGCTACACTACCTTGTGAAATATAAATGTTAGAAAAACTAACAATAATAACAAGCAGCAAGCGTGTTGGTATATGAAACACACTTGAGACCAAATTACGCTGAATCATCTGTATGACGCTACACTTGTCTTTGTGGATACCTGGCGTGTTGAATGATGTCTTTTTATTTGGCCTTTACAGTTTAGTAGGCCTACCTGTTCATTTACAGCACTTCGTCACGTTTCTTTCAATATCTGCATGCTTTCAATGTCTGCCGTTTTCGTGTCTTTGGTCGGTGCTTTCTGTTTTCCGAATCTTTTAGCAACATGCCCAGTCTTTCCCTTTTTCTGTTTATCTTCGAAAATTCGGCCAGAATTATCTGCAAACTGCGTTTTTTGAACTGTTGCAAGTTCTTATTCAGAGCCTTGTCTTCATTGCTAAGTTGCATGTTATATTACTGGTCTATTGCCACTGCTGTATTGCCACTGCATTGAAGATTATATTTTAAAATAATATCGTTTAATGTTTACAGAAGCAACTAGAAATTTGGGGCAAAGCCCAACGTGAGTCCGCCCGGCGCCCTAAGTCCGATTTGGGAAAATTAGACGGGGGAGTAAAGAGGGGGGGAGAATTTCCCTGGCATCAAAGTCACGTGGCCCGAACTCAAATGCATTGGCATACGCCGAATGCGCTTCGTCGACTTAGGGTAGGTCAACATTAGTGCTTATAATGTTCGTAGTGGACAGAATTTCACAAATTTTTTTTGTTCAACGCAGAAAGGATCGCTCTTGTCAACGCCGTTTAGATTTTGTCGTTATCTTCATCGGTTCCAGAGATATTTGTGCTCAAACTCGAAAGTTGTCGTAAATCGCACCGATTTTTGAACGTTTTATGCCCTCCCAAATTTTAAGGGGGGCGGTGCCCCCAAATTTCGTACTTGCGTACTTGACCCCCCTTTGAAAAAAAGTTGTAAGGGGGCCCCCGTTCCCGGTGGGGGGTGCGCTAGTAAGACTTGGTCATTCTCTAGCGCGTGTAAAAATTTGGGGGCGCAGCACCCCCT
>Ga0056128_1008915_pt1 | contig 12633 bp, 8 predicted proteins | sample WorMetLIZISLAND2_FD_71113 | JGI IMG/M metagenome (GOLD analysis project Ga0056128, IMG submission 71113) | Marine gutless worms symbiont microbial communities from Max Planck institute for Marine Microbiology, Germany - Olavius geniculatus... ...
GTTACAATGGGTGGCCAGCTCTTGATGGGTAGATACCTTTCTGGTCACCCTCCTATGTTATTTACTATTGTATGTTTATTTACTGTATTGTTGTTTTGGTAAATAAACTCTCTCTCTCTCATCCTTAAGAGAGTCTGCAACTCTGATATTAGACTAGAGTACGAAATCGATTTTTTTTGCCTTTTATTGCACAATGTTGTCTTGCTTTTGCAATACTTTGTATTGTTTGCTCTTCGTCGCGACTTGCCTGCCGCCGTAATAACGAAATATTTGTTGATTAAATACTTTGCACTTATAGGCCTACGTGCTTCTGGTTATGATGAATCCAGCATCCATGCAGTATCATATTGGAGATAGGTATAATGGCGGGCGCGGCTGAATTCGAGGCGGGTTTATAGCCGCACCAGGAATGCCGATTGCTTTGACTGTTAAGACCACGGTCGGTCATTGATGGGGTTGCAGCCTGCAGTGATGACTCGGCACTGACGTTTTGATTGCGTTTCGGCCGCGGTGAATTATGGGACGATTTGCTGCCACCCACCAACGCGCGGTGTCGTTATATTGAGCTGTATCGTTTACGGCGTGTTTGTGGCTTCCACGCAGTAACGATGAGACGTTAGGCCGCCTATTCTGTCGCTGAAGACGAATACGCCATGCATGCCGATGCATCAACCCTTATTTCAGGTGCAGGGAAATCGCCGATTTGGTACCATTTCTGTACTAAGCAGCTGTTATCTTGCGGCGTGCGAAGTGCGAGAGTAATTGGCAAAGTAAGGGCCAATTCACACGTACGAAGCCGACGCGACGCAACTCAACTCAACTCAACTGTCATGAGTCGCGACCATTAACGTTGCTATCTTTAGGCAACGCGTTCGTCTGTCTTTCTGTCCCTTGTACGGAGTCCCAACTTGAAAACAGAAAGGTGCAGAAAAGCAAAATTGGCGTAAACGTTTTCCAGAGCCGTAGTAACTGATGTGCCAATTTTCACTTTATCAGGTCAAAGATCAGTGCAGATGGACGGCCGCATATTATGCCAGCAGTAGCCCAGTTTCGCTGGTCAAACTTCATCGATACAATGCGGTATATACTGTAATACGTTTGTGTGTGTGTGTGTGTTCACTGCAGGCGAATGTCGTACTGCTCTAGGCATGAACTCACGAGAGATCCCGGACTCTGCGATCACCGCAAGCTCTTCGTTCGATCCACTCAGCGTTGGACCGACTAGCGCCAGGTTTAAACGATGCACCAATCATCCATTTGTACTTGCGTGTTTAAAAAAATCACCTTTCATATTTTTTCACAATTTCTGAATGCAGCGCACATTTCATCACTGAATTGCGACGAAATGGCTGGAGATAGACCAAGAGAACCTGCACACGAAGTTTTCAGCAATATACGTAGATTTCAACAGTCCAAGTCTCGACCCCCTATGTTTAAGCAAACCGGCGCAGGCGGGAGTCAAAGACGGTTACCTCCCTAAAAAGTGGTTATTTTGCCGCTATTGGCTCGTGTAGCGTAAAAACGGTTGCAGATAGGCCCAGACACGCTGCTTATCATAACAAGCAATAATGACAAACTTTTTATTGGTGTCAACGTCGATGATCTTGAATGATCTTGAACCCCCAAAATAGGGGTTTTTAGTGAATCTTTTGCGATTTCCGGCTGCGTCACATATTTGAGGAATGAATTGTACCGAAATGGCTGGAGATGGACCTGGACAACCTGCGTATGACATTTTTAGCATAGAACGTACATTTTTAAGAATCTAAGTTTCGATGTCTCAAACTCAAGAAGTCTTCCATACGGAGGCCTCAAATTCAAGTACTCTTTCAAGACGCATTAATTTTTTTATTGCTGTAGGCCTACAGTGATTGCCAAAGTGGCAGGATTATTACTATCGCGCGTCACGTGAGCTTTGCTCAAATTACTTGTCTGATTTTGGCAGAATCGTACCACAGGAAATTTGAAACGAACAAATGCACAGCCCACCGCATTTTGTTTCATATATTTGTACTGTACCTTGTAAAATCTGGCAACGATTTTTATGGCATACAGTAGGCCCAGAGCGTCAAATATGAAGCCTTCAAATAAAAGTTAAATTGCCACATCGGATAACTAAACGTTCATATTATCAGAGCAAGTGTTTGACGTCTTGTTTACCAGTTCTCACACAGGCGCGTAGCCGTCCACGCTACACGCATGGTCGATTGCCTTGCCGACGACAGGTTGGTGCAAACCAAACCAGATCATGCAGCGATCAGGCGCCGCTAAAGTTCACATTTTGATAAAAGATTTATATAAATTTAAAAATTTTGCAGAGCTAAAATTTATCTGTAAATTTTCTGCTAGAGGTTCGGATGTCAAAAGTTCAAATAATCTTTTAGAGAAGTTGCAAGATTCCGGTTCAGCAGAAAGTGGCCGACGTCGCGGTGTGCGTTCTGATGCATCGCTAATTTTTGCTGAGCACAGTACGAACATACGAAACGAAATGTGAATAGTCCGTATCCATGGCGACGCTGCTGCAGCTGCCATGCACCATGGCGTGTCGTCCGTCCCTGAGTTTTGATTTGGTGTTCGTCGCTTAATTCCTTCAGTACAGACTTGCTAGAACCTTGCGGGTGGATCCGCCGTACCAGCTGCAGTGGGTGTGCACGTCGTAGGGGCTAAGCCGTCTCTGGCTTTTTCGCTTTATTGGATCGTGGCTTCCTTATACACAACGTGAGCTTGGTTTGGTCAGAGACGGTTGTAACTGGCTTAGTGTCTCGGTGACGTCTTCGTGGCCAGTCAGATGCGCATTATCTGCACCAACGTTCGACGATACGTAGGCTAGGCTTGCTTTTTAGAAAAAATACGTGCAATCAGTTGCCCATTGAGCGAAAAATGACTTTATTTTGTATTTTTAAAAATTTTTAACATCGTCGCACTCAGCGAATCGCTGTTTGTGACGTCGCGCAAGTGACATGCACGTGCGATGAGCGGACGCGCGGAGCGGAGCGGGACTGTAATCCGCCATTCAACCGCCGCGTTCCACATTGCTCGCCGACGCGGAATAACTAACTACACGTGACTATGCGCAGCCGGAAATCCTTTCATCCGACTCTGTGCGCGTGCGCGGCGTTTCCGTCTAATTTCCGCTCCGCCGCCGCCGGCCACGCGACTGTGCAAGCGGGCGGCGCGAGTAATGCGGCTCGTTAGGCGACAAAACCAAGTTTGTACGCCCGTCTCACATTAAAATGTCTCCCTCGTGAAAAATCCGCCCGGGGAGTGATAATCACGGATTTGATATGTCTTTCCCTTAAAAAGTCTCCATATTATAAGATCGCCCTTCAGAAAAAGTCTCAATTTACCGGTAAAAATTCGTCACGTCCGGACGGCCGCCGGGCGGGGCGGATTTTTGCCGGTAAATTGTCGGCCGGGTAGACTTTTTTGGGAGACGATGCTATAATGGGACACCGGCGCCGGCGTGGAATATTATTCACCAACCGACGGCCAATTAGTCCAACATGCAAGAAGCGCGAACAAAGAACCACTAACGAACCTATGTGAGGATGAACGAGCGACGGATTTTAACTATGCGTCGGGATTTATGACGAAATAATTTTCCAATTACTAGTGTTCGACAAGGCTGATAATGCCACCCCGTAGGCGTAAGCCAAGATTATACCATTGGCCAAAATTGGGCAGGGTCATGTGAAAGTGAAATAAAATTAACTTTTTGCGGCTCTGTATACGACACTCGGCATACCGTGCATGCATCTCGCGGTATTGCCATCGAAAATTGTTCGTCCGTCCCTCTGTCTGTAATGTTTATGGATCGTGGCCGTATGGGCATAGGCTACGTCGTTGGGTCAATTGGAAAGTAAAGTAAATAGCGAATAATAAGCTTAGGGTCTTTGCTTCTCGGAGCTCCAACACTGGGAACTTAGTGCTAGATGAAAATCCCAAATGTTTTGTTATACGTCGTCTACTAATTTAGTTAGTTAGGCAGGTAACGCGTAACGCGTGATGTCAGCGGGAAGCACGGCTGTAAACGTGAAATGAACACATCGCGCTGTGTGTGCTACGACAGTATCCGTACTGTTACAATACTAACAGTCGGAGTGGTGCAGACAAATGTACTTGGGTCCAATTGTCGCAGAGTGATTGCATGCAGTTCTTCGGCACGGGACAAGCTGTTATACTGACATCGTCGATGACATAGCCGCTGAGTGGCTAGAAAATAGTACTTCTCCGTACGTTGGTTGATTGAGTGGTTTTGCCGGCCGGCCGACTCGCTAGGGGTCGCTACCGTCATGTTCTTTATACGGCCGCTTGATTACTTTTTCCGACCGCGACGAAAGTAATGAGAGGCACCGGCGACCCGGCCTGTGATGGGTCCGTTTAAACGATAATTTACGTTCTAATTTATTATCACCTATAGTGCAACCGACAGAAATATCGGACGCAGGTCTCGCAATTTTTTTCACTATAAAAACGCTTTGCTGAGGAAGACGCGCTACAGGCTATACAGTTCCTCTTGCAGTACTGACTTTCAAGGTCATCCAAGGTCAATGATTTTCATGTCATTCAAAAGCCAATATGCGACTTCCTATTAGTGATTAATAGTAACCGTGGTCCTCTCTCACCGTTTGCGAGATACGGCTACTTAGGGGCCTATAGCTTGAAACTTATCATTAAAAATTGCGGCCAAACCGCTGCAGATGGAGACATGGTTACTATTGACGGCCTATGGAAGCGCCCTAGCGCTCTATCCGATTGATCGCCGATCCTCTACGACTCACCGTTTAGCCATTATATTACAGGATTGGCATATCATAATGCGTTTTGACCCTTTAAAGTCATCCAAGGTCAATGATTTTCGTGTAATCTGAAAGGACGTATGCCACTTTCTATTAGTGGTTAATAGTAATTTTGGCTCTATCGCTCACCGTTTCCAAGATATGGCCGGTTTTCTGTCGAATTTTCTACTCCCGTCCATTCAACCCCCTATTTGAAAATGTTTTCCTTGCACCACATTGCTGAAATTTTGCATGTTTTACACACATGTTTAGTTATTCGCGCAAAAAGTTTTTCTCTACGACCTGAAGCTTAGCCACAATACATCCGTTACAGACGGGCAGACAGATGGACATACCGTAGACAGACGGACGACGACAACCATGCCAATAGCTCGACCGTTACTTAAGTACTGTCGGCTAAAAACTCTAAGATCGTTGCCTATGGTATAGGCATGTAGACGCAAAAATTATAATAAAGTTTGTCATTTTTACGCGCGAAAGCAGAATGCTTCGCGCGTCTTTGCCATCGTCTGGGCGTCTGTCTGTTCGTCTGTCTGTCTGTCTGTCACACTCGTGAATTGTATCAAAACGGTGCAAGCTAGGATCACGAAATCTTCATTGTGAGCTGCCACAAGGTCTCTTGTTTATCGTGACAAAATTTCGTGCCACTGGGTGCAGGGGTTCCCCTCGAACGAGGGCGTCGAAGAGGGGTACCCCCTAAAAAAGACGCCATTTTGCCGTTATTGGCTCGAATAATGTGAAAACGATTGCAGATAGGTGCATACATGCTGCTTATCATAACAAGCACTGGTGACAGGCTTTTTGGATTTATTAACATCGATAATTTTGAACGACCTTGAGCCCCTCAAAAAGAGGTTTTTAGTGAATTTTTCGCAATTTTTGGATGCAGCTCACATTTCAACACTGAATTGCTTCGAAATGGCTGGCGATAGACCAAGACAATCAACGTAGATTTTAGCAGTTCAAGTCCCGACCCCCTAGGTTCAAGGAGGCCAGCGCAGGCGGGCGTCAAAGACAGCTACCCCCTAAAAAGTGGTTATTTCACCGCAATTATCTCGTGTAGCATGAACACGGTTGCAGATAGGCACAGACATGCTGCTTATCATAACAAGCACTAGTGACAAGCTTTTTAAATTTATCAACATCGATGACCTTGAATGACCTTAAACCCTAAAATATTGATTTAGCGTGATTTTTTTGGCGATTTTTGGCTGCAAAAGAGTGAATTACGACGAAATGGATGGAGATAGACTACGATTACCTGCGAACAGGAACTGCTATAGGCTTTCGCGCGCCTCGTGAGCTTTGCTCAAATTACTTGTTTATTTACCTCTTGAGCATTTTGAAATGGTCGCGTGCATAACAGTCATCGAAATGAGAATACGTTCATTATCGTAGAGCGAAGTACACGTAAACCTACTCAGAAAATGAGTTGTGCGAAACTTTTTAGTGCGAAGATTGCAAATTTGACCCCACAACCAAAATAGCAATGCCGATTGGACTTGGCTAAAACGTTTTACAAACTAATCGACTCGCATATCAGTAGACAGTTGTTGCAAACCCTTCAAAATCATCTGTCTTTGTTTATTAGACGAAACATGAATGTAGTCGCTGGACAATTCGCATCGTCGACGTGCAACGCATATACAACATTTACCTAAACCCGACTGTGCTTTGCCATTATACACCACCAAACGACTTAATCTTCTCTTGCGACTAGGCCTAGTGCTTTGTCTACACCCCTAAAATATTGGGGGGAGGTGATTTAAACTGTTGGAGGAACAACGCAAGGCACTGTAGCCTTGCAGTTGAGGTGCGATGGGATCTGTAATAATCGCTTCATTGCAAATATATTACCGAGTCTTTCTCCAAGAGAAGGAATTGTAAAAACGGCCAGTATCTGATCAGGATGTGGACAGCAGTTACAGCGAAGGCTTTCGTTAGCGGCTCGGCATTGCGGTCACGTGACCACATTGTCGGGCAAAAAAATTAATACTCTTTGCGTGTCACGTCCGTTGGAGACGACTAATTGCAAAGCAGCTGCGACTCTGGAGAAAAAAAACAGACATACAGACAGACAGAGAGACAGACAGAGAAAGGGAGAGATAGAGAAGAACGATACAGTCACAGTGACAGACAGATGATATTTGCCATTGGGGGTGTTTTTGCAGTTATTTGGTCAATATTGATGCAATAAGACAGAAGAAAACTTTAAGCACTACGTGCATATGCAAACTGCAAGGATCTAAACGACAAATGCTAACCTTATCCTGACATAAGCTGCAGAAACGTATAAACTGTTAAACTAAAGAAGTTCTGCAGAGTTTGGTTTGTTATTTGTTTATATTTGGGGCGTAACTGTATGCTTACTTGAGAAAACAAATTTTAAAGTTTAAAACCTGTTATCTATGATTCATATCAGATATTTTAGTGAAATTTGTAAAATATTTTGTGCCAACGCTCTTACTTAAAATGCGAAAGTTTGGCTTAATTTTGTTCTGTCATTGCTAAACTATAGAAACTTTTCTGCAGGATTGTTTTTATTGGTTCACCAAGTTTACGATAAAGCCATACAAGTCTCCATTATGTTGCCTCTCTGATGTTTCAATTGATTTTACTAGTTTTACGTGTTTTAGTAGTTTTTGTCTTTTAAAGTTGAGTATGTGTATAATTTTATACTTTTTTGTGCATGTGTATATTAACTGCTGTCCAATTATATTAGGTTTCAAAGGCAACTGTTGAACTGTTAGTGCACACCCTCTGCCTTGTTGTTCCTGCCGTTTGACTTTCTTGGTAAAGTTATGTTGTTACACGTTTTTTTATTTGGCAAATGATAAATGATGCTGCTGCAGAATACGGACGGAAACACACGGCGGCGCTTGGTGTCCAAAGGAACAAGTGTCTCGCGACGCACACGAATACCTGCAAATTGACCTTGGACGGCTCAAGGTCGTGACCTTGGTTGAAACTCAAGGACGATTCGGCAACGGACAGGTATGCTGTAGTTATAGTTTCACAGTTTACCTGAACAAAAATGGACAGTAGTGCAACCGTAGTATGCACAGATAAGTTCTGAGAACTGACGTATAAGATTAATTCATTAGCAGTATATATGTGGCACACACATTTTCGTCCACTATTAGAGTTTGTTGCGGATAGTATGCCGTCGTTGTAATTTATGATGTCGCAGTCTCGCAGAGCGTTAGCTATTGCGTATAAACGATTTGCAGTTTCGACGCAAAGAGGATACAATGAGGCAATGAGTAAATAAATAATGATCAAATTTTAATGACATGCAAGTTGCGAATAGTAAACTGTAGTCTACTACATCAATTATCAATGATATTGCTATTGCACAACCCTCGTAATAGTAGTAGAAGCAGTAACAACATCAGCGGTTGCAGTATTAATAAAAAGTACCCGCGCGTTTAAAAGTAAGGCAACGAATTTGCTGAATTGATAACTTTATCGAATATTGTTATTTCTGTTGTTATTATAGGGCCAGGAGTATGTTGAGCGGTACAAGTTGGAGTATCAGAGAGAGGATGATGGCAGATGGTTTACCTTTCGTAACCGTCGCAACCAGCAGGTACATACAGTACAAATACCTGTAAAGTTTTCAGCCGATTGTAGGCCTACTTAATTAACGGTCGAGCTATTGGTATGAGTTGTCGTCTGTCCGTCCGTCCGTCTGTAATAGATCTATTGTGGCTATGCGTTGAGTCGTAGCGGAAAACGTTTTACACGAATAATTAGCCGTGTGCCTTAAACTCGGGCATGCAAAATTTTATCAATCTAGTGCAAGGGGAACATATACTAGCGACAGCTGGGCTGCTTGTAGGTTTTCTTGTTTTCTTATTTTTCCTCCTCTTCTTTCTTTCTTTTGCTTGCTTTCACTCTATTTTTGTCTGTCGAGTTTTTTTTCGAAATTAGGCAGTAGCACGGTCCGAAAACGAGCCCAGAATTATTCCGCAGTTGCCAGTAGTCGGCTGAAACCGTCGCTGAGCCGTGTGGAAAGGTTACGAGTCCAAACTGGTGCGATAATGCGACGCTGCCTGGTGTTGATAGCTTCCTTCCAGCGTGTTTACCGTCGTCGTCGGTTAAATTACGACCTGGCATCGGGCGGGCGGGCGGACGGGCTGCAGGTCGGCGGCGCAAATCCAGCTAACGCCGCCAAGCCTGCGCCTGTCGCCCCCGGGCCTGAGATGCCGCGACTGATTTCCGTCGCTGACGTTTCCGGCTGTTCCGGTGTCCACGTATGGGATCGCTCCCCAGAAAAATCTCCCTCGGCCGACAATTTACTGGCAAAAATCCGCCCCGCCCGGCGGCGGTTCGGGCGGGACGGATTTGCGGACGGGGGAGACTTTTCTGGGGGGGGCGATCCTATAATGAGGAGAATTTTTATAGGGCCGGCGATATTTTAATAAGATGGAGACATATCACATCTTTTCCCGGACGGATTTTTCATGAGGGAAACATTTTAATGTAACACCGGCTCGCGCCGCCATCAAACGCAGAGTCGTCGTCGCTACGCGGTGGTGTAATTTGACCGGTAATATCTGCCGACCGATTCTGCGATGTCGCTACTGCTGCTGCACAATCCCTGCCGACGACAGTGCGCCCTCGCTCGTGGTTACCCCTTTTGAATTGATGGAAAAGTTTTACGGATCTTGAAACTAGAGTCTTCCGGGCAGCCGACGGTGAAAATTTTCTGATCCTAGCTTGTACCGCTTTTGACTGATCCACTCGTGTGACGGACGGACGGACGGACGGACAGACGGACAAAATTAACTGCTGTCGCGCGTAAAAACTAAAAACACCGACGGACCCAAGTTCGCGGACCGAAGCATGGCCGCCGTTAGTCATTATTTTAAAAGGTCTGTGATACACGAATATATCCATGGATATAGGCCTATCCATGTATATCCATATCCACGGCAAGCCTGGCGATTAACGCTATGACGACTCACGGTTCCACTGCATATACGCGACTGAAAGTCAGCCGCGTCGTGCATCGATATACAGAAAAAGGGTCAAAAAGTTGTATTTTTCCGATAGACAGCTACAAATATCAAACAGCGGACATTATAAGTGAGTGTTCACAATTTCAATTTTGCCTCTATATTCTTTTTTTGATAATGCACAAATCCTCAGAGTTGAAAAATGTCATGCATGTTTTCTTTACATTCCTCCACTCCTCCGCCAAATGGAGAACTTTTAGCCCCAAATGTGTATTTTTGCACGAAAATTTTTTAACAAAAAAAGAATTTTCGACAGACTAAAATTTAGGGAAAGAAAGCAACTGTCCTCCTCTCTCCCTACACTCTCTGCCGCGACGCAAATGGTAACAAAATTACATTGTTGCTTAATAACGTATTTAATGCTAGTAGGAACTAGAAAGTACAAACCAAGTGTGCTTCAGAAACGTCCACTTTACCCATTACCTGTAGACGTAAATGAATGCAACCTGCGCTTTGGAAAACAAAAACCCCAGCTGTTGCTGGGGTGGGGCGACTGTATCGCCTATCTGAACATTCCGAAGGCCAGTGTCCGCATTCCGGTCATGGAATAAAAGCGATTTTTCGAATTGACTGCAGTCCCATGCACGCTATGATGAACGCCAGAATCAACACTGGGATACGATACGGCAATTCGGCGCACGTGGGTGACGGCTGCAGGCAGCAACATTGCATTTAAAATTGCGGCCAAACCGCTGCGGATAGAGAGACTCCGATAGATAGATAGAGTCGATACCGCCCTATCCAATCGCCGACCCATACCACGTACCGTTTAGCCACAATACATGCATTACGGACAGACAGACGACTTATCGTACCCAAGGTTTGATCTAGCTGTTGCCAAAAACAACGGCAGAATAATTTTGTAGATTTACAGGAAAGTTGGGAAATACCTAATTAACTAAGCTCATATTTCAATGCAAATGTGTGTTCATTTTGTACTTATACTTAGTTTTTAACAATTTCAATAGAAAAACATCATGCTTTTTGGGGGGAGGGAGAATGGACACTCTTGTACTGCTGTATTTCGTAAAAAAATTTGTGTGCTACAAGTACACAGGATAGGCGTCTGTGGGTATGGATGGATGAGAAATTTCATATCCACGGCAAGCCTGTCGATCGCTTCTCGCGACTCACTTCCGTCATCAGCTTTCGCCGAGGTACTTGGAGTCGTAAAATTTCCCGTCCACTGCGTCGCGGTGATCTGCCAACTCATCCGCAAACCGAGCACGCAACCGCGCTGTTTAGTTGGTCGTAGATCGATCGTAAGCTATAGCTACCAATTTCTCCGTTGCGTGGTCGGTCGTCTGTCTGTCGTCTGTCGTTTTCGTGCATTCTGCTTAAATTGTTCGATAAATTTACTTTTTATTTGGCATGTGGGGTCTAATAAAACACTGTGTTAGATGGGGGTCTCTTAACCACCACAGAAAGGAAAGATTTGGGGAGTTGATTGAACCCTTGGCCAAAACTTGCATTTACCTACTTTTGATTCACCAGTGGGCAGCACCGATCAGCCTTTTGTGCTTTTTACCGAATTATTTCGGTAACTTGTTTGTATAAGAGTGGTCCGTGATGACGGATAAACGCCGGTTCGGTGTCGCCATTATCGCGTAGTGTTTCACTTTGTCTGAAATAAAACAGTAGTGCTGTCGATATCGACTATTTCACTATTCAACTAGTCGTGTCGTGTCGACTATTTGGTCGACTAGTCGATGTGTGAGAGAGTGAGTGATGACGTCACGGTCACGTGGTGTGGTGCAGGTGCTCCAGGGCAACGTAAACACGTACATCGCTGAGCTGCGTGAGATCGATCCTCCAATCATAGCTCGACGTATTCGCTTCGTGCCGTACAGCGTGCACCCAAAGCCCGCCTGCATGCGAGTCGAACTCTACGGATGCACATGGACAGGTCGGCCCATTCTAACTGTTTTTGTTAAAGTATTAGTAACCCGTCTCAGAGGTACGGAGCGTCACCTTCCATATGGGATTGGGATCACGCAGTGTTATTTGGCACCCGACCCAGGCGAGCGTCATTTTCCACTAACCATACTGGCGGGTACACTACTCGACTTATCTATCCCAAGGGATGGAAGGCTGTGTTGACCTTATTGGCTATATGATACCGGGGTGGTTTATCTGTTCGTAGAGAACTTCCTGTAGAGAACTTAGCTGTCCAAGTATAAATCAACTTTGCTGACTCAGTATCGTTCGAATATACATTTTTGTCTGCAACATCGCTATGTCAGAACACAGTATAGCGACTATAAATTAGAACCTTTGTCTATCTGTAGTCGCTTTTATGCGGTGACAGATTTTTTTTTGATTTTGATAAAAGTTTGCACAGTCGCTTTGGATCCAAAAGATAAAAATGAGTTCGTTTGTGGGCCAGGATGAAATGACCCATTTCTGTAATTGTGTTTACCGTAGCTTTGTTTAATTGATATAAAGGTCTAAAAACCACTATAAAATTTGTGTTTTTCACATATCCAACTTTTTAATAGTCTCGCGATCAAACAGTGAAACAGGCAGACGTAGGTGGTTCGTCAGTTTCTTAGCCGCAGTAATAAATTAAACGGTATATTATATTTATTGCAGACGGTTCGGTCTGGTACTCAATGCCTCAGGGCGACCGGCGCAGCGCAGACCTCGACTTGTATGACGTCATTTACGACGGTGACGTCACCGTCCAGCCGAGTGGCAGTGACGTCACGGGCTGGCTGTCGGGCGGGCTGGGCCAGCTGACGGACGGCGAGGAGGGTCAGCCTAACTTCCGGTTGGACCCGCGCGGGCTGGGGGTGAAGGGTTACCAGTGGGTG
>Ga0056128_1008916_pt1 | contig 12633 bp, 5 predicted proteins | sample WorMetLIZISLAND2_FD_71113 | JGI IMG/M metagenome (GOLD analysis project Ga0056128, IMG submission 71113) | Marine gutless worms symbiont microbial communities from Max Planck institute for Marine Microbiology, Germany - Olavius geniculatus... ...
CTATTAATCACTAATATGAAATCGTATACTGGCTGTCGATTGGCGCCGAATTCAATGACCTTGGATGACCTTGAACGCCAAAATAGGGGGTTTTACGGATTTTTTTCGCGATATGAGGCTTCGCAGGTCTTTATCATTCACAAGGAGGCGCCACCGTCGCCAACGCCACGCGCGCCTATGGCCGAAGTGTACTATGGTCCCGATGGGCCGAGTCCAAATGATATGCGATTTTTGAAACTATAACTACTGAACTGGAAATGCTATAGGCTTTCGCGCGTCTCGTGAGCTTTGCTCAAATTTCTTGTTTAAATTGCGATGTCAAATTTACACAACAACTCTAAGCCACGTTGATTCCACTGCAACAAAAGCAATTAAGCAAAATAAAATTGTAAAAGCGTAACAAATATGTTGCTAAAAATTGGTGGCAGATTTTCTGAGAAAACAAGAGTGATTCCATGCTTTTGTAAAACGTTTGCTGGCTAGATTAGTACGACTTGATCCGCAGACCGCAAAACCGCCAGTGGTCGACGTCACTATGCGCACTGACGAGAACGTTTAATCGCGTAGACGATCATCTGAAAGTCCGACTGTTACATGAAAAGAGACGTCATCGCATTGATGAAAATGTTACTGACAGAACTGTGAATCGGTGTCGTGATCGGCTGCGTAAACGCTTTCGCACGAAAGAGGAACACTCTTGATCTGATTTAGACAGTTGGGCTGTTTCGGTTGACAATAACTGCGTTTGAAAAATTTTAGCATTCGGCAGCGTTATTAAACATTTGACACGTCCGTAGAGACAAGGCAGATTTCTGCGAACGAAACTTTACTGTAGTGTTTAGAATGGATGTTAGTTGTGTGTGCGTGTGTGTAAAATTTCATTTAACTTTTTGCTGATGAAAGAGATAACAAGAATCAAGTCACGTAGCAAAGTCTTCATTTCCTGTAAGCCTAACCGAATTTGTGAGTCATTATCCTCGTTATCTCTATTAGGCTTAGGCTTATACGAGATAATCGAGACTGGTACTTAGCAAACAAGCAGAAACTGAACGTGATTAGCTTGACAAGAAATCATCTCGTTACAGTGCTGTTATGTTGAGTCTGCCGACCACTACACTCCAGCCAGTCAGTTGCAGCCTCTTGATGTATCATTTATGAAGCCACTGAGTACACATTATGATCAGTGGACTGGACGGCAGGCAGTGACCGAGACCGAGACCGAGACTACGCAGACGTTTACGAGAAATTTTGCTTTTGAATGCCATGCTGGGCTGCTCTTCCTTTCTTTTCTTGTTCTGTCCTTTTTATTTTATTTATTTTTTTTTTAATTTTATTTTCCTTTCACTTTCCTTGCCCATTTAATACAGCGTAAAGGCCTGGTTGTGCATATCCGGGCCGACTGTCGACACATTATTGTCGCGTCAACCGGTTACGGCGACGATCGCCCCGTGTACATATTATGCTACACATGTTCTCCCAGCGGGGTGTGGGCATTATATCGAGCCACGGACGCAAACGCATTAAGTGCGCTCTTAGAAGCCAGAACGCGTCTGACGGTTGCAAATGGCCTTCATTTTTGGTTAAAAAGCCATGCAAAAATTAAAATGGGCCTAAATGTGAATGTTTTGATTACTTCGGATACTTTTGTGGCAGGTAGCCAAATACTTTGCTAGGAGCATTACTACTAGTTCAATGAAGCGTGTCTTCAGAAGTCAAGGAGAATCTGCACTTGTCATCGGTACTGTACATAAATTAAACAGTGCTGTTTGCATTTTTACGCGCGAAAGCAGCTACCTTAGGGTTAGGGTTAAGGTCTTAGCGCGTCTTAGCCATCTAAGTTTCGATCTCTTAAATTCAAGGAGTCTTTCGTACGGAGGCCTCAAATTTAAGTACTCAAATTTAAGTGCATTAATATTAAATTGCTGTAGGCCTACACTGATTGCCAAAGTGGCAGTACTGCTTCTATCGCGCATCACGTGAGCTTTTCTCAAATTACTTGTTTTTTCACCGCTATTAATTTAGGTTTGAAAAGACGCCTGCTAAATAATTGAATGAAGCAAAGTGCCACCCAAAACTCAGCGGTTTAAAATATTTACCGAATAATGTTATTTTTATTCGTTTCAGTAAATATTAAAAAAACATATTCACACTCTAGTTACACAGTGTGACCTACGACGGCAGGTTATAAAAACGTCGGAGAAAATAACCATCTTTGCACTTAGCAAATGTGACGGACGATGTGTTGAAATCTGGCGACGCCACGCAGTGTGTGATATTCGTCGATTCCGGAGTCGAGATCGATGAAAGCTATTACTGCGATTTGTCTTGACATCATAACAGTTCTGCTGGGCGTACGTCACGTCACTGGGGTGCACGATCTGCCAGCTTTTAGATATTAATGTTTCACACGAGAGTTGGCGACTTAATGAAAACGTGGCGGGATCTTTAATGAAGTTATGACGACTTTGGCGTCTTGTTTTATTATGCGACTGTCCTGATAGGATCTTGCACAGCCGCAGAGTAAAAGTGGACTTTTAACTAGCGTTCACAATAAGAAAGTGTCGTGCAATAACTACACCGTGTTTCAAAAAACTAGCAAGATTGTTTTTGTCATAACGTTGACTAATTTTTACCGACTTTGATAATTTTAGCACAAAGATAGCCAAGGTGATAGACAATGATGCACATCACGTAAATTTATAATTTTGACCAACTTTATGCCACAAAAATCTCAAATCTGTTGGAGATGTGACGAAGTTCTAACGAAAACAATTTTGCTTTTTTTCTAGACAAGGTGGGTGGCAGCGGAAATTGTCGACACTGGGCCGGCATAGACTAGTATTTGTTAGTTTTTGATTCACGATGTTTTGCATTGACCGGAGGTCGGCGCAGACTAATTAATAGCTATATTCACTAGCCAGCTTTAGGCCTATTTTACTACTGTGTTCTCGAATCAAATCCGAAAATTTAATTTTACACCGAAATCAGGATTGTACGTCTACATTTATGTTCCGGTCTTTTTTAGACCAGTAGTCACTATAGTCTCTAGCAATTCGCCGCTGGTTGTATGCATTCAAATTAATTGTTTGCTTCTAGGCCTAAGTTGTTTTGCTGACTGTCTGTTGTATTGTGTATTGGTTTAGTTTCTGCGCCACAAATCGGCCACTTTTGGCGATGCTAACGGACCGTGAGTGATTGATAATAGGCTTGAATGATGATAAACGATAAATTAACTTTTTACCGTTCTGCATGAGCTGTCAGCTTATACCCTACGCTGTCAGTTCCTTGTTCCTGGGGCTAAAATGTAGATAATCGTTATTAGCCCGTTATGGTGGTTGAGATGCCGGGAGGCTGAGCTAGGCTGATGACCGCTAATATCAACGTGTCACAAGCTGACACTTCATCGTGATCTGCTATTACCCGTAGGCCAGACGACTGTCTCCACCCAGCCCACCTATACGGCGAAATCAATATTTACCGAACGTTCGGGAAAAATGCATATAAAATCAGTACAGGTAATACAATAATAAGAAAGATGAAAGCGTACAACATTTTAACAAAATCTTAGTTAATTTACACATGTAAGTTTGAAGAGTTTACACCAGGTATAAGCTTACATGTAAACGAATAATGTTTTAATTTATTGATTTAGGTCTACTGTTCGACGCGTGATCGAGATAAGAAGTTAACAGATCCGACGTTCTAGGCATATGCAAAATGCACTTTCGTTTGTTTTTTTTCACGAGTAGTTCATGTTTAAATTAGCACATTTTCATCAGGGAAACTATTATTTTTTTGGCTTGTGATTAACATGACCGATAACCAGAACTCTTCTATTTTAGGCCTCTATTGCATTGTTGCTACGAATAAGTGTAGCGCCTGCTTTCATTAACTACTAGCGCGGGTCAAAAGATTGATTCGAGTATAAAACGGCACGACCCAACCAATTACCGTTCACTGTCAATCGTTAATCTGATGTCGCTAACTTCGTCTCCTGTACAGTGCGTATAGCTCAGCGACATCTACCAGACAGACGCCAATTATTCCCTGATGAATCCTCGACACAGACGCCACGCCATCTCGAGTAGGAACACAACGGGCGCGTCGCTGTGCATGTTCTGTATATTACTAAAACAAAAAAAAAACAAAAAAGTACTAAAAATTTGGGGCAGAAGCCAACGTGAGATAGCCTGTCGCCATAAGTCCGATTGGGGAACGATTAAGGGGTTGAAATTTCGCTCTCAACAACGTCATATGACCCGAACGCGTACGCCGTTGATTTTGGGCGGGTCGAAATGAGACAAGGAAAATTTCTGTTAGTGGATTAAAGTTCACCAAATATTTTTGTCAACGTGGGGAGTTTAAAACGTTTTTACACCCCTATATATTTTAGGGTGCCAATTTTCCAAAAATTATATCCAAATTTGCAATGTTTCTTGGGGTTACTCCGCCGTAGCCCCAAAGATATAGGCTTTCATATGCTGAAATTTAAGCCGATTTCTAATTTGTCATTGTCAAAAATTGTTGCAGGGACTCCTGTCTTCGATGTGGTTTTGCTATGCCTCGGTCATTTTCTAGCGCGTGTAAAATTTCAGGGGGTAGCACTGAAATATGGTCTTCCAAAAAGTCTATTTTCGTGGGTGTAAACTCACATGTCGTACTTAGTTAGTGGACCAAAGTTTACCGGACTATATTTTCAATGCGGGAAACTACCATGGATGTCCTATTTTGGAAATTTCTCCGTTTCGGAAATGTTGGGCGTCAAAGTCTGAAGTTGTCTCGAGTAGCCGCAAATTGAAATAAATAAACGGCAGCAGTAAAACAATAACTTCCCGTTGCTAACGTACTGACGGCCTAAAAAATTACTGAGCAGGGCGTAATGTGAAGCCGCACGTTTATCCATTATCTCTTGACAGATGCGTTGGCAAACTGACCACTTTACGTCATACTGTCGTCATATAGCTTATGCTACGTCCACCGTGAAATGCGAGTGACGATCGGGGCGCTGAAATCGCGAGACCTGACAACGCGGTACCAGATCGGAAGTTGAGCAAAAAAGCCCCTTCAACAGCGAGCATAGACAGCGTGGCCAGGCAGCCGCAAAGTCAAAGTTTATGCAATATTCTTATATATTACTGATGCATTGTGTTATTTTGCTGACATTTTCCTAACTAAACGCTAGTCACAGTTTATTCAGTGTTGAACTGACTGATTTTGCTGTTCTTTGTGCCTTTATTTTTGTAGCTTTACGCGTGTCAAATACAGCTGTATTGCGCTATTTTGCTGATATTTTCTTAACGAAACGCGTGTCAAAGTTTATTCAATGTTAAACTGACTACCGGTTACGTAGAATTAAGATTAATTTTATGCGTCATTTAGCCCTACTTCACGTTGTCAGAAACATCGTAAAACACTAAAACGCTACAATAAGATAATCGAACAACTAGAAAGCAGTCATAGCCGGCAAGTACCTCCGCCAAGGCAATGTTATTCGCTAGGTGGCATCACCATATTCACTTTGCCATCGGTTCCCTTATGCCCGCTTTAACGCAGATATCTGTGATGAAATAATTGCCCGTATCTGTTTTTGGTGCTCTTTGTTTTGAATTGCTGTCTTATTTGTCTATGTCACTGTTTCGTATTATTATTTCACACTTAATCTACATATTTAGCAATTTCGTCTCAAACAGAAATTCTGTAATGTTTAGACAAGGTTGATTAAGCGTCTTAATTGTAACTGGTCCGCTTGTCTAGCCACTGTTTCACGTATTTGAATGAAATCGGGTTAAATAGCGACTAATGGGCGTAGGCTATAAGGGCCTATGTAAAATCGTTCCAAAACCGAAACTCAACTAATAGGTTATAGTTTGTAATTATATTTCATGTTTTATCATCGGAATCATCGGAACGTAAAACTCTTAAAGTTCTGTTCGTTTGTTGCCAAACTCAGTCGACAAGAAACGATTTCACGCATGGTTTGTTTCATTGTGGCGGCTTGAGGTGTTCGTTTTAGCCGCGAGCGGATGAAAGTATCCAAGGGAGAGACCATGCTGCGAGCGGTCATGCTGGTTTGGTCAGGGGGTCGTTCGGGGTAGGCGTGGCGCGTGCTCTCTTGCCCCCAACCCATGGCATTATACTCCCTCCCATCATTACCTGCCGCCAGCTTCCGGCTCAGCAGCTCTGCCCCACACAAGACAAGCCATAGCAATGTTAATATCATGCATTTCTCGTTCAGTCCGTCTCAAGTTAGCTTTTTCTGCATTTTAAAATTTTAGAAAAATGCACGCTTTCTGAAGTATGAACCAAAAACCTAAAACTGACCTATGGACATCGCAATTCTGAAGTGTGACTAGGTGTCGTTCGATTTAAACTTAAAACGACTAACATCTGACAAATTTATAGTGAAAATTATGCATAAGCCGTCGTTTCCTCAAAATACCAACTTACAGATCGAGAATCCGACAAGAAGACAATAAGTAAAGTGGCATCTAAAATGAGAGTTTTTTTTAAAATTTAAAAAATAGTGGCTGCTGGCAGATTATTTTGTTCTGAAATATTTTACCGTGAAACTTCATTTGCTTTAAGCAGTAGTGTTGTTTGTATACCCTATATTTTAGTATTTGTTACAAACTCTAAATTTGAAATTACATAAGTGCTTTATTTTATACAGCAATTTTAGTACGCCGAAAAAAAGTTATTGGTTACAATAATTTCCAGATGGAGCTTACGTGCTCAGACTGTCGGTACTTTTGTTTGTGTTCTAGGCCTACTGGTACATTATTGTCTGTGTGTGCTGTCAATATTTTACTGCTCGTTTAAAAATTTGCATGTTTTTATTCTGACGTGTTTTAGGACAGGTACCCCGTGCGAGTTTTTCTCTGTATGTTTTTCATTATTTTTCCTCGTCAAAGTGCTGCAGTCATGACGAACTTGTATAGTAGGCCTAGGGTCTACTAAATCTTGTTTAGACAATGAGATAGGCCTACACGCACGACAGTCAATCCACGCTATTACCTCACGCCAAATAAAAGATGTTCATTTCATTAGATTGCGATTACTTCTGCGAATCCTAGGGTGCCCTGCCTGGGACCACGGACAGACGCTGACAGATGCGAGGTGTGAGTTTATTAAAGTTGTGATTGATTGTTTTTTCCTCGAGACCGATTGATTGCGACACAGAGGCGTGCGGATCAGGATTTGATCGATCCGCGGGAATTTGCAACCAACTTTATTCCTCAATCACTGGCAGTATAGTTAAAGTACAAAAAGAAAACGCGCAAGCAAGCAAAAAGCGAAGAAAGTTAACATGAACTAAAAAATATTAAACGTCACTTTTCAACATATGTAAGCGTCAACAAAAACAGCAAGTATCTTCTTGAACAATCTGACATTTTAATGGTTAACAAAACAAAAAGACAAAGTTAAGCCTATACGCCAATCCGTTATACGTTCATCTCCGGCAATGCCAGAAACTGAATTCGAACACTTTCATACTGTGTGTAGAATTGCAGATCAATAAATGAATTTATTTTCCTGATAAAATAGCAAACTAAGACTGCATGCAATTAGACAAAACAGTGAGGCTGCCAAAAAACTAAATTATAAACAAAAATTACATCTAAATTCATACATTAGACAGTGTGAAGTCTGCATTAAAGTTTGATTGATGATGAAAACGTGCTAGTGTATTAATGAGGTGGGCCTATAGTCGAGTTGCTAATTTGAGCAATAGTAAACTGTGTTTAGAAAAAAAACACCCACGTGACCCATTCGCTTTTTCTTTTATATCTCCGTGGAAGATGTTTAAATTTTCACAAAATTTTCAGAAAATGTTTAAGAGGAAACAAGTAGTCCACGGGTGAAAAAGTTAAATATTTTTTGTTACTGGTGACGTTATGCTGACGTCATATTTTCGTCTTTGTAAATTATGGGTTTTACCGTTGAAGACAAACATTTGACAGAATGTTTGCAAGTCAGCAACGGTTATGAAGCCGCAAGTTTGTGCAGGATGTTTCTGGACAATAGACAGACAATTGGATATTGATGAAATAAAACTTTTAAATACAAAATTGACATGATTAGTAGTATCAAGCCGTTTGACAGATAGCGGACAAGTGGTCATCCACGCAGTGACGCAGTACGCCTGCCAACATCAACAGAGTTGAGGATCTTGCACTCAGCCAAAAAGATAAACCACTGAAACTGTTCATAATGGAACATTGCGTGACGGATTAGCATATTTTTGGGTTTAGTCAACACAATGATCAATTCATGTGTTTCAACATTTATCATAGGTATGTCTTCAACGGTAAAATCCAAAATTTACAAACACTGATATATGACGTCAGCTTGACGTCACCAGTTAAAAAAATATTTAACTTTTACATCGATGAAATACGTGTTTTCTCCTTAACATTCCCTAAAAATTTTGTGAAAATATAATCATTTTCCATGGAGACATAAAAGAAAACGTGAGTGGGTGTTTTTTTCTGAACACACTGTATAAAAATTCGAACAATTTATCGTGTAGTTGGATATTGGTCTAAGATTAAAGAACTTCGCATGCTGGTTTTTTTATATTGCTATTCGGTATCTATTATACCGTACTTGGGCTTTAAAACGTTAACCTTATTTACTGCTCGCCATTTAAAGTTTTAAACGAAAGTCTTAAAATTTTGTGACTTTAGCACAACATTATTGTATGTATATATTAACAGCTCAGCTGGGAAACAATATTATGTCTAATACTGTCACATTATTGGCTAGCTTTACTGTTGCACAACACAATACAATAGCAAAGTAGTCTGTGGATCTGCTAACGGAACTCAGGATCAATGACGGATCAAATTTTTCAGAATTCGCATAACTTCACTGCTCGAGCAAAGAAGTAAAAATGCGTGATTTCGTCGACTAAAAACAATCAGTCAAGACGTGGATTGCATTTGAAAAGCTGATGAAAATAACTCCGTGTCTATGATATTGTCTATCTTTCTTTTCCCCATACTTCGTTTTATTAATTTTATCGAACTGGCATTACATAGCGAGTTTTATTTTCGGCAACAATTCAATAATTAAATATCCCGTTGATGCCTAAAGTAAGGATTATTGAGCTTCATCAGAGTTTACAAATAATTTGAGCAACGATCATACAGCTTAACAGCACAGTACATAATACGCCTTCGGCGCGTATATATAACAGTACTGTGATAACAGTTCCTGTTTGCAGGTTGTCTTGGACTCTTGGTCTATCTCCACCCATTTCGTCGCAATTCACTCTTGAAATCTGAAGGTCATCGATGTTGACACCGTGAAAAAGCTTGTCACTATTGCTTGTTATGATAAGCAGCATGTCTGTGTTTATCTGCAACCGTTTTTACGCTACACCAGCCAATAGTGGTAAAATAACCACTTTTAGGGGGTAGCGGTCTTTGACGCACACCTGCGTAGGCCTCCTTAAATCTAAGGGGTCGGGTCTTGGACAGCTAAAATCTTGGTTTTATGCTGAAAATTGCGTACGCAGGTTGTCTAGGTCTATTTCTAGTTATTTGGTCGCAATTCACTGTTAAAATGTGCGATGCAGCCAAAAATTGCGAAAAATTCACCAACTTCTTTTTTGGGGGGTTCAAGGTCGTTCAAGGTCATCGATGTTGACAAATCTAAAAAGCCCGTCACCAGTGCTTGTTATGCAGCAAGTTTGTATCTACCTGCAACCGTTTCCACACTATAACAGCCAATAGCGGCAAAATGGCGTCTTTTTTAGAGGGGGTTACTCCTCTTTGACGTTCTCGTTCAAATGGAACTCTTCACTCACAAGCACGAAATTCTGTCACGATAAACTAAAATCCTTGAGGCAGTCAGTGAAGTTCTCGTGATCCTAGCTTGCGTCATTTTGACACAATACCGCAGTGTGACGGACGGACGGACAGACGGACGCCTGTTTCTTCAAATAATTTAAGCAATGTGCATCTTTCTTATATTTAGCAGGCATGGACAGAAAAGTCGTAAAAACCTTGAAAGGCAGTGTGTGTGTGTATAACTCGTGTACGTCGAATAAGGTCGTCACTCCATGGTCACGTGATTCGTGATAGCTTGGCGTTAATATCGTTGATACATCTCTTCCTTAATCTCACAAGCTAATGGACTGGTTTAGGTCCGGATTACTTTTTTCGTTTTACGTATTGCTAGATAGTACTTCTCTGCTGCATGGCACTGGCTTGTGACTCGAGTTTTTGGTTCTTGTGCGCGGTGCAGACTTGGCGCAGAGTGCGGTATTGCTATCGTGGGTTGTCTGTCCGTCTGTTCGTCCGCCAGTTTAAGTCTTCGCTCATTGGAACTCTAGCATTGGTGATGTAAGGGCCGAGTTGTAAAAAAAAACATCCCAAAATTTTGGTTGAAATAGACGCGAGGTGCTGTTCTCAGCAGTAAACTTGCAATAGGTTATCTCTGAAATGGTGCGAAAAGGAACAACGTTGCTACACTTCAGAAACTGTTGATAAACTGGCACACATCTAGTCGCTAGAGAGCATTTTGTCTTCTCCCGTCGTCTGCAGCAACACCGCAACAACGTCTTATACAGTTCGATGCTGACAATAATGTAATGCACTATGAAGCAAATAACTATTACAATAAAATGCATAAATTTCGCAATAAAATTCAAACTTCTGGCAAAGTTGAGATCGAAAATTAACACACTTCGTGATATAGAAAAAAACACACGTTAAGTCTACCTTATTTACCGACAAAAATGGGAAAGCTGATAGTCGTAAACATGTACTTTTATAATTTATATGCACCTTTATAATTGTCCTGTATATGACCTATAATATGTTTAGAAAAAATACTGTAAGTGGCTAAGCGGCTAAGTTTAAACCAAATTAATTTCGCCATATAAACACTTCAGCAGAAAAAAACTTTTAGAGCTCAAACCCCTCGTTATTCAGCTTCGCCATTTTTTTTAAATAACGTAATGCGTGTTAATGACAGGGTTGAATCCTCATACGCCTCCTGTTTGCTTATACGCCAGCAAATAAATTTAAATCATAGCTGGTTTCTCGGTGTGTGTCCGACAGACAGACAGACAGACAGACAGACATGCGATGCGTGCGGTCACGCGCCTCCTGCTGGCTTGACATTGTGTGGTCGGCGACTACCGTAGACATTGGGGTTAAGCACACGATGACCACGTACTGTCGTCGTATACACGAGTCTGTCATTTGCCGACTGATAAACAGTGCTCAATCGCGATCCCCATGGCTCAAGTCGCGCGCGTTGCGACCCCGTGTCGCGCGTTGGTGCTCACTGCTCAGTGGTCAGTCGTCAGTACTTGACCTTGGTCAACTGCTGACCACGGGGAATCCGCTGCGTGCCTGCGTCTCTGCAGACCTTAACGGTCAGACGATGTTCGGGGCGGATCAGAGGCTCGCTTACTGTGTCAATTTCTAGCAGGCTATAATTTTGTGTCAAACCGCCAACAATTTTTTTTTTAAACTGCACGTTTTGTCGGCCTACATCGTTACTAGTTTGCTGAACATGCTGATGTTAACGTTGGAGTAAATAAACGTTGTAAAATTTACTTCGGCTCGACGTTTTGAAATAATTGTATACTGATTTTCAAGGTATTTTTCTATAAAAACCGCATCTGGTTATATCAAACATCAAGCATGGCCTACAAATGGCAATTATAGTATAATACCGGAAAAAGTTAAATAGAACACAAGGAAAAAATGAGACTGTGAGATATCGAGCGATGGACAGGATTCTGGACATTGTCGGATTTTTTGGCGTTAATGCGCTGCACAAATTCACCTATTTACTTACTTACAACGCAGAAATAAATGGGAAATAGCCTAATTGTTCACGTAGCTGTCGAGACAGTCAAAAAGATCGCACGGCAATAAAATTCGGATGTCGAGTTAAATAAATATCGGCGATGACTGAAGTCTACCCACTTGATCTCCACGTGTATCTCAAACTGGCGTCGTTAACTACTTGTCCGGCACGCGTTAGAGCAGAAGCCGTTAAAATACCTGAAGGTCGCGTGTCATTGAAATTGTGGTGTAGCCTATTTGCTCACCTGCCCACATTCGTTTATTTGTTGTCCCGAGTACTGTACACGATACTGGCGACACATTCTGGTAGCTCGCACGTGCCAGGGACAGAACGTTTTATACGGTTGTTGTTGACTTAGCATTTTGCTCACGTTACCTTGGCTGGCAGCAAATCACCAAAACCACTAGCTTACCGTATTGCTACGCAACAAGTATGAACGAATCTCGACTAGAATAGATTTGCCCGAATGCTTGTTGCAGGGTCAAAGTTTCACTAGTAGGTACCAGGTTGTAGACTCAGCATATCATAACAATACACCATAACGTTACCTCTCGTATGACAAGACTGGGTTGGAACATCTGCCGTATCGACAGCTTGTAAGGCAATTGTTTGTCGGACACACGTTGATAATGACTAAACGTCAACTACCTGTCCATTAGTAACATGTTCACGCATGTAAGTAAGTAAGTAAGTAAGTAAGTAAATGATTTATAAAGCGCCAAAGTCTCAGAAAGAATCAGGGCGCATAGGATGATGGACGCTAGGTGGCAGAAAAGACTGACTGAAAGTAGTGGGTCTTTAAGT
>Ga0056128_1008918_pt1 | contig 12627 bp, 7 predicted proteins | sample WorMetLIZISLAND2_FD_71113 | JGI IMG/M metagenome (GOLD analysis project Ga0056128, IMG submission 71113) | Marine gutless worms symbiont microbial communities from Max Planck institute for Marine Microbiology, Germany - Olavius geniculatus... ...
GTACTGAGAACTTTGTCAGCATTGAAAAACAATACGTTTGTTGCTATTGGCTCTAAATATGATGTTATCTCATATAATGTGGCAGTTAAACCGGTTGTATGGAGTGCATTTGCAATGTCACTGGAGTCTCTGTTGATGTGACATTCTTTTGAGTGAGCCTTTGAGCATACTTTTTTACTCGTAGTTTGAGTTTTTAGTGTATTTTATTGTGCGCTGCTGCCTTTTGGCGTAATAAACGATGAATATGTGCAACGTTCGAATAGGCTTAATAGGCAACGGCATCATTTGCCAATTTCAGTCAAACAAGCCCACGCCCCCCCTATATTTCGCTACCACCCTCCCGAGTCCCGACCTATATTTATAACCGACGACTGACACCCATAGGATTTCTTCCTTTCCCCGTCACCAAAGAGTTGAGCTGTACGAATCACACGCAGTAGCAGAACGTTCTTCGAGCCGTGAACGGAGCGTTACACGAACGAACATCGTTAGCAAAGAACTAGTGCGGCAAATATAGCACGCTATACTACCGCTGATAATATAGCACCAGTGGCGGATCCATGAGAAGAAGATAGGGGCGATCACCCCCACCCGTCAGCTGGGGGTAAAATAACTTTTTCAGTTTTTCGCAGAGTAAAACATGGCTACAAACGCGGATGGGTAAAGAACGGTTAACTGGCCTTACAATTGCAAGCTCTACATATGTAACATTCATCGCAAGATGTTATTGTAAATTGCGAAAAGAACAAAATTAGAAACGAATGTTTTATTACGTGCGAAAGCAGCTAATGCTTTCAGCGCGTCTTAGCCATCGCAATTCTGTCTGTCTGTCTGTTACACGGGTGGATCAGTCAAAAACGGTGCAAGCTAGGATAACCAAATCTTCACCGCCGGCTGCCTGGAAGACTCTAGTTTCAGGAACCGTTAAGTTATTCCATAAATTCGAAGGGGGTCACCCCGAACGAGGGCGCTAAATGAGAGGGGGTAAGCAAAATTTGCGATTTTTGGCCAATAAGTCGCTGTATCTCAGTAACGGTGCGAGATGGGGCCTAGGTTACTATTAATCACTAATAGGAAGGCTCTCGATTGGCGCCGAATTCAATGGCCTTGAACGCCCCTATTTATGGATTTTTTGGCGATTTCGGGCTGCGACACAAGTCTATATCATTCACAAGGTGGTGCCACGCTACTATCGTTATGCGATCCAAATAGAGAATTTGGTATTTGTATATTAACTTAGCGTGAACACCCCTATTTTCAGCTAAACTACTGAATCGGAACTGCTATACACTTTCGCGCGTCTCGTGAGCATTAGCTGAAATTTCTTGTACAAACAACAGCACATATACTCATCTAGTCACGTCGTTGGATTTGTAGTGTACAAAAGGCCACAAAAACGTTTAAAAATTGCGACAAAAATATGCAGTAAACGTATTTTTTCTGCGCATGTATTTGCAATCTTTTTGTATAATGAGGGAAGAGTCCTGTCGCCACACCCTTCCATTTCAGAGCCAACGGCGCCTCAACCCTCCCGACTTGAGTGCTTGACCTACTCCCCTATTCCTTTGGCTTCGCCAGTGTATGGCATCTCGGGTTGGTATAGATCAGTCTTAACGAGCTGCCTCAGCTGTTAACGACGACGACTTTGTAAGGGCGTATACTTTCCAGATACAAAGCATGCATGCAGCACGAAAAGACAAACGACCGATTAGCACAAGTACTTTACACCGTGGGCACTATATAGCATGGCTTGCATGGCAGGTCAGGCGGTCTGGGGGCCGATCGATCAAGGGTCAGAGCTCCTGTGGTTGGTAGTACAAGGACACTACATAGATGCTATAACTTATACATCTAGGTGTCTTTCCGCTCTTTCGTCACGGCGGGACGTTGGACTTGTGATAACGAGGTCGTCCGTTTGATTCCCGGCCGGGTTGCTATCAAGTAGGTGACTGTCTGCGGACAGATAGGCCTAAACCATCTAAGCATAGAACCAACACCAAGGTCAACTCAATCAAGTTCTGTCTCTCCGGGGTAACTAAATGGAGCACAGGCCTGTCTGGTCGAGTTGAGGCGAAGCAGCGTTCACCTGTGTCGGGCGGCAAACACTCTTCAACCTTTTTTAACCTTTGACAAACCATAGGCTATAAGCATGCGAACATAGAACATGCAGGGCCTAGGCCTATGCATTCAATGCGGCTCAGTCTTTCACGTCTGGCTGAGCATTAATTCGTTTCAAGTCATGCACCCAGACACAACAACGCTCGGCGGGGGGGCAGCACCAGCTGTGTACATGCTATTATTATCAAACTACTATATAGGCCTATTATGTTGACAGTATAAGCACAATTCATTTGACGCACTGGCCCTATTTTTATGTCAGCACCTCGGTGCTCTAGTGCATGCTCAAAGGCCAGTGCGCCGTTGACTGTGTGATAAACTTACATGCATATAGCAAGCAATAGCATATAGCTAGTCTACCGGTAGTGCGTGTGTGTGTGAAATAAAAGGCGCACCGCGTGCATCAATAGCCAAATAGGCTATAAGCTTACAGAATAAACGCCACGATCAAGGAAGCACAAAAATACCTTTTACAAATAAGTAAAACATCTTTCAAACTATACCGTAACTCAATGCTTACGCCTATCGAGTACCGACCGTCTCAGCGAGTTGAACTGCTCTTGGAATGTTCAAACTCACCGATCTTCTCTTTAGCTCCTTTATTCTCTAACATTCCGTTTGGCTCCGCGCGATCGGTATTTTACAAAAAAATTTGAGCTGGTACTTGTCTGTTAATTAACCCGCACCCGTATTATTATTGTTAACGCTAACCTTAATCTTAACCCTAACCTTAACTCTAACGGTTAATTCGGATGTGGGTGAATTAACGGACAAGTACCTTTGAGCTAATGCTCACGAGACGCGCGAAAGCCTATAGCAGTTCCTGTTCGCAAACTGTCAGTCCAGGCCTATATCTCCAGCCATTTCGTCGCAGTTCATTCTTGGAGTGTGCGCTGCAGCTGAAGATCGTAAAAATCAATAAAGCCCCTTATTTTGGACGTTCAGGGTCTTTCAAAGTCATCGATGTTGATACGACTAAAAAGCTCGCCACTAACGCTTGTTATGATAGGCAGCATACTCATGATGATCTGCAACCGTTTTCACGATAGACTAGCTGACAACGGTAAAATAACAACTTTTACCGGGGTACCGCTCTTTGATGCCCTCGTGTGCAGGTTTCCTTGAACCTGGAAAATCGAGACTTGTTCGTCGAAATCTACGCTTAATGCTAAAATTTTCATACGCAGCTTTTTTATGTATATCTCAATTGATTTCGGCGCAATTCGCTCTTGAAATGTCTCGCAGCCCAAAATCGCCAAAAATTCCTAAAAGCCCCTATTTTAGCGTTCAGTGTCACCCAAGGTCATTTAATTCGGTGGCAATAAAGAGCCAATGTACGACTTCCTATTAGTGATTAATAGTAACTATAGGCCCTATCTCGCACCGTTACTGAGATACAACGAGTTATTGGCTAGAAATCGCAAATTTTTTCCACCCCCTCTCATTTAGCGCCCTCGTTCGAGGTGACTCCCTTCGAATTTATGGAAAAGCTTTACGGTTCCTGAAACTGGAGTTTTCTAGGCAGCCGACAGTGAAAATTTGGTGATCCTAGCTTGCACCGTTTTTGCCTCATCCACCCGTGTGACGGACGGACAGACGGACGGACAGAATTGCGATGGCTAAGACGCGCCAGAGCAGTAGCTGCTTTCGCGCGTACCGGTAAAGTTTTTTCTTGCTGCACGCGCTAGCGGTAAAGAAGCGTGTGAACTATAAAAGTAAACTAAACTGAACTGAACTGGAATGACGAACGGACCAATACACAAGCAGTAATGTACTACAGTAGTCAGCGTCTACACGGCGTCGAAGTTCGAACAATCATCAGTGGGTTCGCTCCGCTCGTCCATTGGTCTGCTCGTCAATCCAGTTCAGTTCATTTCAGTTTAGTTACGTCGCTCTGTACGCGCCTTAATGCGGTACATTAATACGTAGTTAATGCTGTACGCGCGGTAGCAATCTCTGGTCTATTGAACATCAACGTTAACGGGTGTTTACACGATCCAGCAAACGTCCAGCAAACTTCCAGCAAATGTATTCAAAATACACGTGCTAATGCTGGACGTTTGCTGGATCGTGTAAACACCCTATATCCAGCGGCAAGCCACCAGGAATTTGTCTTGCGGTCACGCACTGCTGAGTGCTGAGGCGCCTATAAGCTGGAAGCTCGCGAGGGCGCAAATTAAAAGCCCAGAAAACGCGTCTACAGTGCACGGCTGCAAATATCGTTAAGTTCCCGCAAAAACTGCATACGACATACATGATACCGCTGAAGACATAGCCCTAAGCCGTGACCCAAGTCGTCTTGGGGGGTCACCCCATGTCACCGACGTGCACGTTTAAGGGTTATAAGGGGGAGGGACTAAAACGCTAACGTCTCTAGCAGACTTCATGCAGAGCGAAGAAGTGTATGGCTGCACAAGCCTAACCCTATAGTGAGTGATTTACTAGAGCGATGAAAGACCTCACAAGACGTGTTTACAGTGACCAGTGTACAAAGATCTAAGCCGTGCACAGTGCAAACAATGCTATACTGTTCATTGTATAGAGCTAAGACAACCAGACTTGTCATGAACACAATGTGTAAAGGGCATAGGCCTAGACATTATGCGTAGCCTATACGCTTTTGTTAGCATCACAAACAGGAACATCGGCAGTACTAATTACTGACTAACAACAATTGTACTGCACAAGCCGAAGGCCTATAATTGGCCTAAATTTATTAGTAGCCAGTGCTAGCAATAGATTGGTAATTATTAGAACTTCGCTGATGACGCGCGGGGAAACTGCTATATAGAGGGAGAGCGCTTGCGGCGCAATAACAAACGACGAAAGAAGGGGTCAATCACTTACCCCTTAAATTATAGCCTATCGTAACACTGACTTCCAAAAAAATAAAATCTCGGGCTGGAAATCGTCCACTTTAGGAAATTTCAAAGGCAACATTGAAATTTTGAGCATCCGTTATCTCCTGCGTCAGAAACAACTTGCAGCTATCTGCATGTCGCTATCGAAAAACTCCAAGTTTATTCTTGCCACCATAACAAATTTATTTAAACCCGGTTAGGCCTATGACCTGTTCGGTAAATTTTGTGAGAGTCCCACAATATTTTTCTGTTCAGAAAATAAATAAGTCAGTAACGTCCTAAAATTTAGATTTTACAGCACCGTATGTAGGTCGTGACTTCAGAAACGCTACGGACGATGGTACAAAGCGGATCGGCGGATGTGCGAATGTTGCAACAGGGATAGGGCTATGGTTAAGAATAGGGTTAGGAGACGGATAAACCAATAGGCCTATATTACGGCTTAATTACAGAGTTAGCTGTTGCGACATCCGCAGATCCGCACATCAGCAATCCGTTTTTTACACGTAGCCAAACGCTACAGACCACAACATGCCAGACAGCTAGTCAATATCATACTGCGCCCATGAGGCCTTTTAAAATGTCGCAACACGCCATAAAGAAACCATCAAAGGCCGGAAATGTTGCGCTGCGGTCCAACATTCTCTGGCCTGTGAGAACCCATTTTTGTGGGACCCCTAGTCGGCGAAACATGCTGACCATGCCGAAGTCTGCCTCTGACCTTCCAACCTTTCAAGCCGCGACGCTCTTGTCGTAGGTGGTCCGGCTTTTCGCAAATCTCTGTATTTCCGCAGCCCTAGACACTGGAATACACTGTCGTCTTCACTTAACATTTTCTCATCACAACTAGCCTACGAACTGAACACAAAATATGCACTGCAGAATACGAGGAGAATGATCGGTAGCTTAGAGCGAGAGATCACCCACATCTTGTCACATCCAACCCGCTATGCCGCGGTTATCCTCAGATTCGGCACACCCGCAAGGCCGCAAACCTTCCAACAGCTCGTAAGGTTAAGGCGTGTTCAGAACGACAAAAACGAACTGCACTGAACTGCTTAGTAGGCCTATACGCCTAGGGCGGCACTACAATGTACAGTACAGTACGTGCAACGCCACTGAACTGGTATTTCAGATAGACTCAGTTCATTTCTGACGCTCGGTACACGCCTGTAAGGTCAGGATTAGGTCAGGAGTCAGGACGATTTGCAGGTAAACTTTCCCCGGAGACAGACCAAGCAGCAGCTGTGTACATCGGTGATGAAGTAAACATTACATACCTGATCGACACTGGAGAGTGAGCACCAAGCGCTGCCCAGGTAGTGTAAACACGCCGTTAGTTAGCTGCGCTGATAATAATTAGATCCGACTGACTTATCAGTTCTCCATCTTCAGTACTCCTTCTCGGTCGGTCGGCAGATTAGCAGTGCGTGCGTGAGTACACAAACGAATCGATTTGTTTAGCTCAGTAAGCCCACTAGCTCGGGAGCGAGACGCATGGACAGACAGACAGAGAACTGCCTGGATAGAACTAGAGCAAGCGATGAGCACACACTGACACTACAGGGTGGGCGCGAGTACGCAGCGCTTGCTGGCCAATAGCTGTAGCAGAGATGGGTGTGTACTGCATACGCGTCCGCTCGCGAACCGCGATCCGCGGCATCATCAATGGGTTCGAACTTCGAGGCCAGCATTTTAAAGGCCAAGACCAAAACCGCTAAGTAAGTAAGTAAGTAAGATAAGTATTAAAATATCAAGTAATAAAATAAGTACTTTTGTGTTGCACATCAAAAGCCTGCTAACAGCTAATTTTTATCAAACCGTAATAAACCATAAAAATGCTCAGACAAAATAGTTTCAATGTTTACTGTAGTCTGTGGACGATACAAATACTGAAAACTCATTGCATAGAGCACATTTATTACAAGTGACTGGAGGCCAAAGCGTCGAGGCCAAGGCCTATATATAAGCCACGATTTTTTGTCTTCGAGCTGTCCTCAAGGTCCTACATGCTTGGTTATGGTATGACATAATTCGATGACAAAATGGCAAGGCATGCTAACAGCTCTACTGAAAAGTCCCAACTACTTAGGCATAGTTCTTCAAAATGCGCAATTTCAAAATGTAAAATATAGCATTTTTGGGCGTTTGGCAAGCAAATGCATATGCTAAAAACAATGTTATAAACAGCAAAAATGCATTGCATAGAAAAAAAGTTTCAATTTCTGTTTTAGGCGTCATTGTCAACAAACAAAACGGAATGTTTTACCATTCTTCCCTCAAATTACGCTTTTAAATTTAGCCAGTCTGATAATTTTCTTTCAAAATAATTACGAAATTTGGGCCCGGCTCATACCGCGCCATACCGTTCCACTTAAACTACGAGCTTTAATTTAGGAGAGATTTAGCAAAAACAGGGCATCCATATCTCCTTTGTTCGAAATTTGCTGCTGTCTGCCTAAAAATAGCAACTACAAATCTAGACGTCTGTGGCTCAGCTGTGTGCCAATTCTGGTCGGTCGATTGTCGCTCATTTGTCGCTCTGTCAGTCCTTCTGTCCGTAGTGAGTGTAAGTCGTCAACGTCAACGTCGGTCTGGCGGTGTCACATTAAATAGTTTTAAATAGTTTTCCCATTACAAAGTCTCTCCTCCCGTGACAGAGTATCCCCGGGCAATGAGCGCACTACGCGACACGCGCAAGCGGCATACAATAGCATGCAGTGACCCGGCGACCGGTGGCTTCTCGGGCGACTTTCATCAGCTGCCTCCACTATGGTAATCCGAACGACTGTGTGACGTTTTATGTCACTCATTTTGTGATCTTTAATGCCTGGGCTCGACCGGTTTTGGCTGATCTTGTTTTATTTATTTATTTATTTATTTCTGTGGCCTTAGTCGACAGCCAAATCGATGCCTATTGGCTTGTTTATCTATGGTGCACTGAACTTGTTCATGGTTGTTAGGCCATTAAAAACGCATCTTTTATTTGGCCTATTTATACGGTCGTCTTAACAGGCCGCATTAGGGATCTTGCCCGTCCCTCCGCCTAGCTTTGACAAATATTATTGACGCGCTAAAGCAATGCTATAGGCGTCTTACACGGTTATCGTTTGTCGTCGTCTGTCGTCTTCTGTAACAAATGTATTGTGGCCAAACGGTGGAAGACGGGACCTACGTTGCTGTTGATCACTAATATGAAGTCGAATACTGGCTTTCAAATGACATTAAAATCGTAGACCTTGGGTAACTTTGATGGGCCATAACGCACTATGGTGTGCCAATCGTGCGGTGTTGTGGCTACACGGTAAGTCGCAATAACCATCACGACATGCGTAGAGCGCGACAGTCAACTAAGCTAGTAGCTTATGAAAAGTTAGAATTTTCCGCTTTCTTCTAGCCGTTATGTATAAGCTTATCACTCAATTCTTAACTCAAAATTTAGGCCCCTGTGTTCCTCCTTAATTCAGCCACTGGTAATTTACGAACTGCGGATCGAAGTTCGTCTTATGTTGCGGATGCGGATCACAAAGCGAAATGCGCTAACGAAGGCGGACTGACAATTCGCGGACCGACACATCTCCGAGCCATTGGCCACTCGGCGTCATGCAGAAGCGATTAGACTCATCGGACACGCCCACTGCGCGAGCAAACTGCGTCGCCACAGCATCAAAGCGCTAGAGAGGTGCGAAATACCGAGCGAATTAATACCACTGCGGTATTATCAGTAACGGTAATGCACTAAATGGCTTCGGAGTGCAACGGTTAGGACGCGAAACTTCGGTCGATAGCTTTGACTCCCGATCGTGTCACTGTCAAGTGGTTACTGCCCGGATGCATGACTGTCTGCGGACAGGTAAACAATCTCGGTATAATAACCACTTCAACCACCCAGGTCAACTCAGCCCACAATCCATTCGGGGTAGATAAATAGAGTACTGGCTTACTCGGCTAGGGTTGAGGCGGGGCGCGTATACCAGTGTCGAGTGACAGTTGTTAGCACTGTGTGATCTGATATGGCATGGTCCGTAAGTCCGTAGTCCTAAGATGAGTTTCAGCAGGAGTGGAACTATACTTACCCTTTGATCTTTTAACTTTTCTAAGATTATCCATGATATCACGATTATCAATGTAACCAGAATGAATTTCCCAATAATTCTTTGACCGAAAATCATATCGAGGAAAAAACTGGGAAAACAGAAGTAAATGCATGGCTGGTCGAAAAAATTGATGCATTTTTAGCTTTCACGGAACAATTCTGCAGATGAACGACAACGTTGCGAGCCAGTGAAGAAAGTTTTGTATTTTCTCTTATATCAGTGGCGGGACCAGGGACCTGTGAGTGCATCGGGCGGCTCGCCCCAGCGGCGCGTGGGGGGCAAGGTGTCGCAGTCTTCCGACATAATTACCGAAAATTTCCGACAAAAATATGGGTGCTTAGAATTTACACTTTGCCCCTTAATGTCGCCCAAATAGGGTTCCTCTTTTAAATCAAAATGGTCACAAGCTTTCAGATTTAAGAGTTTTTGCGTCTCTATGCTCCTGACCTTCCAGCAAAAGCTCTACCCAGAACCTGCTGCGGCTCCGACTCTATAGGCCCCCGTTATACAGGCTCGCCCACATCACGAGCAATCATTATGAGAATGCCTAGTAACATAAGGCAATTTCCGCCCTTACCGCTGAATTTTAGCTTTTCGGAATAATCGTTTTTTACGCACACATCTTTATTCACCGTATTCGATAGACAAGAAATAAACAAGAAATAAACAAGGAATAAACAAGGAAATAATAAAACAATTGGAGGTAAAAGTTTCCCATTTTGCGGAGGTGAATTTAAGTGTAAACGTAAAATTTTGAGTACACATGACTGTCAAAAATTGGAAGCTGTCTGTCGAAAAGTTGCAACTTGCCGGAAGAATAAACAAGAAATCTGAGATAATGCTCATGAGACGCGCGAGAGTCTATAGCAGTTTCTGTTCGCAGGTAATCTTGGTCTGTCTCCATCCATTTCGTCGCAATTCACTCTAGCAGCCCAAAATCGCCAAAAAATCACTAAAACCCCTTATTTTAGGTTTCAAGGTCAATCAAGGTCATCAATATTGACAATCCTAAGAAGCCCGTCGCCGGTGCTTGTTATGTTAAGCAGCATGTCCGTGCCTATCTGCAACCATTTTCACGTTAGACAAGCCAGCAGCGGATAAATAGCCACTTTTTAAGAGGGGAACCCCTATTTGATACCCGCGTGCGCAGGCCTTCTTGAATCTAGAGGGTCCAAACTTAAATTGCTAAAATCTACATTCAATGCTGAAAATTTCATACGCAGGTTGTCTTGGTCTATCTCCGGCCATTTCGGCGCAATTCACTTTTGAAGTGCGTGTCGCAGCCCGAAATCGCAAAAAATTAACTAAAATCCTTTATTTCAGGGGTTCAAGGTCATTCAAGGTCATCGATGTTGACATTTCTAAGAAGCTCGTGGCCAGTGCTTGTTATGATAAGCAGCATGCCTAACCATAGCCCTATCTGCAACCATTTTCACGTTAAAAGAGTCAATATCGGTGAAATAACGCTTTTTAAGGGGTGCCTCTCTTTCTTTCCCTCATTCGTGAGGACCCCCTTCACCCAGTGGCATGAAATTTTGTCGCAAAATACTAGAGGCTCTAAGCTATCATATGATAAAAACCAGAAGTCTCTATCTCGCCTGGGCTCCGATCGGTACCGGGTTGTGGCAGACACCGAGACAGAATTAGCACAGCTAATACGCGCTATAGCTAGCTCTCGCGCGTAAAAACCGAAAGAAAACTTGAAACCCGCACATCTTTAGTCGGTGCCGGTCTGTTGCCTGTTCGTGTGCGTGCGCCAATGGATGCAGTTCGCACGTTGCGACCACCTACAAGCCGCACGCTCCAATTTATTATTCACTCCCCAGTTCACTCCAGGCCACAGCAGGCCAGGCAGACGAGCAGCGCATAGAGATGAAACACTGGCCTTGCGTACTCCTGACAGCGCCGTCCCTGGGAGCAAGCATTACTAGTCTAGTAGACCTACTGTATTAGTATCAATTTGAGATGAAAGACAGCAATAAGTTCAGCTGCCGCTTAGAAAACAGAGCGTCAACTTTATACGTTTCGCTCCAAGTGTTCAAAATGAGTAGGGTTTTTTTAAAAAAAAATTGACCGTTTATTTAGGCTATATAGCGAATATCAACAGTTGATGGCGACGAATTTTAATGTTTTGTCGCAATTTGTCAACAATGTTGCACCAGTTTACTCAAAATAGTTGCAAACTAGTTGAAAAAAAGTATAATCAATATTATTAGTTTAGTTAAAAATATTACTGAAGTAGTTGCTATATGTAGGCCTACTAGCTAATTTAATATTTTTTTAAATTAAAATTTAGTATATAATTTAGTTAACTTTTACTTCGATGCCCACCACTGACATAGAGTAGGCCTAATAAGAGAGATAGACGGACGGACAGGCGGACGGACATTTTTGCTGGTTTGTTTTCAGGCAGACGTAAGATGTGATCCGCAAATCTCAGCCTCCTTTGTCGTACTATCTCGGATAAGTTTCCTAAATCAACTCTTCGCAGGACTTTGTCGTTGGAGATGTGGTCACGCCATGATATTCCCAGAATAGTGCGGAGACACCTATTCTTGAAAACGTCTAGTTTCTGCCGTATGTTGAATGTGCTCTTCCAAGTCTCACAAGCGTGAAGCACAGTTGGGATGACTATGGACATGTACAGCCGAAGTTTGGTGTCGAGGTTGATGTAGTGGCTTGATCATATTTTTCGAAGACGTTGGAAGGTGGATGCTGCCTTGCCTATTCTCGCTCAGATAGCAACCTCAACGTCTGACTCGATGGAGATGATGCTCCCCAGATACTGGAACTCACTTACGTCCTCCAATGTCAAAGATTTTGAGGTCACGAGTTTAACCTTTTGGGGTCATGTGACGTCATCGGTCACGTGACTATTGGACTGGGCATATGTGGTTTCCTATTGATGGTCCTTTGTAACCATGCATCTCTCTTGCACCGTTACGGAGATATGGGGCCCCAAAGCTATTGGGGTCGCGACCTTGACTTTTTGGGGTCACGTGACGTCATCGATCTCGTGACCACCGGACTCGGCGTGGGCACTTTCTATGGTCAATGATGAACATGCGTCTATCTTGCACCGTTACCGAGATACGGGGCTTCAAAGATTTTGGAGTCACGAGTTTGACCTTTTGGGGTCACGTGACGTCATCGGTCACGTGACCATCAGACTCAGCGTGGGCACTTTCCTATCGGTGGTCAATGATGACCATGCGCGTATCTTGCACGGATACGGAGATACGGGGCTTCAAAAATTTTGGGGTCACGAGTTTGATCTTTTGGGGTCACGTGACGTCATTAGTCACGTGACAATTCGACTCGGCATATGTGGTTTCCTATTGGTGGTCTGTTGGGACCATGCGTCTATCTTGAACCGTTATGGAGATATAAAGCCTCAAAGTTGCATTTGCCCATGTTGAAGTAAGTAAAGCAAAGTGTAAATTTATATAGCGCATACTCAAAAAGATCTCTAATGCGCTGAATACATTTTGTCATCAATATTTCGCAAAAATGTATGTCTTCAGCTGACGTTTGAAAGTATCGAGACTCAG
>Ga0056128_1008919_pt1 | contig 12627 bp, 9 predicted proteins | sample WorMetLIZISLAND2_FD_71113 | JGI IMG/M metagenome (GOLD analysis project Ga0056128, IMG submission 71113) | Marine gutless worms symbiont microbial communities from Max Planck institute for Marine Microbiology, Germany - Olavius geniculatus... ...
CGAAAGCCTATAGCAGTTCCGGTTCAGTAGTTTAGCTGAAAATTGGGGTGTTCACGCTAAGTTAATATACAAATACCAAATTCTCTATCTGGATCGCATAACGATAGTAGCGTGGCGCCAAGGTCTAACCTGGGCCCTGTCTCGTTCCACCCGTGTGACGGACGGACGGACAGGCAGACGGATGGACAGAATTGCGATGGCTAAGACGCGATAAAAGAAGTAGCTGCTTTCGCGCGTAAACAGTGTCTAATATCGCGATAATAACGCACCTCCTTGGGCTTCTCGATCTTGCGGACGAAGTCTCGGCGAGAATTGTCGCCGCTCGGCTTGGTCGAGGCGCTCACGATGATACGATCACCGTCCGTCGTGACCGCGATGTCGTCATCGTCAAAACCGGACACGTCGAAACGGAGCTTGCATCGACGTCCACCATCCGGGTACTCGAGAAACAGAGTCCTCATCTTGCGCACGTCCAGACAGTCGGTGCTGCCGCGTCGACGCGCTACGAACGGCTCCAGACCCGACTGGTCGCTGTCCCTTGACCGCTCTACCGGAAGTAGTCGTATTACTTCTTCACGCATGCGTGCCACGTCCCGGTTCCAGTCGCGTCGCTTCTTGCGCAATTCCTCGTCCACTTTATTTGGCGAGTAGCACCCAAACTCCACTACATCGATTTGTCGTGGATTTGATAGACGACAAGTTGTAAACTACAACAAGCTGTAACGGCCAGACGGTTTGAGTTTCTAATTCCTCGTCGACTTTCTTCTCGATCTCCTTGAGTCGCACTTCCTGTCGCGCGCCGAACGTGAGGTCGTCGTGCGTCAGCGGCACCTGGAATCCACTTCCGCTTTCTCCGCCGGAAGTTCCCGCGCCCGACGACGACGACGAAGCGATGGTGCTGGCCGCCGACTCTGATGACGTCATAGCCGTGCGTTTTGATGACGTCGATGCTGACGACGCCATGATGCAGTGAGTGACGTCAGAACTGCAGACTTTCTGCAGTTGCTGCGTAGAGCCCTATCATTACCAGTAATACCCCGGACCCTCGTCAGAAAGTGCCCATACAGTAGGCCTAGTGTTAATAATGCCGCTGTTCGACTTCACAGTTTAGTCGGCTGATTGCCTAGGAAGCCGTATACTGCGGTGACGAATGCCGCTAAATGCTGGATTGATTGATCTCTCTGCTTTCCGCTGCCGCACGTGTTTCTCTACCTGCAGGCAACAACGCAATGCTTTCATTACGCGCGCCAGAATATCAGTGAATGATATCGCACAATCTGCAGTAAAACAAGAAGCCCAGCTGTCGCTAGGGTAGCCGACCGTACTGTTTGTCACTGACCTTCAACGTCATTCAAGGTCAATGATTTTCATGTCATTTGAAAGCCAGTATGAGACTTTCTATTAGTGATCAATAGCAACCTAAGCCCTATTTCGCACCGTTTAGCCACAATACATCTGTGACGAACGACAGACAGACGACGGACAGGCGACAACCGTACCATAAGCTCGATTGTTAAGTGAGTACGGTCGGCTAAAAAAACACAAGTTTTAAATAACAAATTCGTGAGCGATTTACCGACAACTGTAAACCATAGCCTATAAAGTGAGAATTTGTGATTTACGATTTTAATATTCGTAAAAGTTCATAAAGTCGTAAAATTCGAATTCTCAGTCTATGCTGAAAGCCCGCAAGACGAGTAGCACTGCTGATTGTTACACTGAGATGAAATACGCACAACAGGATAAGATAATTATCCAGAATAAAATCACAGTGCAATGCCCAAAATCGTATTTCTAATCTTACGAGGTGTCATCGGATTAAAATCATGGCTATATTTGGTGGAGAACGCGTGTCGTTTACTGACACTGTGTAGCTAGACTGAAGATTGGGATGTAAATTGTAAGCTTACGTCGGTAAATATTATTGTGCGCACATGTCAGTCATGCCAAGCAGCTGATGTGACGATGTCGGCCTTAGTTTGCAGTTGTGCGCGGTTGGTCCGAAACACTAAAACAACGCAGGGCTAACGTACAACAATGAACTCAGTACAGCATGAATATTTTACCAACGTCATTCTCTCCCCGTGTGACCGATTACGCACGGAAAGACTACCAACCTCGCCCCGAGCATCTCACGGCTGAGCCTATTGCACCGGGCGACCGACCGTAGCACTTTAGCGTCTGCTGGGCAAAACGGTTTTTGAGCATCTTTCCACGCCGTGAAACGTCATTAGACTGACATGAGAACAGGCGAGTAAATCTCATACTCCACTGCATCGATTCACACTGCTGTTGTACAACTTGTATAGCCTATTTGACGTGGACTTTCGTAAGGCTCGTCTTCATCACTAATCGTCAGTCGCATGCACCCACTGTCTACTGTTTTCCGGTCGCCGCTACTCGTGTATTGAACAGTCTGTTTAAATACGTCACCTCCGCACTTTTCGTGACTGTCTCCCAGTCCCGTCTGAAGACCCATTTGTGCTTAGTTTTCCCGCCGTCTAGTTGTACAGTGCCTGCGCAGTGATCATCCGTCGCTTTGCACACTGTAATCGTTCATGTTGCTTACTTATTCACTCATTTCGATATGCTGTAGGTTTGTTATACAGCTAGCACGTTGAGGAACAACTCCACGAAGACAAATCGAAGCAACAAGCAAGTGGGGGTATGTGCTTAAACTTAAGCCGGCAGGCAGCGCGGCTGAGTTCATTTAAGGCGCGTGGCCCGCAATGCCGCGAAGCAATCTTGGCAAGTGCTCGCCGGTCGTCCATTTCACACATGCCGATTAACCGCCACCACTATTACCACAGCCATGAACCAGGCTGCTTTAAGCCACAGACAGCAAGCAGACTGTGCTTGCCATAGGCGCCTATTGCACGAGAATTAAGGATGATATGGGCGATCATCCCACGACCACAAGCTTCAGAAGACGACGTCCCAAAAGGGGACTGTTTGGCTCGTGAAATTTTCTGCAGTGTCAGAATGAGCCAATTTTGCATTTCGGCGTGTGGTTGCGCATCGCCATTTTATGCATCCAAACAGAACAGCAAAATACGAATGAAGACGTCATTAGTAAATCAAGTCCGACCGCCGAACGATTTTAATACATCCGAGGCTGAAACTGCAGTTTTTCATACTTGCGCAATGACGCATTTGAATTTTACCATGCTGAGATAGCTTAAGCCAATGCCAAACACAGTACCTAAATTAAAAGTGAAAAAAACATAGGCAGAACAAAATAAAATTGTAAGAAAGGAGAGGGAAGGAAGAAAAGAAGGAAGATGAGTAAGGTAAGAAACAAAAGTGAAAAGGTCGCGTCACGACAGGGATTTCTGAAGTCGGTACTTCAAAATTCCTCTTGATAAAATTTCCCCGCTACTAAAGATTACTGTTGCTGGGAGAGAAGGATTTTATCCGAGGGAGATTTTGTCTCAAGTTTTTTTGCTAAACCGGCAAAAGAGCGCAGTCGATCGGAGATTGGCTGATGGCTGCGGCGTTGGATTACGTCGATGCATCGGTCATGCTTAGTCGACGGTCGGTCAACCAACCACAGCGAATGTAGAGCTTCACTCAGTGCGTCGCGTCGTCGTGTAATAGCCACTGACCAGCTGCGACTCTACTGTACTCTATACTTTACGGTACTCCACTCCACTACAGATGTGTGTGTGTGACTGTGTGCCCGACCTCGGCTGACAGTCGCAGACAATTGCTGCAGTCAGCGCAGCGCCAGTCGACGACGATTTCCTCCTCCCCAGTCGCACGCATGCCGACTGTAAAAATCTGCAGCAGACTGAAGGCTCATAATATTATATCGCTGTCAAGGTCGGACTCTGCTTTATTCCCGGATCTGGAAGTGACGTTAGAAAAAGAAGCGGGGACTGAGGTGAGGACATGACATTGTGAAACTCGGCGGCCTTGCTTGAACTTTTTTTTGGCTGTTTTGTGCGCTTTGTTTTAAAACTGTGGGCCTATTATGCACATCACAAAGTGCAATAAAATTATTGTAAATTCTAAATTTGTAATCACTTAGCAACAGAAAATATAAGAAAACGGAATTATAAACACCGACACAGAGACACAGAAAGCAAATTTTAATTCTGCCCATACATTTTACCGAATGGATATTTTCTGCCACAAATTTTGTGTTTTTTTAAATTAGACAAAAAATTTCGACAGGCTGAAATTTAAGGAACGGTGCATTAGTTTCCTGTCCCTCGTGCCATGACCTCACCGAGAATAATGTTTCGGCGAGTATGCTAATAAAACTGAACGTCCTTTCTGCCTGCATTTTACTACAATATTATTATATACAACTTTATTCGTCAAAACACTGTCAGCACAAAAGAAAATACGAAAATACAAGATAATACAAAAATAAACAACTTATTGGACACGTTTTCCCTCCCTGGGAAAAAAACTGAGGGGCGGCGTTTAATCTCGTCCCCACTCCACACACGAGTAGGCCTACGTACCCTGCCCCCTAGCATTAAATTTAATTGCCTTGCCTTGCCTTGGAGTAGTCCGTCGATTACGAGGATGACGCTGTGCTAGAGGTCAGTCGGGTGTGGCTTCGGAGGTGGCTACGAAGCCCGAAGTCTAATGCACAGACTCTGCTACAGATATGACAAGTGGCACCGGAAGAAGAAGTAGACGCTGCTTGTCTGCGAGCACGTCTGCTTTCAGCATCAGCAGCATAATTGGAGCGAAAGATGGTCAAACCCTGATTGCACGTGGTACGCCAGGTATCGCGGTCAGAGGCAAGGACTTCTAGTTGCTCGGGCGGTATGCCACACTTCTTAAGTGTGTCTTTGATGTCGATAGAGAAGCGCTTTTTCTAATCTCCGGCAGACCTCTGACCCTGCTGCAATGCGCCGTAGAGGAGACGACGGGGGAGGCGATATGATGGCACTGCCCCCTAGCACGTTGACTATCAACAACAGACTACTGTTTAGAGACAGAGCGACTATTCGGCGTATTATTTCACTGTCAAGATCGGTCACTGCTCTGACCTCGTATCACGTTATGACGCAGAGTGTATAGCTGACGTCTCGTCCATTCGCGCGTGGAATAAATGATAACATAAATGAGTTAGCAGAATTTGATGCCGGGTCGATGCACAATAGGCTGAAAACGATTCTGCGTATATATACTTCCGTTATATCATCAAAAAAAATAACAGGAAAAATACTTATCACACTAACGATAAAAAACTGCCAATTACAAATTCCAATGAAAACAAAATTTTGCACCGTTAACAGCGTTAAAAATTAAAAATCTGCTTGTAGAATGCGTATGGAGCTGACAATAACTAAAAATTTGGGATAAAGCCCAACGTGTGTCCGCCCGGCGCCGTAAGTCCGATTGGGGGGATTTACGGGGTTGAAATTCCCCCGGTAGCAGTCTACTGACCATCGTGCAAAATTTTACGCTTATCTGCAGACGGACCTCGAAGATCTCGCGTTGAAATGAAACATCTCCGAAAGCTATCGTTTCCGGGCGGACTAATAATTATGCGTGTCTGAAAAATAGCCTAAAGCCCATGCATTTTGCATATTTGAACAAGAAATATTTTAGATTGTGACCAATCTAATGTACTCCTCGCGCGCATTATTTTATTTTGTATTCTTTTAACTGCTTTTTAGTTCCTTTCTTTTCACACCGCAAATAGCGGTGCCAACAGCATCACCTCGTCGACAACATGAACCGTGCAACTGACGTCATCACGTCACGTGACCCCAAAAGGTCAAACTCGTGACCCCATTATCTTTGAGGCGCCATACCTCCATAACGGTGCTAGATAGACGCATGGTCTTATCCATAGTGACCATGCGCCTATCTAGCACCGTTATGGAGATATGGCCGTTTGAACTTCTTCCAGGAAGGCTCTTCCAAGAACAGAGGTCAGTCGTTGGTAGGTCGGTCGGTCCTCCATATTACACTGATCTTATATACTCGGTAGTCCTCTTCGCTACGTTAGTTCGCTACGTTAGGAACGTAACGCGCGAGGAGTAAAAATGAATTACGCTACTTTTACCTGTCGAGGTATTACAATAACTGTAATTTGTCTCACTGAGTGGCTGCGTTGCACGGCGTGCAAATCCATTTAACAAAGACGAAAAACGAATCGAGAACCGAAACAAACAACAGAGTGCAAGGAAAAGAACAATGGTGTTAGTGGTTAAAAAAAGGGGTGGGCAGAAAATTGCAATTTTCCGACAGACGGCTGAAAATTTCCGACAGGAAGCTTGTGGGTGCTTAAAAGTTTAATTTTGCCAATAAATTCCTGCAAAATTAAATACTTTTAGCTCTTAATCGTGCATTCTTGGAAGACGACGCCACTGTGTGAAAATTAACTCGCATGGAGGTTTAAGTTCAACATTACAACGTCTTCAGCTACTGCATCTACACACAACCTACCTTCACGCGTTTCACTCCTATTCTGCAGCGACGAAAAATTTACCTATGCAGAGCAAGCGATCCGACATTTACTATGCACGTAGCACACAGCACCTACTGTACATTAATCACGTCTGACCGACGAACTTCAGGAGCCGGCTATAGACAGCCAGTGTAAGCTATCGTTGCGTGCGCGAAATAAATTCAACTCATCAAGAATGCATTGAATAAATGCAACTGCACTCGACCGCTTCACGCTATCCCAGAATACAAAACGCCGGCCGCGTCTTTCTAAAGTAGTCTGCAGCCGTGATGCATACGTGAAAATGAAGCTCGAACACGCAGGTAGTTGGATAGTGGCAAGGAAAGAAGGTGATTACCGTCTTGGCAGAGCTTAGCTCGCTGGTTAATGCTACACCTGGGATCTCGGCTGAAAGACACCGATGCCAACAAACTCGAGATCGATAAGCCGAGATCGATATGTAGCCTATAGGGTGGGCCAAAAAGTGACACCTTTTTGGTATTGAGTAAGCTTTATCATCTCTTGTTTTGTGCATTATTTTTTAAAAAATTTTGTTTACTTGCATATCATTTTCGTTAACTGCCTTAATTCTTTGTCTACTGATTTCAAAAAGTTCTGTTTTTGTGAGAAAAAAATTGTTTTTTTTTCATGACGGTTGATTAACTGATGATTACGACGAACGATGGTTCCCAAGAAATTCTAAAAATATTTTCAAATAATTGAGCACGTTTAAGCTGTATGTGTAAGCCATAATTAACACGTAAGTGTTAAAATTATTTAAACAGTATTAATATCTGGTGTTTTGTGGATTATGCGGCACTATATTGACGTAGTTGAAAAGGGTGTCACTTTTTTGGTTTACCTGGTACAGATTGGTGGCCTATGCGATAGGCCTACAGTGACCTAAACATGCAACAAGCGGTGTTAGAACGACATTTCGTGAAAAGTCTTGGTGTCTGTTTCATCTGATCAACGAAATGCCGAGAAATGCCACCTTGCCATGCAGGTTCACACTCACAAATCCAGCTGTGCGCCTCCTCGTAGCACGTACGCCAAAAATATACGCTGAGCACTGGAGGGGCGAAACCAGCTAACAGGCATCATAACCAGTTCAAGGAAAACTCCGACAAAAAACCACCAAGCCTCGACGTTGGGTTGGGTATAGGGCTAATCACTTTGTCATGAAAACAAAAGGCCCAGCTGTCGCTAAGGTGAGCCGACCGTAACGCCTATGTCTAAAGGCCAGCGTCGGACTTCCGGTCACGCAGGGGAAGCAATTTTCCAGAGGTGTCTACAGTGCCATGCACGCTGTCGCGACGCTGCAGTCGAACGTACAATCAACGCCAGGATAATTCGGCGCAAGTAGACGATGGATGTCGAAAACAGCGGCCAAACCGCTGTCGATAGAAACTCGTCATCGCTCTATCCAATGGTATTATCACCGATCTTTCACAGACAACAGACAAAAACAACAACAGACAGATACAACTTTGTGTTATAGGCATGACCGTTAGTACTTCTTTTTGTGGCGTACTCCTCCGGAGCGTAGCCGTGTCCACGATGTGGCGCCAGTCCGCCCGCCCAGAAGGTTTTCTCCACGCAGAAGAAAGACCAATGTTCAGAGGTCTCAGGTCTGCCTCCACCGAACGTAACCAGGTGTAACTGGGTCTCCCTGCGGGCCTTCTCCAATCCGGAAGAGGCTTGCGTATCGCGGCAGCAATGGCACGATGGTGATCTTCGTCAGGAGAGCTGCGGGCGATGTGACCGAAGAAACGGAGCCGTCTGCTTGTATCTATGTTGGAGAGCGGCTGTTAATTCGGGCGGGACCGGACTTCATCATTGGTTATGCGGCGGGTGTATGGGATCCTCAGAATCTTGCGTAACGCCCACATATCAAACGCATCCAGGCGGGCGCACAAGTATATCCGTTAGTACGGTCGGTCAAAAAACAGCAAACGGGGGGAACCACACGAATACAATAGAAGAACGACTTATCAGTAAACTTCCTGGAGCGCAGCGTCACTCAACCAGTGCGCCCGTAAAGGCGGGGTCACACTGGCGGTCCGGACCGCCGTCCGAACAGTTGGTGTTTTTGACGACCGTTCGAACGGCCGTCTGGACCACCAGTGTGACCTCTCCTTAAGACACGTAGTGCGTACAGCTACAGAGTCTGAGCGGACTTCGCAGTCAGGTTCTGCACATGCTCTGTAAGCCTAAAGTCTGTGAAGCACGTGGAGCTTCTGACGGTACAAAATTCCTGGAATAGGCGGTGGGTCGACATGTTGTCGTCTCCGTTTAGAATCAGGAAAAAAATTGCAGAAAAAAATTTCATGTATTTAAACGACGAATTTGTCGTTGGTCTTGATGGCTTAGTGTCAGTTAATCTACCATTACAACATTTTTTAGTTCATGCGCGCTTAGTTTTCTATTGTTGTGCTTCGATCGATTGGTCTGTGAAATTTTTGAAAATGATCTCTTAAGTGTGATAATCGTTTTGTTCCAAATTTCTTCCACATTTGCGAAAAACACGGCCAGCCTGTACTGTTCAACATAATTAAACGTAATAAACCTATTAATCAGTTGAACGTAGACCTGCAGATTGTCCGATTCCTTGAGTATTCGATTACATGTTTTGCAGGACGATTAATAGAACAATGGAACCAACCGGCTACAAGTACGTAGTACGTGCGACAGAATGACAAAAATACACGCAATAATCGATATCACGAGACCGATGAGAGAAAAAAAGAGAACGCGCGAAGCGTGAGTTCTGGATGGTCTGAACTTGCACAAACAGATCAATAATACACAGATCGATAAATAGCCGCTGTCTGTCTGTCCTGGGTCGATGACTGTGTATGTGACGGGACGTTAATGCGATCGCAATGAGAGACTGCAACAGTCTCCCGCATAGATCATCTCTCTCTTTCTGTCCGTCCATTTCTCCGGGGAGCGATGGTTCACAGTCTCCCTCGACCCGTCCATAGTGACAGATCAGCAGCCGCAGCAGCAATAGCATCACATAAGTCAGTCAGCGCGACATAGCCTGATGATGCCAAGAACCGCGCGGCTTAAAACAGTCGCAATATCACCGACACGAAAATACTGCATTCTGCAACTCCGACGTTCCGATCCGGTTTGGGAAAATGCTGCATAAAGAACGGAGACAAAGTGCAGAACATTAACGTGCGTTAAACTGGATACGCTAAAATTAATTCTAATCTACGAGCAGCACAATAAGTCAAAGCCAGCGCCGGGAAATCGTGTGTCCAGAGCCATGCAACTTAAAACAGTCGCGATGACACTGAAAGTCGAGACGCCCGTGCAAACACCGTCGTGTAAATCACTAGCCACTGATTAGATGCCACGTCTAGAACCGCCGTCGCAGAAATACGACCCTTTATATTGCATGGCTAAAATAAAACAACAAAACGAAAAATGTAGCCTACTACGAACAAAATATTCAGCGATCCACTCTGCAAGAAAAATTTCGCATAAACCAGTGGTGGAGAACAAAGATTTTCAATATAGGCAAACGTTCACAACCGGCGGCACCATTCGTTCATATCGTGGTCAGTAAATCGTTGCTCAACTGTTCAGTTCGCCGACTGCATACAGCACAATCGTCTGGTTTTACGCCCCGGCTGTTTGGAGGCCACAATATTCGTTGGCTCAAAGAACGTGACGTATTACTCATGTATTAACAGCAAGCTATAGTTGACATGTTGCGGGTTTTGTTGTATACGACTTGTTGTACAGCATGTTGCACAACGGATCTAGAAGAAATCGAAGCAAGTAAAGTTTGGGCTTTGCTGGACGTGTTTACTGTTGTTAATACTGTTGTCCTCTCTGCCTTTCTGTTTCCCTCTCCGTTTCTTTTTCCGTGTCTGTCTCAGTTCGTCGGGTTGTCTATCTGTCTGTATCAGCGCAGTGTGACAAGCAATCAATACCGTCGTTATCAATAGTGCGGCGGCGGCGGTGCCAGACGGTTTCAGAGGCTGCGGACGACAGCCGAGTGTGACACACACGCGAACACGCTCAGTCTGTAACGAGTTTTCACTCAATGTCGTCGACCGTAGATAACACGCATCGCATCGCCCTCTATGTATTCTAGGCCTATTGTGTGTATTTATTTTCTGCAAGCCTCCTGTATATTATAACACGCATCGCAGTTTGCGGTTTAGCTTTTCACACCATATAATAGCAGCAGCAGTAGCAGCAATGTGACACTGTATAATACTCTATCCATCGTTCTATCTCAGAAACAAAGTTTGCTTTCTGCTTCCGTAACCAGAACATGCACGAAATACTGGGATGCTTGCGTTCGATGTAGAAATTGTTCATCAAGGCATCTGCTAGTTGACCCTATAGAATCAAACGATGTTTTGAATGTCAAAAACATTTTTAAAAGGTTACGTAAAAGCCTACATTCCACTCAACGTTCGTCAAGAAAAAGTGTAATTCGTGTGAGAAGTTTTCTTATTTTTTAACTGCTCAGATGACAGATTCCAGGCTTTTGAATAAAAGCTAAAAAGGCAAAGGCCCAGTACTTGCTATAGTGCTTCTTACACGAGTCAAGGCTTGTGACCAGAGATGCTTTACAATCTCGGAAGTGGCAGCTGTTTGACATGAGCTAATGATACCGCAGCGCACTATGCGGCCATCCATTGCACTCGACATCGTACAACTAGACCCGTGGTTTGCAGATAGCAGACATGCCACCGTCCAGTCAGCCACACTAGGCCTTCACCTAGTACCCCGTAAGCTATACTACTCATTTCCCTTCCCGCCGAGGGTAGGAGGCTGAATTGTCCTTACTTGACGTTCTATAAGCTGAATAACTGTGCAGCGATTTTGTGCGTTTCATAACATTTGGATTTTCGTGGAACGATATCTGATAGTTATGCGTGCCAATGATCAAAACTACACACGAAAGCGGTTGCTCTTGTGCGGCCGTCGTAATAGGCTGCATTACGAGTCTTGCCCACCAGTCCGTCCGTCCGTCCGTCTGTCTGTCACGTAAGGGCTCCTAACGCGAAAAAGTGTAGAAAACCGAAATTGGTGCGAACGTTTCTCAGGAAGGAAGTAACCGGTGTGCCAATAATTGGCACAATTATTGTTGGCCCCAAGTGCCAAAGGTCGGAGAAAGTGAATAAGTAAGCGAGTAGTATTATCTAATTTTAGACATTTTAGATTGTAGCCCATTGCGTTTTGATGTATTTGCTAAGTTTAAGTATGTGTGTGATGGTCGATAAATTTGCTTTTATTGTATTTTAAATTTCATTGCTTAGTTTATTTTTATTTTATGTGCATCTTTATTGACTTGAACATTTATCTGTCAGTCTATCTGTATGTCTGCCTGTCTGTCTGTCTGTCATTTCATTTTTTTACTACCTGAGTGGTGAATAAACGTATATTTGTATATATAGCGTTAGGGTAAGAGCTTCAGAGCCGTAAGCGGGCGGTCGCATAATATGTCGGCAATGGGCCCTCGACGTCTTCGCTTGTGTTACATTGAGGCCTGCAGAACGAGCCTGAATGATAAATAACCGCAGACTTCTATAATAACACACTGTATTATATGCTTTAATGTAGAACGAGACTATGGAGTAATATTAACGTTCGAGCGGATAGTGCACTAATTGATGCATCCAGTAGCCTATGCTCAGTGAATCCAACCATCAATCAATCAATCAATCCGCTATACACGCAGTTGTCTCCGTGTGTCTATTGTACCATGCCATGCAGTCGCCGTCATTCAATGCTTTCATTATAACCTATTCGGTTGCTATGCGCTACTCGCATACTGAGCTTTGCTACGCTACGGTCGCATGGTCGCCGACTTCAAGGAGCGATGAGAGGGGCGATCATCGGACCCACGACCAAAAATTTGCGGCAACGACGCCGTCTCCACGGGCGTTTGATTTCTGATGAATTTTTTCTGCAGCAAAATAAACCATTTCGCTGTCTGTCATTGGTTTAAGCTCAACGCAAGCTACAGGATAGGCTATATCATTTTGCGAAAAGTAGGAGCTTAATCGGGGATAAAAAAAAGTGAAGAGAAAAGAAACGCGAAATAAAACCAAAAGTGGAAAAAGATGATTTTTTCACGTTTAGCCCCTCCTCTCAGACGAGAGGGCATTCATACAAACTATATAAACCTAGATGTACAAACTCAGTTCGTCAAAACTTTTTTGTTGAAAGAGTCA
>Ga0056128_1008921_pt1 | contig 12627 bp, 3 predicted proteins | sample WorMetLIZISLAND2_FD_71113 | JGI IMG/M metagenome (GOLD analysis project Ga0056128, IMG submission 71113) | Marine gutless worms symbiont microbial communities from Max Planck institute for Marine Microbiology, Germany - Olavius geniculatus... ...
AATCAATATTTTTAGGGTTCAAGGTCATTCAAGGTTATCGATGTTGATAAATCCAAAAAGCCTGTCACCAGTGCTTGTTATGATAAGCAGCATGTCTGTGCCTATCTGCAACCGTGTTCATGCTACACAAGATAATTGCGGTAAAATAACCACTTTTTAGGGGGGTAGCTGTCTTTGACGCCCGCCTGCGCCGGCCTCCTTGAACCTAGGGGGTCGGGACTTGGACTGCTAAAATCTGTGTTGAATGCTGAAAATTTCATTTGCAGGTTGTCTTGGTCTATCTCCAGCCATTTTGTCGCAATTTAGTGTTGAAATGTGCGATGCATCCAAAAATTGCGAAAAATTCACTAAAAACCTCTTTTTGAGGGGTTCAAGGTCGTTCAAGGTCATCGATGTTGATAAATCCAAAAAGCCTGTCACCAGTGCTTGTTATGTTAAGCAGCATGTATGTACCTATCTGCAACCGTTTTCACATTATTCGAGCCAATAACGGCAAAATGATGTCTTCTTTAGAGGGGTACCCCTCTTCGATGCCCTCGTTCGAGGGGAACCCCTGCACCCAGTGGCACGAAATTTTGTCACGATAAACTAAAGAACTTGGGGCAGCCCACAGTGAAGATTTCGTGATCCTAGCTTGCACCGTTTTGATACAGATCACGAGTGTGACAGACAGACGAACAGACGGACAGACGGACAGACGGACAGACGGACAGACGGACAGACGCCCAGACGATGGCAAAGACGCGCGAAGAAGACGCGCGAAGCATTCTGCTTTCGTGCGTAAAAACCACACACTAGACCATGGGTCTCAAACACGCGGCACGCGGGCCGCATGCGAAGGAAGGTGTTGTTTGCGGCCCGCGGCGCATTATCCGAAATTCTAAAAATTCAAAACAGAAGTAAGTCGTTTATTCATTTTTGCAGCATTTTTTCCTAGTAACCTAGCAAAACTGCTATTTTCTCACTTGCGTTGAATTTAGCGGAGCCGCATGCTGCTGCCAGAGCAGCAACCATTGCCCGCCAGTCGTAGAAAGTAAGCGCATAGCAGTTTGTAAAGAAAGCAGTAAACTTATTCTGTAATCACGTCATAATCGTCATCTTCTAACAAGAAATCTGAGCTAATGCTCATGAGACACGCAAAAGTCTATAGCAGTTCCTGTTTGCAGGTAATCTTGGTCTATCTCTATCCATTTTGTCACAATTCACTCTTTTGCAACCAAAAAATCACTTAAAATCGATATTCTTATGGTTCAAGGTCATTCGGGGTCATCAATGTTGATATTCCTAAGAAGCTCGTCGCCAGTGCTTGTTATGATAAGCAGCATGTCTGTGCCTATCTGCAACCATTTTCACGCTAGACAAGACAATAGCAGATAAATAACCACAAGAGGGTACCCCTCTTTGACACCCACGTGTGCAAGCCTCTTTGAATATAGTGGGTCCAGAATTGGACTGCTAAAATCAACATTCAATGCTAAAAATTTCATATGCAGATTGTCTTGGCCTATCTCCAGCCATTTTGATGCAATTCACTCTTGAAATGCATGTCGCAGCCCAAAATCGCAAAAAATTCACTAAAACCCCCTATTTTGAGGGTTCAAGATCATTCAAGGTCATCGATGTTTATTTTATTTGTTCATTCCTTAATACCCCGTTTACACGATAAAGCTGGCTCAACGAGCTGGCTCGTCCAGCTAACATATACAGAGTGGGCCATAAAAACCGTCCCCCTACATGTCAGCTAATTATGTCTTCCAAGAGTAATGTACATTTAAAGTGAATAACGCACGTTGAAATATAATCAATTCTGAGTAACATGTGCAAATTTCATGCAAATACTTTCAGGATTCCTTCCGGATCACCCCCAAAATTGAATCACTGGTAGTTTTTGCCATTCCCGACATTCCCAGAAAATTTCAGAAAGATCCGTCCATAACATTTTGAGTTATCTTGCTAACAGACAGACAAACAAACAAAACAAACGCTGGCAAAAACATAAACATAACCTCCTTGGCGGAGGTAATAATACAATGGAAATATTATAACACACCAGGGTGACATATATACAAGCTATACAGCACCTAGTTTTAAATCCCATGTCAAGCAATCGATCAGCTTCATCCAATATTAGCACCTCCTGGCAAAACACATGAAAATGTTAACTGCCATTGTTACCATTATGATCACCATCAGTCCACCAAGTTTTCAGCATAACTTCACAAATGATGATCAATTTTCAAACCTTCTCAGTTCTCACTGATGCATTCAGAATCAGTATACCACACCTCAAAAGGCTCAAATGTATTGGTATCTTGAAAATGACAATGTCAGAAAACTAGCTAAAATAACTAAATAGCATGATCATTTGCTAGCACAAAAGTTAAATCTAAGAAACATTTTAAACATGCCTAGTCAATACTGTTTTATTACACTGTCAGTCTGCCAGCATCTGAGTACTGATATACACTGTGTCCTCAAAAAACATCCCCAACATTTTCGACTGTAACTTTAAAATAAATCATCAGATTTCGACAATTTTTGGCACGAATATTCCTGAAACACCTTGCCATCAGTTTCCAACCTCACCAAACGTTTGTTTCTGCACTACCTGGGGAAATCACAACCAACGAAATATCACTTTTTTATCCAATGCGATATAATTGCTTAATTAACATAACGCGTAAAAACACATTTTGTTCACATTTCTGACACTGTTGCTGAGAATTTATCTAGTTGTCCATTTTCAACTGCCTGCAGTAAAACTGCTTGAAGTGTTGGCCCACTATGCGAACACAGGCAAGGAGACACTTTCTCCATTCATTGACAGCAGTATCGATAAAAATGTTCTGCTCCAGACCAATCCAGGCTCTACCAGTTGCTTCTTGACTTCACAAACATTCCTGAGCTTTATCTGGTAAACACGCTGCTGCATGACAGTCAAACCTTGCAATAGACTGGCTGTTGGGGACCACAGATTAGGATAAATTAAATTTATCGACGTTTTTTCATTCATTTCAACACGTATTGTGCTTGGTCTGATTTCTCCAGGTAGTGCAAAAGCAGACATTGGGTGAGGTGGAAATTAAAACACTCATTTAATAGCCAGTTGTGTCAGAAATATTTCTGCCAAATATTATTAAAATCTGCTACCTATCTTCATTCAAGTTACGACAGATAATATCGGGGATGTTTTTTGGGACACAGCGTATATTATACATCAGCATCACATTCAGTGTTAGTCTAATCTTCTTCCTGAACGCTCCTTGCATATAGTACATGTCAAATGATATAGTGTCATTTTATAGCAAACCAGTGATTTGACGCTAGCTGACAAATCAAATGCTGTCTGTTTCCTAGCAAACATGTCCACAAGTCGTCCAGGAGTTGCAACCACAATGTGGGCACTGCAACAGCATAAACTTTACGCTTAAGGCCAAGTCACATTGATTTACGTAACTGTTATAAAGTGCTAATTGGCTTTATCAAATGTTAATTGTCAACATTCATTATTTTTCTGATTGCTAATGCATCTTAATACCCTAAAATTAAGATACAAAGTACGGTATTCACTTTTCCCTTTTCTTGGCTTCGGCCATCTTCGTACTGTGACGTCACATGCAGGAGGGTTGCTAATGAGCTTTATTGCCTTGAGGTTAAATGCAGCTTAATTTACAGCCAAATAGCCTCAAATAAGCCAATTTTTCCATAAATAGTTAGCCCACAATATTCCAGCACATCATTAATTTTACAAACCGCACACCTCTAGTAGTGAACAGATAAACAATAAAGTAATTCCTGATGTCACCTATAGATGCAACATTACTTGTATTATGAACCCGACATTATTCTGAGTAAAACCAACAAATTTACTATGTTTTCAATGCGAATGTCAGTTTGGCAATAAAGCATCCTGAACGTGATGTCATCAGTTATTGTGACACGTTCGGATGCATTCGGCTGGCACAACATGTTTCTCTGAAAATTACTTCAAAGCGATGTTTTTGTTACAATTGGTCAGCGTATTATTAATTAATGTTACACTCAACATGTATTTAGCCAATATCATTTTTGGTATGACTTGGCAATTAACAATAGCACAACATACACAATATAAGTATTAAAACCTCTTCTACATGTTCAGCAACATTTTCAGCAAAAGATGTCGGTTTTGAGACATTTTGAGGACCCAGCCTTACTTGGAGAAACTCCAAAAATGGCCAGATAAGCAAAAGCTAAATATTGTTTCTTTTGTTATATTATTTTAATTCAAGATATACCAAATAATAATATAAACACAGTCAAAAACTTAGCATTCTTTTAGAAGAAAACACATACTTTTGCATACATATTTTTTAAGAATTTACGTAAAAATATTAACACAAGATAACAGAAAGCAACAACGACAAGTATGCTACTGTGACATACATGTAATCCGCTACTCCGTCTTGCTCAAACTTGTTTCACTAGCCAATTTTTCCAGACTTATTCCATATTAGAACTTTTGGAAGTTGCGGCAGTATCAGTTCTTATACAGCCAATCAACGACCAACATTAAAGCACTGAAGAACAGCATACAAGCAACTGGTCCAAATTTGGTCAAACTCCGATCCCCCACAGCCAGGGGCCACACAGCCAAGTTTGCCAAAGCCACAAAAGCAATTAATCCATATCCCTTTACAGTATCACTAACCCTATCCCTAACCCTTGTGCTGTTCAGATGAACTGTCCCCTTCCTCACACATGATAATTCAACAGAAAATACATCATATTAGCAGGCAAAAATAATTCAGATAGTACAAATGTACATTGTACAAAGTTACGAACCCATGCTGGAGAAATTTGTCCACATCTGCTGCAGGATTATTTCCACCAATGAACAGCATGTGAGTGAACCTGCTGTCGATGTGACGCAAAAAATGTGACAGAACTTCATCAATCTGTACAGCAAGTTCACGGGTTGGTGTGATAATCACAGCTCCAATCTGCAATTTAACAGAATTTACAAAGAAATAATAGCTTATCATTATAACAGAGCACACTAGCACAGCGGACCACATCTTCTACATTGAAAGCCAAGACAATTTTGTAGCAACTGCAGTAAGTCACTGGAAATCTTTTCTTTGTGACCACGACACACCGGTTTACTTCAGAATCACGAATGAGACAATTCAGAATGAATGTTTTACTGATACGTAATTTCCTTTTAAACTTTATCTCAGTGATACTGAAACTTGCTAAATGTTCCCTAGTAAACAAAAACAGAACATGACCGATGTGCCCATACGAAGTTTAATTTGCATACTGCAGACAGTTAAAATGGTATAAAAAATAACCATATAAACTGATAAATATTTTACATGTATTAGTGACAAGACATACCATGTGCCTACCATATTGTTACATATCATGTATGCAAATTTACTACTTACATCATGTTTCCGTAATTGTTCACCTCTCCGTAGAAGCATTTCCAGCAACGGAATTACAAATGCCAAGGTCTTCCCGCTACCAGTCACTGCTTCTACTGCTACATCTTTGTGATTGATAAAAGTTGGAATGCAGCCAGCCTAGAACAAACCAGCATATTAATGATACTAACACATCAGGTATTTCCACACCAAAATCTTATGATACACACTTCTTGTAATCACACAATCTCACTCGGATTGTCAAATATAGACTATTGTAATTTGGCACATCCAAATTTTTTTGAAAAACTTGTGAGGTCAGAGTTATGGTTGCATTTGAAAATGGATGAGAAAAATGACCAGTCGATATTAACAGATTTATTCTCTGGACTGCTTTGACAGATTAGTTGACTCTTCATAAAAGTTTCCAGCTCACTGTCTTACATTTTAGTTCTTTTATCATTTAATTTTCTGTTCCATTACCTCAGTAAGAGACTGACTAAAAAGGCTACACCGTTGATTTGGTCGTGGTAGTGCAGAGAACATAGAGCGATAAAAGGGGACTTTACCTGAACAGGAGTCATTTGCTCAAAATGAAGTTCGGTAATAGCAGATAGTATTCCTTTATTTAGCTTCTTCGACGTGGATCTCCATGTTCGTTCCATGACTCAAACAGCTGTATACAGACAAACAAAATAACAACCTATCCTTCAACATGACAACAAACCAAAACATCAACAATATCAAACGTAAACACTGAGTAAGTAAATCAGGAAAAGTAAATCAGTGCTCTACAAGGTGACCAGTAAAAACAAGCAGCTACGAAAGGTACGGTGCGAGTAGACCGCCAATTTAGGCTAGACAGAGACACCAAAACCATTCGATCAATGTTCTCTGCTCGATACTCGATAGGCTTATGCATAAAAGCCTTTTTGCACGCAAAAATATAAAAAATTAAAAATGTAGTTTTTTGGCTTAAAAATCTCGAAATTTCTTATTTTACGATTATTGCATAAGCAACAAAGCTACAGCGGATGATAGGCTTAAATATAGGCCTATGATCGAGCTGCATGGTTGTTGAATTCGTATGCGTAGGCCACTTTTACGCCGTGCGTAGGCCTATATAGCTCAACAAGTTGGGCGATGACGTCATGCGTAGAATTCCGACGACGACACAATATTTTCGAATTAGTGTCGATATAAATCTCGATTGAGCCGGCGCGACGCTGACCGATGACATCTGACCTTTGACCCGGCAGCATGTCTGACAGCAAACTGAACGATCTGCAGCGAGCTATTATAGTGACGTCGCATGGTGGCCGTTCAATCGTCCGTCACTCGGCCACGCCCCTATCCTAGTCCCACCACTGGCCACCAGCATCCCCCGCTTTATTCCATGATCCCACCTACTTTTCTGCTTCGCCCACGTCGTTCTATTCGCGCAAATAGTTAGGCCTACTTTGGAACGTAAAACGAACGAATTTCAGATCGGCACGACTAAAATGTAAGGCATGCATTTATAATAAGTTTAGATTCGTAAATTTGTTATTTAGGTGCGTATGGATTTAAAAATTTGGAGCTTTTTATTAGAATAGGTACGATTATTGTGCCGAGTCACGTGGTGTGCGGGACGACAACGTCATCTCGTCTGTAATTCTTTCCACATCATGGAGCGACCGAGCGACGAAGATGTCTGCCGATGGTCGTCAGTGACTGGTGCGGTGAGTTCTTTGTTCCAGGCTGCTGGGCGAGCTAGAGCAACACGCACACGTCCACAAGACGATTGATGGCTGGATCATAGAAGAGCGACGTGCCGCTTAAAGCCCAAATTCTATTACGTCGCCGATATGTCGAGATGGTTTGTATCGGCGACTTTCGTGATTTGTATCCACAACTTTCCTCGCGGGGAAGTTTCGGTGAAAGTCGGCGTAATGGAATTTGGGCTTAACTCGGCTCACGTTACGACTAGCGGACAGGACAGGAGGGCTGATCGCTCTCACTACCAGGAAGCAGCCTTCTCTGAAGTCGGGCCAACCCTCGCTTTTTTCCCCCATTAACAGATCCATGAGAAACGCTGTAAGTTTCCCCAGCAAGGTCCAGATGCATTTTTACGCATTTTGGGCTCCCAAAACGGTGCGGATCTCATGGCGACCTTTTTGGTCGTTTATCTGCAATGCAAACAACTGCGTTATGTTGATTTGTCAAGTAAAAATGCTTTTCAGTACTGCACACCCTTAACGTTTTTCAGGAAGCATATCATGTTCCACTTGTCAGTAGAGTGAACGACCCTGCATGGTTACGACGACGTATGCGTCCAGCTGACGACGCAATGGCAGCTGCTGCAGCCGCTGTCACATGGCAACGCTGCCCCCCTAATTGTCTATTCTAAGCCAGCCGCTTTCTTCTTTCCGACGTTTGGTGATGACAATCCGTCGACGTCAGACGTCTTGCTGGATCGGACGTTTAGTAATGTGAAATGGCACTGCAATATGCGAAAAGTCGATGTCTTCAAAAGATAAACTATTCGGCAGATTGATATGGTCTCAATAACTTCTGATTGTCATTACTTTATGTTGAAGAGTATCGTTAAAAAGTTGGCTAGCAACAAATCTGAACATACAGTATGAGCACTACGCTGTTTGGGTGACGGAATTGCTATTTTTGGTATAGTAGTTGGCATAAATCACTGTCTTTAAGAAGTTTAGGGTCGTTCTTTCGAATTCTTTCATTTTTGCAGATGAAAAGTACCAATTTAGGCTACAGCGTTCCGAAGCATATTCACTGTCAGGCTCTATACATGCTCTGGTTGGTAGCCCTAATTGTTAAGGCTGTAGTAAGTGCACAGATCAGCTGCAGCATCTCTTGCTCTTGCAAACTTCTTCGGTGCAAAATTTTATTGGTTGCTGTGTTGAATGATCGAATAAGATTCAATGATTACTGCGGTTCGTTCTCCTGTTTTTAAAGAACCGACCGTGATTAAAAGCCTAGCTGTCGCTAAGATGGGCCGACTGTACCACCTATATCTGAATGCCAGCGTCCAACTGCGATTTTTTAGAGTGACTGCAATCCTATACATGTTATGGTGACGCTGCTATATCGAACACTACAATCAACGCTAGGACACTGTACGGTAATTCGACGCTTATGGGTGATGGCTGCAGGCATAAAGTGCAAAACTGCGGCCAAACCGCTAAAGACATGGTTACTTTTCACAAGCTGTAGAAACTCTCGTCATCGCTCTATCCAACGGTACCATCGCCAACCCCTACGACGTACAATTTCGCCACAATACATGCGTTACAAACAACAGAGCACAGACGAACAGACAGACGACATAACGGTCGGCCAAAAACACGATCGAGACGTCAGACGTCAATTTGTTAGTGGGTGGTCCGATGACGTTGGCCGTTAATCGTCAGTCTGCAGTCTGCAAGCCGACGGACGACAGCGAAAACTCATAACGTGGCGCCAGCTGCTGCGCTCATTGCATAGCCGACGCACCTGCTAGCGCGCTGCATTGTGGGAGCGGTCACCGGGGTCACCGCTGCCGAGAAATAATGAGAACGATGTATTTCAACACTCGCGTATAGTTCACACTATTTTAAACTAGCGAGACGTGCGTACGTTACGCAAGAATAAGAAAAAAAACGCAATTCAAATTATAGTCAAAAAACAATCGCTGAAGAAAGAAGCCTTTATGTTACAAAAAGAAGTTTTTTTAGAAATGAATATGATTCATGAATTCGTGACATATGATGCTATGCAAGTGTGTTTTTATTGATTGATTGCATAATACTGAGTGTTCAAATAGGCATAGGCCCTAAGCTAGGCCTATATTCGGGGAGTTTACACGTTCGGAAGAAATGACTATTACAAGATTGCTGGTGAAGTTGGGTTGGTGGCGTGGCTTAGCAGTAAAGCGTTTCATTCGATCAACGAAGTTACTCTACGCCGGGCCGGTTTAGTACTTGGATGGACTGCCTGCGGGCAGGTAAGCCATCTATGTAACCAGCCGCCTAGGTCAACTCAGCCTTTCATCCCTCCGGGGTTAGTAAATCGAGTACCGGCTTATCTGGCTGGGGTTTAGGCAGTGATGTGTCCTCGAGGACTTGTCCTCGTCCTCGAGGCGCCTCGAAGACAAAGAGCAATGTCCTCGTCCTTGTCCTTGTCTTCGTCCTCGGGTCCCAAGTCCCAAGTCCTTGGCTTTGTCCTTGGCCTTGAGACAAAGTCCTCGGCCATAATACCGACGTTTTTAATAAATTCTGTTTATTATTTATTTATTACCGGCAGTTAAACACAACTGAAAAAATGTTGAACATTAGTTATTGACATACCGAAACTCGTGATGCTACTAGTAATTGGAGCCCACTCAGTTATGTCAAATTGGTCTGATGTTTTTATGGTATCTCACAGGGTTCAATACTTGGCCCTGTACTCTATGTAATTTCAGAACACCATTATCTTTGACAACTGATAAAACCAACACGACATCGTTATCAACAATATCATTAGACCAAATTGGTCTCAAGACCTACAAATTTAAAGTTGTAAGCCTACATAAATACAACATGATGGAAAGTTTGTCACAAAAAAATTAAACCTACTAAGTCTGAAGTTGCGAGAGTCACAAAAAGATATCAGTTTTTTGTTTATCTGATTTTTCATCGTTGGACTATTGCAGTAGTATGATGCTACTAATGACGTTCAAAATGTGCAAAATCTGACTAAAGTTACCCCAGTTGACAGTAATGTGTCGTTGGGGTAGGGCCTTTACAATGTAATTGGTTTTGACCTTGAGTTTTTTGGCCTTGGTCTTAAACTTGGTCTCATGTCCTCGGCCTTGTCATTGGCTTCAAGTCCTTGTCCTCGTCCTCGGGTCCCGTGTCCTTGGCTTTGTCCTTGTCCTCGAACACAAAGTCTTTGATAACATCACTGGGTTTAAACGGGGCGTGTTCACCTGTGTCGGGTGGCAGGTAACACGTGGGATCCCATATACGGCATCCGTAGCTCTGGAATGGGTCTCCATTAAGACCTATAACACCACTTTTTAACCTTCAAATTATTATAATCTAACATTAAATGGCAGACAGCGTGCGACCCAAAGATCCATCATGGATGCGGCATGAATAAAAAAGCTCGTGAAGCACATGTACTTGATATCAGGCCATTGCTGTGCGATTGCAATGAGGTCATTTACTTGGTCAGTCTGATTAAGCTAGATAGCATGGTCCGTGCGTGGCTTGTCCGGTGATTTCAATGGACGCTGACCAACTGTCCCGTCTGTTGGCGAACACATTGAATCAGAACGAGATGAGCAACCGCAGCTGCTAATCTAGCTGCAAGCCTGCGACAGCTGCTGCTGCTGCTGCTAGTGCAGCGTGGCTAATCGATTGCGACAACGCCACAGTGCAACGTCAACAAAACGTGATGTATTAAAGTAAAAATGAGCTCGTATATGGCCATACGTGTGCCATAAACGGTTATACATTGCCTCGTTTAACCTTTTAACTCTTTACATGTAACCGCGATTTATTTTCAGCAGTGTCACATTGTGCTTAGTTTTTTTTTAATTTTTACAGATTTCTTTTCCAAGATTTGTTTAACTTGTTGTGTACATAGGATAATTAGATGTCAGCGGCTGCTGTTGCTGCTGACATCTAATTCTATACACAACAAACCGGCTATTTTTGCAGTTATTTTTGGGATTATTCTTAAAGCTGCATGGATTCTTGAGTTTTCACTTTACTTTTTTTGTCCTTCTCGTCATACAAACAACTACTATATCAGAACCCTAAATTGTGTAACATGTAAATTTTAACTTAATATAGGCCATATACTATTTTTTCATAAGCAGCAGTTAATATAAAACATTGCTAAATAAAAGCGGCTAAATGATTTTAGTCTTTTTGCGACTACTGCTTTGCTGATATCGACGACATGTCAGTGATTTCATGTATTAAGCTACAGTCTTGCATTTGAGCATAATCTTTGTGTAGGCTTACAAAGACTCATCGGATTGCAAGTGGTCGTGTGTGTATAAACAGCGGGAAGACCCGACATATCAATGGCTTCCTGTGGACAGAATTAAACGCCTGGCGAGTGACATAGTGTAGCATACTGTGCATGTTCTCGACTCAATTAACTCGTTGCCACAATGTCTCGTTGTTTGCGCTGTTTTTATCGTCTGCGCGCCCGCTAAATCGACGCATCGCATTTCGGCCCATCCGGTCGGTCGTTTCCGGCGTTTCCCGGCGCCCTGAATCGAGCTCCGAACGTGAGCAAAATAATGAATTTACGGTTATTGTGTGTGCGCGCGCGCGCGAGCGCGGTCTCTAGTCCATAGTCTTCTGTTGCTGTTATTTACGGGCAGCGTAAGTGGACGCGTTGAGTCAAAGCTCATGCTGCCGAGTTGGTTTGATAAATGCATCCTGCAGAATGTTCTGTAGCCTACACAAATGCAAAGATTATTTTCGTTAATGGCGTTCATGCGGAAAGAATGTCAGAGGAGCAATAAAATGCGGTCGTACCAAGCGAAAACGCAGATAAGTCGAGTTGTTTAAGCTATCGAGAAATCTGGGTAGACCCCTAATCTGACGCCATAACCGCCGTCTCCGAATAATTTTTTTTCGGTTAGCCGCCGACGCCGAAAAAGTTTTTGGCTAAACCAGCTTAGCCGATAAGATTTTACGCGTAACCGCAGGAAAAAAATTCGGCTAGCCGAATTCGATCAAATTGACCTAACCTATATAGCAGCCTGTAGAAAATTTTTGCAGACAATTTTGCCAAATTCCGCGTGCCACTGCGGCCTTCCATTTGTAAGTAAACTGAGCTCTATCCTCTTCAGAAACTTTACTTTCCGAAGGGCTGACAAGCATAGTGACATTGTGCTGAGTTATGCTAGCAACGTACAAAAAATTACTTATATTTTTTATGTTTTAAGTGTGCAATCTGTCAAGTTGAGTTGCGATTATTTACGATTGTGCCATAGGCCTATATTGCGACAACTGTTAGTATAACCCACAGCTTTTGGCAGTTCAGTTTGATTTTTTTCGTGACAAAAATACGTCATCAAATCAAAATCGTACTAATCGCTGGTGAATTTTTAATTAATTAAGTAAGTAAGTAAGTAAATGATTTATAAAGCGCCAAAGTCTCAGAAAGAATCAGGGCGCATAGGATGATGGACGCTAGGTGGCAGAAAAGGCTGACTGAAAGTAGT
>Ga0056128_1008922_pt1 | contig 12626 bp, 8 predicted proteins | sample WorMetLIZISLAND2_FD_71113 | JGI IMG/M metagenome (GOLD analysis project Ga0056128, IMG submission 71113) | Marine gutless worms symbiont microbial communities from Max Planck institute for Marine Microbiology, Germany - Olavius geniculatus... ...
GGCTCGACCCCAAACGTCGCGAGCCCCGGAGTAATTAACTTATCTTCCCTCCTCATCTCCCCTTCTTGACGGGCCTGGCCGTGCTTGGACTACGGTCTCATGTAAGAATTATTCTTAAGTCCCGTTCCACCTTGGTGATCTTTTCGGCTATCTTCCTGTAGGCGAGTTTATGTGCCGGCGGTGGATCGCGCGCGCCGAGAGGCTAAGGCGCCGACTGCAAACTGAGCACAATAGTTACCGTGGCTTAAGATGGCCGCATATCGTGGCGACACTGGGCGGGTACCTGTATTCAAGGCAGTTCTACGTAGCAGTGATACGGTCTGATACACGGGTGGTTGTATACGTAGGCCTAGTGGTACGGCCTAGTATCTTGCAGCCAGGCGCAGCTTGCGGCACTAATCACTTTCTGCAATTAGACCGAAACGAATTAAGACGAGCGAATTAACGACAGACGGAGCAGCGACCGTCGTTCCAAGTCCTGGAAGACTGATAGTGAAAGAGCAAATGAGCAAGTAAATGAAGCCATGCGGTGTCGCCGATTGATCCTTTCCAGGTATTCTGCGTCACTCCAGGGCCGAGGCTGAGCGACAAGGAAGGTGGAAAAGACAAACGAGTCACGAGAGACACGCTGGACGTTTTCTCTGAAACATCAAGTAACTAAAGTAAGAGATTAAAAACGCACAGACCTACTTTTAACAAACGTGCGTACCTTTTTTAGCTGACCGTACTTAAGTAACGGTCGAGCTTTTGTTATGATTGTCGTCTGTCCTTCCGTCCGTCGTTATCCTCTGTCACGGATGTATTGGGCTAAACGGTAGGGCCTACGTGTCAGGGGAAAACTATTTACACGAATATTTAGCCACATATTACTTAGGCAACTTAGGCGTGCAAAATTTCAGCTATTTAGTACAAGAGGAACATTTTCAAATTTGGGGTTGAAATGAAGGGGGTAGAAAAAATGTACGCTTTTCAATGGAAAACTGGTTCTTGTTTCTAGTCGCTGTGATTGATAAGTATAGCATGACTGTAAGCTTAATATAAAATGAACGCTTATGAAATACCTGCATGGTTTTCGTTGAAGTGATTCGTTTGTGTAACCAAAAAATTAGTGATTTTTTAGCGACAGTTTAATTTCTAGTTAGTGATTAACTAAATCTAGCTATAAATACTGAAGGTTCACTGCCAGGTCATTCACGAACTGCCAAAGCGTTTCACGGGTCAATTAAGTCCCAGACTGTGGTTGAACAAAGAGGCAAGTCCGTAGTCGAGATGCCTTGCTGACTGCATGAGTGGAGAACGAAGATGAATGGTTTCGGGAAGGGTTCCGACGGGTCTGCATAACCATGGAACTCTAGACAATACCAGCTATTATTCAGGCCTTCTTGGGTTATCCTTGGAATTCTATTCTAGCTATTTTATAGGACTCCTTCGTTTGACAAATGTAACGGCCAACGCTGCAGTTACGGTCGAATTCAACGAATTCAAATTGCGACCGACGACGTTTCAGTTACAGCTGCTGCTGCGGTTGCTGCTTATCCAGACACCTGTTATCGTGACCATAACGTGGACTAAGAAAGGGATAGATACAATTAGTGCACAAAATGATAAAACGTCCACGTAACAGCGACAGAGCGGGGGAGCGATATAATGGGGTGTTTGCACGATCCAGCAAACTTCCAGAAAACTTTCAGCAAATGTATTCAAAATACACGTGAATTGCTGTACGTTTGCTTTATCGTGTAAACACCCCATAAGGCAAGACCTCCCTGTTTCGTCTTTGTGTATGTGTTTATGTTCAGTTTGTAGGTGGCGAAATATTGCACGTGATTTTTTCATTGCAATTGCGATTTCGATAGACCGATAATTGGCGAAGAATACACAGTCTTCGACAAATTTGGAATTCTATGAATGCTTCCAGTTACCGTTATAATAATTAATAATTATTATTACTGTTGATGGACGTTAAAGACGTATTAGATGGACGCATTAAGCGACAGAACTGACTGAACGGAACTATGAACTTAACTAAACTAAAAAGCCAGTTCAGTTGCGTTACACGGCAGTTCAACAGATTTGACGTCTGTAACTGATGCATCGTTCTCTGAGACAAATGGAACAACGTTCCAACTGCCGACCACTGGAGGTGAACTGGATTTTTTCGAACGTTTCTTTCCTGACCTGTGACACACTTGGTGACTTGATTTTACATATAAATATGTTAGTATATTACACTGTCTGTGCCTGAAGTCTTTTGAGTTGGCTTTCACGCTCTGTTTTGATGTTTAACTACATTGACTAAAATCAGTGTATTTTCATCACTTGTTGATCAATTTTAATAATTTTTGTGTCAAAGTGTTCAGGAACTAAAAAAACTAAAACTTTGTCACAGACATCTCCTATGTTATAGCAGAAAATTTCTCAGTATTCCAAACATTTGGTGTTTTACACATGGAGAAAGTTTTGCAGCTCATTATGAATTAATTCCAACAAAACTATAAATAGGCACCATTTAAAAGAGAAAGAAAAACTGTAAACACTGGTGAAAAAATTATTATCCTAGCCCATACATAACTCATGCAATTGCAAAATCAAAATCGATGTATTTTTGTACTTGCGAACGTCATTATGAGCAGTTCTCTCAGTACTCAGCCTTAAAAGTGACTGTAGTACTTTATATAATTACGATCGGTAGTGCTGAAAGAGTTAAACCACGCTCAGATCGCACAGACCGCACATTCGTTTGCTTTCTGACGCACGATTGCAGCTGAAAATTGTGGAAACAGTATCAGCGCAAGCCGAGTGTGGTTTAAGTTCATTTTTACTTGTAACTGAGTTAAGACGTGGCGGCGGTGATGCGTGCTTGTTTCAGTCGCTTGTCAACGTTGTCGATGCGTCGTCTCCAGACTTCAGACTCGGGCGTCTACCGCTGCTCCGCTACAAACGTCGTCGGCAGCTCCCGGTCGGCCGGCGTCCACATCTCCGTCAGACCGAGTACGTAAGCTTAAGGCGATGTCAGACGAACGACAAAGTCGGCCGACTTTTGTGGGCGTGGTTTAGTTGCCCGACAAAATCGGCCGACAAAATCGGTGAACCATGGTCCATGACACCACAGATATGCATGACACACGGCCGATATTTTCGTCTGCTACTTCGTACGATTATCAGCTAGCACAACAGCCGAATGCAGATCGCAAAATAATACTTGCATCACTTTTTTCTGCATCTAATGAACGAAAATAATAACAAACACAATAAATAACTGAAATAAATATTCATCTTCCGTTATAAACAATCACTATGGCAACATAAACAAAATTTGTTGTTCGATATACAAAAAGTCGGCCGACAAAATCGTCGAAGATAGAACATGCTCTATCTTGGCCGACAAAATCGGGCGATTTTGTCGGCCGACAAAATCGGGCGATTTTTGCATGACGCACGACAGATTTTTGTCGGGCGATTTTGTCGGCAGATAAAATCGGCCGATTTTGTCGTTCGTCTGACATCCACTTTATTCTTTTTACTGTTATCTGTCAGAGACATCATAGGACTCGCTATAGGCGGAGGACGCTTTTCTCCGCTTCCTCGGAGAAACCAGTGGACTTAATGCTGTCATCCATCGATCGTCCATTATAGTGGAAACCTCACAGGGCCGGATTTGTTTTTGTCAAATGTGGGCTGTTTGTCCGATTTTACGCCTAAGTATGTTAATGTCACGTTGTCGCCAGAAACGTTTTGATGGGAATTTTGATCACGATCCACGCGGGGCCTTTCTCTTGCGTCCCCTCTTCTGCAAGTAAAATAATAACATAAAGGAAAAGGAAAAGTTAATAAACATCGAAGGGAGTTTGTCAGACCTAACCTAAAGTGTACAATACGCCCGTTTTTTTCACATTTCTTTGATGCCCCTGCAAAAATTGATTAGTTGGGTGGGGTAGTCACGTGACACTGAAACGTGAGCTAAAATTTGCCTTTGCCGTTGTCTTTTTTCCAGTAATTCTTTCGAAAGTTGTCCTTTATTGTAAGGTACAGCGATGATTAGAAATAAGAATCGCTACAGAACAAATCTAGGGCAGTATACGGCAGTATATGCGTGGCCCATTTTTTGCTTCAGTGTTTCAGCCAGCCATAGCTAAGTGGATAAGCATTATGCGAACGTGACATGTCATCGGAGTCGCTGTTTATTTTGTCTGTTTACTTTTTGCTCGTCTGTTTTAGTCTCCAGTTCGGTGGTTTTTCTTGGCAATAATTAGCACATTTTGAAGGCGCCAGTGCTCCACTCTCTGGCGTTAGTGCTGGGCAGTCATTCGCTGAAAATAATTGTTAATGTTTAATCAAGTCGAAGCGATTATTTTATTTTGATTCGAAACACATGATCGTTGGCCCTAAATTATATGACGTGATTGATGCCTATCGATGTCAGTGTACAGGTGCGTACAAGGTGAACAAAATGTACTAAACTGAAATGACCCAGTAACTGAAACCTCAGAACTATATTATCCCATTTTAGTTCATTGCATTTTTGTCGCATTATACACACCTTAAGAAACATTTTGACATGTAAACAAGTTTTTTTTAATCAGTGACGTTGTAATATTCTATACCTTTCTGCTTAGTGGAATATCATTGCTTTGAGCGTACCGCGTCGCCGAGTATGTGTACTATAGTTAGTGCCTGGGACTGACGTCTAGGCCAATTGGCTATCACTATTCTTGGCCACGGCTTTTTTTCACTGGCGGCGATAACGATTGAAGATGTGCTTACCTTCTGGTCCGTCGTTCAATAGAAGCTTTGATGGTTTAAGCTTAGACTCCACTACGTCAGCAAGTCCAGAAGAAATCAAAGTGATGGAGTCTGGGCTTTATTGTTTAGTTTATACCTATTTTGTCTGACATCGCTATGCTGACAGGTTTATAACCTGCTCGCTCAATTGGCCGCCGCGGACAGCTGTATGTAGGAAGAATTTACATTACATTACTTCTCAGATTCGTGACTACTGACCGCGCCGACTGCATGACGACACATCATTTTCACGTATTTGCTGACAAGGAAATTGTTTTTATCGGCTTTGAATCACACGGCTTCTTGCCAGAGTTATTTTTAGTATTAATCATTATTATGATCAGTTATGCGAGTTTAGCCTCGCAGGATAGAAATATTTTTCGGTAATCATGAACCACTGATCTTACATACAAAGAAAACAGAAAAAAGTACAGTCTTTGACGTTAACAAACATCAGTCTAAACAAAACCAAACATCGCTGTCTAAAATCGTGTCACGTCCGGCTTTCCATGCTTGATTTTTCAAATACATGGGCCAGTTTTTTAATTATCGTAAGACAATGTAAGCTACCTTCGTACATTGTGTCCCACCTGCATGACTCTTGGGCTTATCCATTATGTCGACTAATACGAACATTATTCGGCCTCGAAAGCCCGACACATACTACTCCGGAATATCGGGGAATTTGCCGCTTCCCCGAAATGGTACGGAACCGTTTCTTGAGCCATGGAAGACCACACAATTGACATCCTTATGACGTCGTCATGAACACTTCTGCAGCTGATTCGCCTTGTGACGTTATGGCCTATTTTTAGCAGGACCATGACTTGAGAATGCGAGGCCGAACGCTTGCAAGAAATGACCAAACATTATTCCTCGGAGACCATTGCTGCTGACTGATGCATGGCCAGACTCCAACACCTTCTCCGCACCAGTGCCATTTTCGTCGTTCGCATTTGCGTTGATGGTAAATGTACACACTGTAGCTGCCAGTTTAGGCGGATCTGTGGCTCAAGCGAATTGCCCGTCGCTTGCGCTACTTCTGTCAGAAGAACTGGGCGAACTGTCGCCGTGGCTGTGTTATGATGACAACATCATAAACGTTGTCATGTCTGTTATCATTATTTTTTATACTGTATTGTATTTACTGTATCCCAGGAGTTGAAAACAAAAGTTAAAACAACAAAGTCTGGAAATTTCAGTGCTTTTTCTGGATCAACAAATATATCGCTGATTAAGATAGAGTTATAGCGCTGTAGCAGAACAGAAGAAAGACGTAACATCTCGAGAGTCCCCACTGCAGTAAATACACGGTGTTTCATAAAAGGGACCCCTTTTTCTTTCTTTCATAATTCACTCAAATGACGATCAATTTACACGAAATTTTTACCAGTTGTAGCTGAAAAAATACTAATTCAAAATATTTCAACAAAATATGACCGTTGATTAAATATTCTTTGCTAGTCGTGACGCAACGTTGACGTCATAATGTGTCGTGAGTACAAGCTTGCTTGTCTCAACGGTACTGGTGCTGTCACTTGCTACCCTGCTTCGACGATGAACCTAATCTGGTTTGCTGATAAAGAAATGTTTATCGTGTCAGCACTAAGCAGCATGGGGACTTGAAATCAGGTGTTTCGCGAGCTAGAAACTCAACCATCTCGCAATCTCTGTGTGCTGGTGCACTGTCTTGCTCGAAGCTGCAATCAGCAGCAAAAGTCAAGCTATTCCAGCAACTGCGTGAAACTGATCTTTTTGGGCGATTTTTGTGGCTGCAGTGGTAAAACTTTAACAATTTGCCAACAGAGAAGCACATTTAAAAAAACTAAGTTCACCATCAAAGCAAAGCAGCTACTCAGCAACTGACAGCACCAGTTGAGACAAGCAAGCTTGTACTCACGACACATCATAACATCAGTATTACATCACGACTAGCAAAGAATATTTAATCAACAGCCATATTTTGGTAACATATTTTAAATTAGTATTTCTTCAGCTACAACTGGTAAAAAGTTCGTGTAAATTGATCACCATTTGAGTGAATTATGAAAAAAGGGTCCCTTTTTATGAAACACCGTGTATATACGGTTGATCGACCACCCACATGATTCAAGAAATCTATCGCTGAGGAGTGAGGAGTAATGGTTATTGTCGTTATACTCCGTTTTAGTTTCAGTTTCGACTATCGCTAACGAATTCGTTGTTTTTTTTGTTTGGTTAAAATTTCGTTTTCGTTATCGACGAAAATCGCGCTACCTTCACGGGCGTCGTTCGCTGGCGCGCAAGAACACCTTGGATTGAGATTGAGATGGTTGTCGTGGTTGGCATAGTCAGGTGTCAGCCAGCCGATGTGGCGGTTTGTGTTCTAACATCCATGCAATCAGCTGCTTATTGCTGCTGCTGCTGCTGCGTGATGCTTTCAGTCCCAGTCCAACGATGGATCGATCGTCTATTACAGTGAAAACGCCACCGGGTCGGATTTGTTTTTGCTAAGCGTGAGTCTTTATCCGAGTTTACACTGAAAATTGTTGACGTCACCGGGCAGGGGCGCCGGTGCCACGGGGGCAGCTGCCCCCCCCCCTTTGCCCTTGTGCCACGGGGGCAGCGCGGACTCGGGGGCAGAGAAGTGCCCTTTTGCGATGCAACTAGACTTTGACTTCCTGAGCTTTGTTATCTGCATAATGTAAATTAACGCTTTTCCTTTCTTATTACACTTTTAGACATAGAGGTCTACGTCTACATTTTTGGTTAACTGTTGGGAATTTTTTCTCCTTAGTGCCAGTGTATTTTCTGCACACATATATAAATTTGTGTGTGTTTTGGTTCGTTCTGCGGTAAAATTCTATTTACTGCCAAAGAGTAAATGTTTTTATACTCCAGTAACATGGGCGGCGCCAGAGGGAGGGGACAGAAAGAACAGCTGCCTCCCGTACCCTTGTCCTTGCCCCCTCCCAGAAAAAAGTTTTGATGGTGATAAAGTGCCCTCTGGGCACTCATGCGAATATGTGACTTATTAAACGCTATTTTTGCAAGACAACGCAGATACCTGTAAGTTTTTTCTGCATTTCCAAATATGAAAAAGCAGGCAAATTTGCGGCTTTCATTGCATGCCCAAAAGCTAAAAGTGTCTCAGCTTGAGGGGGGCTTTGCCCTCTAATCCCTTGACCCCCTGACTAGGGGCTCTGCGCCTAGGCCCCGCTATATCTTTTCAATGCGCACAACAACTAAATTACTAAATATATTAGGCCTATCCCCTCTGCTCTGGCTTTTGCCCTTGCCCCCTGTTTCCCCTAGCTTTAGTTTTGCTAGCGCCGTCCAGTAATTACTAATTAAGCCTAGGCCTTAAGTTACGGTATATATGCGACGTACAGTCTAAAATAGTTTAAGCAGAAAGTAATGCAAAGCACTGAGATGTGAAGACTTCTGTGGTCTATAGGTCTTCTGTAAAGCCCTCAAGCATCGGTGTCGTGGGTAAAAAGTAGGCGGAGCAGAATCGCAGAAAGTTCTGATTTTTTGACAAACACCGCGAATTTCCGACAGAAATAATTACAAATGCTCAGAATTATAACTTAATTACTAAATTTCCCCAAAATCGTTTTTCGCCACTAAATGGACGAAAATGTTTTAACAATTTTTCGGCAACCCAAAATTTCGGGGGGAGGGCGAGGAGAGGGCAGTTGCCCTTTATCCCCTTCTACTCCCGGAGGTCACTGCTCTCCCTGCCCTTTGTGGTTTCCGGCGCCCCTGTCATCGTTAACTTTTTGATGGAACTTTTGATTGCACAGCTCAAGTTTTTGCCTGTTAGTTGGGTTTTCCTGGCAGCGTGCATGCGCACTTTAGACTTAACTTTGTCGCAGCGACGCCGAGAGCCACAGCGGGGCCCAGGGAAACATTCTCGCAGGGCCCCTCTGTGGAAAAAATTGGATTTTTTTTAAAATGGCGCATTCTGGTGTACTATATATTTTTGAACAACGGCGGGGATCGCAAACGTCACGGGGCCAGGGGTACCTTCTCGACGGGCCTGCGTTATTGTACCCTGAACTGCGTTTTATTTTAATATTTCTGTCAGCAGTCAGCCTGACTGAAGTCTGTCGTAGAAGCAGCAAGCAGTGCGCGGTCGACCGCATACACTAGGCCAACGTATTTTTGACGCGCTATGCTGTAGGGCGTCTACGGCACGATGTGTCGTCTGTCTGTCCGTTTGTAACGGATGTATTTTTGTTCAACAATAAGTCGTAGGGGGTCGGCAATGGTACCGTCCGATAGGGCGCCGGCGACTTCCTATAAACCGTCAATAGTAACCATGTCTGCAGCGGTTTGGCTGCAGTTTTCAATGGAATGTTTCAAGCTATAAGTGGCCGTAAGGTAAGGGTGAGAGATAAAATTTAGGTTGCTATTGATCAATAATAAGAAGTGGCTAATTATTGGCCGCAAAATGACATAAACAAATCATTGACTTGCTTGGATGACATTGAAAGTCAGTACTGCAACAGGAACAGTATATGCTGTAGCGCGTCTTTCCTAGCGACAGGTGAGCTTTTTTCTAGATGTAATTGACGTATCGTAGCCTTCGTAGGTGAGTCTAAATCGTAATTGTGGCATTGCGTATTGCATGTATACAGAGAGGGCGGTACATCCAACGATGGCGTATGCGACGCTGTGTCAAGAACAAAGCTACTGCGTCAACGGTGTCTGTTACTTCGCCATACGACTGAGGCATCCCGTCTCATACTGCGTGTCAGTTGCTGCTGCTCTGCTCAGATTATTTATAAACTACACCGTGTCTCAAAAAACTGTGCCACTTTTATTTTTTGAAGACCTGTGTGAAACATCGGTGGCCGATTTTAATAATTTTCGGCACGCAACATCTCGAAGAAACCTGACGTGAATGACTGTAGTTTTGCCCACCTCATCTTAATACTGTTGCTACACTACTTCGTGAAATGCCAAAGTCGTAGTCTCTCACAGTTTTTTTTGACACGCGGTGTATTTAAGCGATCAGAGATCCTAAACTTCAACCCAGAAACGGTGCTGCCACCTGGCAAATGCAAAAGACAGCACAGCTGCTGTCACTCACTCACTCACTGCTGCGTGTAACCGGCTGTGGGTCGTAGCGCCCTCCACGTTGACCGGTCGTCAGCAAGAGCCCATGCGTCGGCAGCAGTGAGTTCGGTAGCTGCTGTCTCTTAGTGGTAAATAGCCGTATTATAATGGTCTAGAATAACTGAAAGAATCTGGATCGCCACCAACATCTAGCATTTTCTTTTTAGCTCATTTTAGTCGATCCCTCCGACAAATTTCACCAGTGTCCCTTGTGTCATCAACGCAACCCTCTTTGCAGATTGCCACGCCCGTCAAGAGGGGAGGTAAGGGAGGGAAGTTTTCCCAGGGCCCCGCAACGTTTGGGGGCCCCGACGTCGCTCAAAAATATAAAGTACACCAAAATATGCCATTTAAAAAAGCAAAATTCAAAATTTATTTTCTTAGACCTGCTCCGTCAGAATGTTTTCCCTTGGCCCCACTATGGTTCTCGACGTCTCTGCAGATTGCAGTCTTTCATATACCGACCGGATGGGAGTCATATGAGGAGGGAAGGGCTTGAGTCTCTGAGAAATTTGGCTGGATAATGGGTGAACATTGGAATGGCGCTCCCCTTCCAAGAAATCGTAGATTTCAGTAATACGGCGTGCAGAATGCGTGCAAGCTTGCGTTTTGACAAATCACGGTGATACATGTAAAGGAGTATGAATGAATAATGAAATGTTGTAGATGTTATACGGGGTTCTATGGCGCTCGTTGCACGGAAAAGCTTCCAGATCTTCGATCCCTGTCAGCCGCAGGTGGGCTACGCAATAGCAATACACTGTGATTGGGCATGTAATAAAAATATTATATCACCGAGCTAAATTTCATCTATCATAACACGAACGGTGTTGAAAACGTTTACGAGTTTTTTTTCAAAAGCAGTATATTTGTCGCAGCGTCAAAAAATAGCTCACACTTTGTCTGGTTGATATGTTTGATTTTGTAGTTTATCGCTCCATTCAGTAGCCTAACTCATAGCTGTGAGATAATGTGTTGTATCGTTTGAGAACTGGTCATTACTGTTAATGGAATTTTGTCCTAGTTAGTCAATTTCATTTTTCTCGTCTGCGAACCTAAATAAATAAACAAAGTAAGGAAGGAAGCTTCTAGTCATTAAATTGTAGCTTAAAAGCACGCAGAGAGTGCAAATTTCGTTATACGTTTAACGTTTTACTTTTGCATATTCTCTACCTTAAGCGTAGCCTACAGCGTGCCAGTTTTTTATTCACATTTAAATGTGAATAAAAAACTCTGTGATTTGTTGTCAGATGAGAGAACGGCCGTCACTAACACAAATCGTCGGTCAGCGTTGTACAGTGGGAAGTGAGTACCCTTTTTCTTTCCTACTCTTTAACCGTTCGTTTATAAAACTCACAAGTAATGGCTATCTGCTTATCACAGGCTGAATGGTAGTTCAAGCCATTGTGTTAACGGCAAATTTTTTCCTGTGGGTATAATGAGAATGCCAAAAATTCGATCCCCCACAGAATCGAAACACCTGATGTGATTGAAATATTAAAATGTTTACACAGTTGATTACATTTGCTAGACGACGTCCTGCGGCAAACTTCATGAAAATCCGTTTAAGGGCAAATTCTCGGCAAATGTGTGAGATATACGCCATTTTTTATTATTTATTTATTATGTTTTAAAAACTAAATGCTGTTTGTTACAGGGTGTATAATCCATGTACAGGGTGCGCTATAATAAGTAACACCCTCTTGGCGTTTCATTCGGCGAGCATTCGATGTGGTCTCTAAAGGACCCTAACTTGAACTTGGTTATCTAGAGATGCGAGAAGCTTTTAAGGTACAGGATAACAAGAAAAGTTGTCGGTGTCGCGTGCTGACATGACACGCGGCCCTCCGTTTGGTTGCCGAACGTCTCAGGCGTTAACAGTGAAATAAGTCACCGCACAAGCTGCTATACGCAAAATAGGCCTACTACGAATTATTTTCTTAAGGTTTTTTTGCTGTCTGGTGACCTTGCTTTTCGAATTTCGACCTTTCGAGCTGAAAATGGGCACATCGCGAAACGACGTCTTGTAGATTCCTAGAAAAAGTCAGGAACGAATTTTGATGAATTTTCTGGAGGGTGGCATGTGTGTAGGCAGGTCAAAGCCGGTCAACAGCACTACAGTAAATCAGTTCAAAATTGTTTTGAACCTCAACTGCAACCGGAAACACAAAGTTAATCTAAATAGTTATTTGTGATAGTAAGTGTTATATGGCTTTTGCCTGTGCTTACTCATGTCATCAGTAATACTGGTGGCTTCGGTGAATTCGGTGATAGTAATTTTTTATAATAAACATTTTTAATAAATATTTTTAATTTAATACATTAGGCCTATATATTATTTTTTATTATACACATAGCGTGTCGAGTCCGCTAAGCTCGCCAGGTGGCGGCGCTATTCTGGGCTGAGGTCTGAGGCCTCTAATCGCTACTCTAGTTAGTTTTTCGACAGTGATTTGTAACGTAGGCCTATTTGTTCGATGCGTTGTGTGACAGACGTCAGGTCAAAGCCGGTCAATAAAGCAGGGTACTAATAAGTAACTACGTCATATCGTCATTATTGAGCTTCAACATTGTTTACTTTTCATCAGCTGATCGACGTCGTCCATCTGTTTTCATCACACCAGCTGCTGCTGCTGCTGCTGCACGAAGCTCTTCGCTACTAGCAGGTTGGCTGTCCATTTAACTTATAGGCCTAGCCTTAAATATCAAATCCATGTATTCCAACTTTCCAAGCGCAAAGA
>Ga0056128_1008930_pt1 | contig 12620 bp, 10 predicted proteins | sample WorMetLIZISLAND2_FD_71113 | JGI IMG/M metagenome (GOLD analysis project Ga0056128, IMG submission 71113) | Marine gutless worms symbiont microbial communities from Max Planck institute for Marine Microbiology, Germany - Olavius geniculatus... ...
TGGGCTGTATGCTAGCTTAATTGGGCTTCGCCCTCGCCGGCTCAAAGTGCCGTCAAGGGGATGAGCTCCCTCGCAATGGACCTAGCTGTCTATGCGGAATCTTCTTCTTCTTCTTCTTCTGACACATTATAGATCACTTTGGGGATGGCCTTTCCAGGTAATGCAAATACAGATAATAATAGAATGGTTAAGTTTAACCTTTACAGAAAAAAAACACAAAAAATGGACCAAAGCCTATACAAAGGATTCAGCCGCCTGCCACACTCAAGCAGACAGACAGACAGTTTCTATTAGACATATACACAGACAGAAACATGCACACAACAAATTTTACACATACTGTAGCAATGAGAAACAGACACTGGATGAGCCAGCAGCAGACAAATGTGATTGATGCTGGATTTTGGCCAGACTTGTAAGAACAGATGGATTTCAGATGAAGCCAAAGCCAAGGTCAAACAAAGCTGTAGTGAGACTAATGGCATCGATCTTAATTTATATTCTGGGGACAGGGAAAGAGCAAATGGAATAAGGCAAACTTCTATCCATAGGCAAACTAATGCGGATTCACTCAACTGTTTTTAAATGGCAAAAGTGGGGGAGCAATGGTAAGGGAGCAACTGCCCCCACCCTCTTCCAAGATCGATGCCACAGAGTGGTAGAGAACAAAGTGGACATGCCTCGAGAAGTTCCTGGTGGTTAAGGTGGTTGCGTGGATCAAGTTCGAAGATGAGGACGTGGTTGACACCGGACGACCTCCAACCATACGTGTTGACTCCAAGCAAGAACACGAACAAGATGACGAGAAACAGGCCGCGATACATGCACAGAGCAGGGTGCCAGTCCATGCCACTCACACGGAAATTCACTATACACATGCACAATGCATCCATAATCTAGTTCAAAAGAAAACTGGAAATAAAATGAACATTTATGGGGATGGGGAGGAAATTACGCGATAGGTTTAACATGGTCTAAAATTGTCGCAATTTTCCTCGCTACACGTGCCTAAAGCGAAATAATCAATACAACCGGTCTTTCATTTGAATCACCAATCATAACTTCAGTCACATCATAATGAAAAAAATGTGCAGATAGAAAAAATAGAGGAAAAAATACAAGAATCTTCCAAATACGCATGGCATCGTAGACATTTTGAATTACAGAGAAACCTGCCAATTACATGAAACATGTCACATCCATTGGACTGAGAATTAGGTTGGTCTTTAACAGTAAATTTTTCAATTATTTCACAAGGGCAACAACAACAAACTGGAATTGACAACAGTAAATCAGTCAAATTTATAAGTATTCTCATTTTTAAGCTAACTATCTTGTTACCTAACTATTTGTTACTGGACAAAAATGATCATGTGGTACATCACTCAGCACAGTCGCTGACACCATGAATATTAATGAGCTGGATCCTCACACCACCTTCCAGGAATGAGCTCATATACACACATGTACATGATCAACAACTGTGCTTCCTTGGTCACATGCTCTAAAATACATGCTCTTCTTCAGATGCCAGTACTTTTGGGCTATACCAACCAACTCAAAGCATAAAAAAGACGTGGCTGTCAAAGTAGTCCATGTAACTAACTACACAGACTACATGAACAGGCTGACTGGGATGAAGACTGATGAATTCGTGGCACTGTCACAAGACTAAGAAGAGTGGCATGAACATGTGGTCACATGTAGTGGTGCACAACCATCCGACTAGAGAGAGAGAGTGACTGACAAAGTCGACGAGAAGCAGACAACTAACCTTGATATACAACTACAGCTGATGTCCGTAGATAAAAGTCACATAAGAAAAAACTGTGTTAATGATTGCAGTTCGACAATCAGAATGAGAAAGAGAATTACTTGAGATGGTAGCAACAATCACGAGCACGAGAAACACTCCAGCGAACAGACCAACACGAAACGTCGTCCACGTGCTTTGCTACACACAATGACAAACCTCACACAAACTATACCATTTACTTCACAAGTCATGAAACGTTTCTGACATCACTTCATCAGGTTCTTAAAGTTGTAGTTTTTAGGACCGCCCCTGTTTCTTTTAGTTACGCGTGCGTGCTTGCATTTTGTCAACTGTGAACAGTCGATGGTGGCATCTGGTCTATACGATGGTCCGCTTTTCATGCCTGCTGTGACAGTCGTCTGGTGGCCCAGTTGCATCTCTGCAGATGTGACCTGAACAGCACGTGCTGACTGATGTTACTGCGCATGTGCGAAAACTCTTCTTGGTGAAGAGACGACAACTGAACGTTATTACCTGCCTGAGCACTCGAACAGTCAACACGTCATGCTCTATATATACGTTAGTGGGTAGTCAACGTTTGACAAGACGTACGTGAAATGACAAACTACGTTGTATGTTGTACGACAAACCTACGGTTACGAATGACTTCTAAAGGAATGCTTTCCTGTACGTCTACGACTACACAACACACGTCTGCGAGTCAGTTGGCGTGTGACCCCGTCAACGCAGCACGTGGCAGGCGGTTCCTCGTCAGCCGTCCGACTATCATCATCTGCCACCCAACTTCCGTCTTCCAGCACGTGGCAAGCGGGTTCAACAGCAGCCACCCGAATACCGCCTTCCGTCCGCCATCCTCCGGCTTCCACCTCGCATCACCGACCAGCTACAGGACAGTTGCATGTTATGTTTTTGTTTGCTGCTATGCTTTTATGTTTTAGTTCCATTCCCTAGACAATAGCCATTCACTGTTTATCGTTGTTCATCTTGCTTTAATATAAATTTTATCAAACTGTATGCATTATTGAGCAAGTGCTATCTAAGCCACACAAGCAAAAACGTAACATAGTTTATAGCCGACCGTACCAACGATCATGATTATGGTATGATGCTATGTCCATCAATCTGTCATATCTGTCTGTAATATATGTATTGTGGCTAAATGGTAAACCTTGTCAAAAACTGTCCGAAGAAGCAAATTGGGTTGCCAAACAACTACCCTTTAGTACAAATTCAAACTAAATCAACAACTGTCTGTCAAAAAATAGCAACTTCCTTCCCCATCATGTTTTTAAACCCACTACACTACAGATACATACATGCAGTTGTACCAATTGTGTTAGGTTACCTAAACCATCCTGGTATGTAACCAAGCCACCCAGATCAACTCAGCCTGGCCATCCCTCTGTGGGTAGATGCAACAAGTACCAGTGAAAGCTGAAATGTAAACAGGCACATCCTGTGACGCAGCAGCTCCATACCTGTGGTCTTACAGTGTAAACAGGTGTCTGGCTGACGACTAACAAAACAGACATCAGTGCCACCCTATATGGGCCTTGTGGCTTGGGAAAAACCGAACATTGGGTTTTTACCTTGCCACCGAGTGGAGGCACTCTCAGTCGCTTCATTGCTTTCTGTCGATTTCCGGCCTCCAACTTTTGAGTGAAAAGCAGCTAAAACAGCAGACACAGACATGTAAAGCAACACAGTTTCCATGTGCATAGGCCTTACAGTATATTTCATCGCCTAATTCATCCTCCTATCTGTCATCACAGTGTCCGCAGTTTTATACAACTACCCTCAATCTCACTCCATTCAACTGTGATGACTGAAGGCGTCTCACATCTGCTTATACTCGTAACACCTGGATGTCCCAGAACACACTGCCAATCACAGTCATGAAATGTACATGTTTCACAGTTCACTGCAGCATAGAGTTCACTGCGTCTTGTTACATTCACACAATACACTCTTGACCATGACGAAACGTAGATAAACTACACATAATAAAATTACAACCATATTTTAAAAAAAATTCTCAGCAAACAAAATAAGTTCAAAAAACACCAAAAGAAAAAAACAGCGTGATTAACTAACAACACATGAACTTTATTTCACGAGTTAATGATTTCACTATAAATTGATATGTTAGCAGTCAGCACGTGTAATAATACAACCTCGATCTCTTTAATGAGCTGGTCAACTTCTTTGTTAGTGTAAAAAGGTGCAGTTTCCACGTTGGCTTGACGCCAGTGAGAACCACGATCAGTCCTTAACAACTAATACACACAGGACAAACTGATGAGAAATTTGTCTTGGAAAAGTATAAAATTTTGGGAAAGTATTGTAAGTACTAGACTTTCAAGCCTTGTGCAAAACTAGGCTTTCTGCAGCAGACGACATGCTGCGATTATAAAAATAATGTCAGTGTCGGCCCATAGCCTAAGCCTAAACCTAAGCTACATCCTGCCTAGCAGCATATGGTCCTATCTCACAATGGTGAAGTATCCAAAATCTAATCTGCGATCTTGACCTTTGACCTAAGAGTGACCTTGAAATTCACTAGGGTTCTTGCGGTTGTCGAGATACATGTTTGTGCAAAACTTCGAAAAGCCAAGGGCATTGGTGGCAAGTAACACTGTGTGACCTTATATGACAGTGTTGGTCTGTAGCTCCGTAGCTAGACACAACCTTTAACCTTCACCTTGTCGTGTTTCTTGAGAATCTTGCGAAAGCCAGTGAAGTTGAGGGACTGGTAGTTCTGCAGCAGGATGAGACTGAGGTAGAACTCGCTGAGTGCCAGCTTGATGTCATTGAGTGACTTGTAGACCACTGGCTCGGCCGCGCTGTCGGGGTTCCGCCGTCGTCGTCGCAGCGTCGCCGGCACGATCGACCGACGTCGCAGCCTGTTGACCCCTGACATCTGCGACATGTCCTCCACGGCACTTAGATCCGACTGCAGTGCTGCAAATTTGCGCGTTGCTTCTGCTATCTTCTCTGCACATCAGAAGCGCATAAGTATACATTTCATCATACCCTCAGTGTATTATGCTAGCACAATGAGGCATAATAAACTGTTGTGAAACATGCTTATTCCATGACCATGATTGATGGCGTGTTCTGCATGGATGTGCGTGTTATAAACAGATGCAAGACGTGCTTCAACCATTGAACGAAGAGTGAAGTGGCACTGCGAGCGGTTATAACACTGTGGTGTGAGTAAGGTCGACGGAGCAGGTCATCAAATAATACACTCTATATCAATATTGCATATCTTCACTTCTATTGCAAATCATCACCACTGCCATTGTAAACTGATCTTGTGGACAACAGATTTGTCATTTCAACATTGTGGTATTACAAACAATGTCAGTGCTCAATAATTTCAAAGCAAAAGTGGCGGTGGTCAGTCAAAGGCCAGGCAGTGCCCCGAATCGAAGTGCCAGTAACCCTAAAATTGAGACACTTAAGATATCATAAAAGAAGAAAATCAGAGTGGACCTCCCGCTCCCCAGTCAACCAAGGGGCCTGCGCAGTGCCATGAGCTCATGAGCCAAAAAACAAGTCTTGATACACTTTTAGCTTGAAAAACGCAACAGGTGTACTTGTATAAAAATTTAGTATTTTTATGACACTATGAACCCCACCGAGGTCAGCCACCTTGCCATGGTGGTGGGACTCAGCACCGATGACCCAAAAGATTTCTAAAATCTGGAGGCGAGGAGCGACTAAGCGCTGACCAAATTCGTGTAGGCATATTGCTACACGATACCAGTTCTCTTGTGCTGGTTTCAGCTTTACAGCTGACTACGGCTTTATAGCCGTCTACTTACGGCTTTACAGCCGTTTATTTACGACTTCACAGCCGTTACGGCTTTATGGCCGCTACCTGTAACCTTCTGGTTACATTTGGGGACGCGCATTGGGCCGAGCTGATACAGCCTCAGTGCTGGGCAGGTGTAAGAGCCTGTCCACCCCGGAGGTAAGGTAAGGTAAGGTAAGGACACTATGAAGCCCAGAAATGAACAGTATACCGCTACTGTGACAACATGAACTGCCGAACAGCAAATGCCTCCAAAATAAATGTCAATACGTAGTACAAAACAGTACCAGCACGAATTAAACCCTGCTTAGAAACATGTGACAGTCAATCAGTTTGAACAAGAGCAGTGAAAACTTAATGGCGAATACCGGAGAAGAAGGTGTTGATCTTGCACAATTCTTTGTCGCAGTACTGAAAGAAGCATTCGTCGAAACGAGCAAAGAATGCTACAATTGCTTCATGGTCTCGTGCTGCAATTCATCAATCAATCCCTGAATAAGCACTTACAGAAATGCCAGCAGTTCACAAGATATGCCTGAAACCTGAAAGACCTGATGCTGTTATACGGACTGAGCATTGGGTAACATATAACAATATTACTCAAACCTGGTTTTAGAAACTCAAAGTTATCTCAAAAAATTGATTAAAACAAAAAACAGCACTTCCAAAAATATCAAATCTTGGGTTATTGCTGACAGAACAAATAGATACATATTCTATGATTAGTGCATGAGCAAGTAAGTGACTCATGCTGTCATGAGCACTGGTTATCACATACAGTTACTGGTTATGAAACAAATGAGTCACTAAATGCAGACATCATGAATATTAATAAGCTAGGTTGACTGACTGGATGAGAGCAAGAAACTGGCACTAATAAACAAATCCAACATAACCAACTGTCAGCTGACGGAGCTTGCTCGACGGCATCATAAAGCAAAACTTTCATGGCCTTGACAACACACAGATACACCAGCCGGTAGACAGACATGCAGAGACACAAAACCAGAGAGATACAGCTCAAGATACACACAGACACATTTCTGAGATGACAAGAGTATGTCATACTCAATCCTCACCGCAAACAAAATACACAGTATATACAGTATTACATTAATAAATGTGACAAAAACACACTAACAATTGTAGCTATGGTAACAAAGTAAGTAGTTTCTTAATGGCACATCAGCACAAAATAGGCCATTCAGTAATATGGTAATAAAAACGACTGATTTATAAAATGCAAAAAATAAGTTTCAAGGTAACTATTATATCAAATCAAAAAGGCACCTAACAATAATTCTTATGTGTGAAAGTTGACTCAGCTGACAAATTTTTTCCAGTTTTTCACTGACTTACAACTAGCTACCTAACACTCTGTGTCAGTTATATGGTATACGCTATAATCAATGAAATCATGATCGATGAATAGATTTACATCATATTATATTGGATCACAAAGAATAGAACTTACTTCATAAGTAACATATTGCTTGTGCCATTCTGGTGTAACATGTGCTGTCAAATGCTCTGAAAACTTCATACTGCCTGCATTTAAAAACAACATGGTGCTTTATAGGTATGTTAAATTCATTTTTTTCCAAATTCAAATTTCGACCGCTGAAATTCAAACTAAATTCAAACTTTGTCTATCTATTTGTGGAAAAGCTTAAGCAATGTGCGTTTGATGTCTGCACTGAGGGGCGAGATGAAGGTCACAGCACACATGCCACATGCCAGGAAGCAGTCTATCAACAGTGCAATCAGCCAAAACGTCAAGCCATGTCACCCTCTATTGCCATCGATTGATGTCTGCTCTGATCTGGGCCACCAAGATTTGTCACTTTGATAGCTTGCATCAGTATACAACAGGTGCCACAAGGGTGCAGTGCGAGACGGAGAGTAATGAAACGCTGCGGCGGTATGCAGGGACGGGAGTGGAGGGGAGGGGTAAGCAAACACGCAGTGGGCATTGCTTGAATTGACGGCCGGCAGAGAACAAAGAAATCGTCACACAGTGCACCGCTGAAGTAACAGTGTTCCACTTTGAAGGCAAAACCGTGTGCGTCTAATTAGTGATGCTTGACTTTGAATATCGAAGGGCTGAAGAACGAATACAAATTTGAACTTGAAAATCGAAGTTTGCAAATCCAAACTTCATTTAACAACCCTAGTGCTTTAAACATCAAAAATATAAACAATGAAACAACTAAAAATACAATGTCTGCTGCTGCATCCAATGACAAATCGTCATATTCATATGAAAACAACTCGGAAAAGACAATGAAATACACTTACAGCATCAAGCGTAATCTAATCAATAGCAGTAGCCTAGATCAGTAATCAATAGACCTACTGTAGCTTTGATATAGACCTAATTATATGTGTCAGCTTCTTGATGTCACTCAATGACAACAATGTTTTCCATCATTTATTGCACATAGAATAAGCATAGTGACACACCAGAAACAATCAGACAGTAAACACAATACAACATTTATAGTATTAAACAACAATTAATAGATTAAGCGCACACTAAGAGACTTTAAGCGTCAAGCGACATACATCCAGCATGATCTGCGATTTAGTGGTCTGCTAAATACCCACGGTCCGTGGCTGCGATGTGCTAAATTTTGGTCTGCAAAATACCCGTTGCTTGGTCCGTGTAAAACTGAACATTTCAAGTCATGTATGGCGCCAATGCATCATGTACAGTTGCCATTTTTTCTTCCGTCCCGCAAGGATCAATGCTTAGTCCACGGCTGTTTATTTTGTACGCTGCCGACCTCCCCGACAAAATCGACGAACATGGAATCAACTTTCACGCGAACGCCGATGATTCACAGCTATATATGTACACTGTGATCACTGCGATACAGCTTCAGCTGCTGCACTACTTAAACACTGCATTACCGACGTCAGTGACTGCTAATCGATTGAAGCTCAATGCAAAGACAGAGACAGAGCTGCTGTGGACCAGTACAAAGCACAGTCTGTCACTACTTGATGGCTGCAGTCCAAGTCTGTGTCTTGTAGATGACACCATCATTCCTAGCAAGCACGTCTGTGTTCTCGTTCTCACCATCTCGTCTGACCTCAGTCTGGATAAGCATGTCAGCAACGTTTGTGTAGCAGATTTTTCAGGCTTTGACAACTCTGTCGTATTCGAAGGTCACTTGATTCTGACTCGTCTGTGACACTCGTCTATGCCTTCGCGTCATCCCACGTGGATTACTGCAATGCAATCGTCGCTTCGCTGAGGCACCGAAGAATGTAACGGACAGGTTACAACGAGTGCTAAATGCGGCTGCATGCATTGTCAGTGGCACATGAAAATACAATCACAGTCTGACGGACCTCATGCACAACAAGCTTCACTGGCTTGATGTTCCAGACCAAGTGAAGTACAAGCTGGGTAAGCTGATGTAACGAGGTCTGATGCCAGCACAACCAAGCACCTCGGTACCTGATGGACCACTGCTTGCTAGTCTCTGACGTCGTTTTTCGACAGCGTCTGCATTCAGCCAGCAGTCACCAATTTTCCGTGCCACATCATCGGCTCAGCACTTATGGCCATCGGGCGTTTTCTGTTGCCAGACCAACTGTCTGGAACTCACTGCCTGATGACCTACGTGATCCGGAATGTTCTGAAGACAGTCGCTAAAAACGTTTTTGTTTTCACAGTACTAGTGTGTACAGCGCATTAGAGTTTTTTTTACGATAATGCGCTATATAAATTTACATTTGACATTCTGAACATGTAACAGTAATGACAGTTCTAATAATTTTTCCCTGTTATCCCCCAGAGAGTAATTAATTTCAGAGGGAAACAGAGAATGACATCACTGAAGTGGTGGTTCAAATGTGAGCGTGCATCACAACAGGCCTCACTGGAATATATAACAATAGCTATTATCTATACAATAGTTATTGATCAGCGCACAAGTCCAGGTTGAAGTATCCGGGAAGCGAACGGAATACGACGTCACTGCAAAGTTCCAAACAGAAACGTCTTTGACATAAAAATGTTGCTTAATGCGGCAACCTGTTGCCAACAAACTGTGCAAATAATACCCGCTCTAAGACGCAACTATGACAATTTAATGATTTGAGAAATTTGTAAAAAATGTAAACATTGCCTAGAATACTTAACAACGTGTATGATTTTTTTTGGATTTACATGTGAGTGAGTGATGCGCAGATGTCAAATGAAAAGTGACTCATTACTTATTTGCAGTTTTTATGCTCTAAAGCTTTAATGCTTTACCACTTTTAAAATTTAAATTTTATTAGTTGCAAATCTGTATTTCTTTAGCTTGCAATGTCGCAAAAATAGAGATAAAATGGTTAAACTAGTAAATAACAGCTAAATTACAGAGTTTGCAGATCCGCACATCCGCAATCTGCTTTTTACTCGTAGCCGTCAAGTTTTGCTATAATTTAAATCAAAAAATCAAAAATTAAATTATAACTTACACTTGACACCGTAAGTTGACATCATCCACTAAACACTTAAAGCAACACTACAAAATGGGTAAAATAAAGTTTTGCAAAGTCTATCACTTTTAGCAAAACTTTATCTCACCCTATGAAAAATTTTTGCCGTTTGATTATTAGCATAGACAAAATAAGGACAAATGAAAATAAGTTAAATAACCTACTGAGACAGACTCGAGTCGAGTATTTGAACAATAAAAAATTACTCAATTACTTTGATGGCACAGCCCTACAGGTGTCTGATTCACACGTATAAATATTTTTGGTTGTGTGGGTGATGTTGTTTACATTATTTACTTGATGACAAAATTGTAAATTGTTCATGGACTGGGTGGGTTACAGTTGCAGACAGATGTTATGTGTAATCTGCATTGCCGATAGATATAATCAGTAAAATTTTTACCGCCATGACTAGGATTGTGATAGTATTTCCCATAACTTAGTGTACAACGTACATGGTGGCAATGATATTTTGGCTACGGGTGAAAGCGGATTGCGGATCTGCGGATGTCGCAACGGACAACGCCGGCATTAAGTCGCAGTTTATTAGTCTAATCGTTGTCTAATCCTATTCTTGAGTTTAATTTTAACCTTATCACTAACTCTGGGCCCAGTCCTAACATTACATTCGCACATCTGCTGATCCGTTTTTTCTCAGAGGTCTGATATTTCTGTAGTAAAATTACGACATATTACTGGATTGGCTGCATGCGAATATGATTGACATTGGCAGCATACAAGTGCAAGTTTAGTGGTGGAGCATAGTTATGAACAGTTGTGTCCGATCAATGTAGTTGCCACTGTTACCACTGCAGTTCTAACAAAAACACAGAAAAATACAAATACGTATAATTAAACTAAAACTTGAGATCAAGGTCAATATGTAAAAATAATTTTTTTCAGCCTGCTTGATTTATGGTGGTGGTAGTAGTCATATCCGCAGTTGTAGCAACAGTAGAAATAAGTAGAACTTGGTTCAGATTTGGATTTGGGATATTTAGTCAGCAGGGCCCCCAAACTGGGGCATAGCACCGACGGGCTGTGGTGTGTGAACAACTTGCCCAAGGTTGTTACTTGAGAGTGCAGTGGTTAGGGATCAAACCCACAACCTCGCGGTCATTGGGTCTGACACGCTAACCACTAGACTACCAAGCCACACCACTGGTGACCAGTGATTTCTTGCAGGTTGGTGTTATTAGCGAGTCATGAGTCGGTGATGTGATCTACTCACTGAAAAGCATCATCAGCACTCGTAGAGTGTCCACCATGCTGTTTGTCATGCTGATGTTCTGCTGCAAAGCATCGCTGTTGTGCACTGTCACATTCTGTATCATACTTCTGTGTGCTTCGGAGTGTCAGGGCATGAATGCAGATGAGAAAAATCAGCTGCGGTACTAGTTCATTTTTTTCATTCTTTGTGACACAATAATTTATAATTCTACAGGATTTTCAGATGCCCTCGGTTTTATTGTGTAGTCTTTGACAAATAGTCAAAAAATAAGGATTAAACTTAAGTACCAAAATTGTCTGGTAGACTATGCAGTTACAAGCAATGAGTTTATTGCTCACTTTGTATGTGAAGTGTCAGCTTTTTACTTTAACACGCACACACTGGTCTTTAATATGTTTAAGTGAAGAATCTCATACTCTCACACCAGTAACAATTGCCTTGTGGAAAGTTTACAGTGATTTCTTTTTGTGCTTTTCAGTTTTCAAGTTGACCGCTCCTGTGTGACAGACAAGTTCGCATCCCAGGAGGCATAATGCAGGCTTTTAGGACTGCTGCATGAAAAAGTAATATTACCTATGGCATGTATATGTTAATTGAGAAACTGCCATTTCTTCTCTGTTGTTTACATTATAGCTAATTGTTGCCTGTGTGGTTGATTGTGATAGGCTGAAGACTCGGCAGATGTTTCATCATGCATATTCAAACTATTTGGTAAGATGCACTGCAGCATGCTTGTGTGTAAATGACTTTCAGATGTATGCGTTTGACTTCACCAGTGGCAGTAGTGTCACAGATGTTGTAGTAACATTATTGTAGCTGTGTGGCACTGTAGAAATACTATGATTTATAGGATTGAAGTTGCCTTTTGGCCATACATGTGTGACAGATGATGCAATCTGTTATTTGTAGATAGTTGTCGTGGCTCAACAGGGCCCTATTAATGTATGCATATTAGCATTTTAAGTGGCAAATGCTGCAGCATGCATGGCCTGTGGAAAAAAATGGCTCTGAGGGATGCACATTTGTGATTGATAATTGTCTGTTAATACTTTATTCCTTGCTTTATAAAATAGTAGAGATGTAGATTCTGAAGTTGCACCTCCTTGTTACTGCTAAATTAGAAATGACGTTTGATTATTTTGTCCACATTGTCCACTAGCTTGTTTTTCGGTGTGCTTGTTTTCAGTTTTAGCATATACTACTTGTATCTGTCGGTGTGTCAGTCTGTCTGTCTCTCCCTCTCTGTGTATCTCCCTGTTTGTGTATCTGTCTGTTTTAGTCTGTCTGGCTGTTTT
>Ga0056128_1008932_pt1 | contig 12619 bp, 6 predicted proteins | sample WorMetLIZISLAND2_FD_71113 | JGI IMG/M metagenome (GOLD analysis project Ga0056128, IMG submission 71113) | Marine gutless worms symbiont microbial communities from Max Planck institute for Marine Microbiology, Germany - Olavius geniculatus... ...
GCTTTCCCTCCCCACTCATCAGGACGGCTGCATAATAAGTCGGCTCTGGGCCGGCGTATTTTTTCTAGTTTGGCGAACACTGTTAATTAGTTCGTTGACGTTGTCGTTCGTTGTCACAACTAATTGCAAGCACATCTGATTGCGAAGGGTAAACGGAAGTTAACCGAACACTCGGTTGTCTGATGACTGATAGGGTTTCATATTGGCGGTCTGCTTTTAGACACTTTGTGTCGCCGACGTTGTTTAAACCAACACTTGTGTGAATAGGACCGTATTAGCGAGTGACAAAACCGCTTTATTGTTATGTTATGTTCATGCTTTATTTGTCACGCCAGTCTAAGCACAAAGCAAGTAGCAAAAGCAGACGACAAATTTAACAAAAATAGTCCACAGTAGCAATTATATACCCCATAGACCAGTTTTACCTCCAACACATCATGCAGGTTTCATCATAAATGTTTAAAGCTAAACACAATTCAGCAATAAACGGCATAAAATAATTGGCACAGATTACTAAGCGAGTGATTCCGAAAAGAATGCTGACACAATTTTTTACGAGTTTTTGGTCAATTTTCCCTGACAAATTTTTCCCCCGACACTTCACAGATTTTGACTGACAGCTGCAAAATTCCAAGACATTTCCGTGTTTTTGAAACGTGTGGCCACCACGGATATTATTTCGGAGAACGTTCAGTCCCAAATTTGGGGAAACAGCGTTCCCCTCGGCTACACCACTGGTGGGGGCCCCGTCACGACGCCATTGTGGCCACACGTGCTTGTAGCAACAGGGCTCATAGTGGGCCATTATGGATCGGTACGGCATACCAGCATTTTTGCCTGAGGAAAAGGCATCCGAGTACGTTACGCAGTTTTCTGAGATTTAGGCAACTGGTCGTGGTTGCTAATGTATGCATCGATCAGTGTCAAAATTAGTGCTAGCTTGTTTATTTGGCAACCGTTACGGTGTCGATTTGCCTTCATTCTTTAAACTGCACTCAATTTGTTCAGCTGATTCTCGGGAAAATAATTATTAAAATTGTTGGCACCAGGTGTCATATTTTTGAGACCAAAATTCTCAAAATTCGATTTCGGCTGTGGCTCCAGCCCTGCCCTGCTGTGGTAATTTCATCACTTCCCAAAATCCACTAGCTAGATTTCAGGGTCCTACTTCTAAGCGGGGGAGGGTAAAGAAGAAGGGTTAGTGAGTGAGTGAGTGAGTGAGTGGGGTTTAACGTCCCACCCGACACAGTATAAGAAGGGAGAGAGGGAACGAAGAAGACGGAAGAGGAGGGGGGAAGACGGAAGGGCAAGGAAGGAAGAGAACTGCAGGGTAGGTAGGGAAAACTGTCATACCCTCATTTATTTTTCTCACTTCGAGTCCTAAGTAGCAAACGTAAAGCAATCGGCCAAAATGGCGTCGTGACGGGGCCCCACCAGTGGTGTAGCCGAGGGGAACGCCGTTTCCCCAAATTTGGGAATGAACGTCGCCATTCTCCGAAATAATATCCATGGTAGCCACACGTTTCAAAAACACGGAAATGTCGTGGAATTCGACAGCTGTCAGTCGAAATTTGTGAAGTGTCGGGGAAAAAATTTTGTCAGGGAAAACTTGACCAAAAACTCATAAAAATTGTGTCAGCATGCTTTTTGGAATCACTTACTTAGTAATCTGTGCCAATTATTTTATGCTGTTTGTTGCTGAATTGTGTTCAGCTGTAAACATTTGCATTTATGTTATACTTATAGGCCTATTTTGGTTAGTACTAGGGTTGTGTTACCCTAGTGTGAAGTTCCAATTGAATGGTTAGGAACTTAGGAGTGTTGCGAAGCATCAGGGAATTTCATAGTGTCCGGACAGTGGTCATTCTGAATATCACGACAAGAGGGAACAGTAGCGTTCCCCCTAGGTAGACCTGCAAAGAAATGAGAACTCTAGCCCCGTCGTTTGGCCACCTGAAAATTTAAAAAATAGGCCTATATACAAAACCCGGAGTTATCAGATGCAGCTTCTGGGGCGGAAAATGCTCTAAAGCGGCCGGGGCTGCGCCTTGGACTCTGCTGGGGAAGCTCTTAAGACGCGGTCTCCCTAATCTCTAGGGGGCCTGAGTACTTCTAAGGGGAGTAGGGGTCGGAAAAAAAAGAGTCGTTACCCCAGATAAAAACTGTAATAGTACACCACCGAGTTTTTACCCAAACTAACGATGCAGGTTTCGTCATTATGCAGCCAATATAGTAACAAACGCAAAGCTACTAGCCGTCGCAAATAAGCACAGAAAAATTCTCGTATACTTCCATTCGCCTCTGTCGCTAAAAAAAACCCGTCCCCAAAATGTTGTTGACCCCTCAAAATGCTAGTGCTGTTTTTGTCTGTTTTCAAAAAGTTTTACTGAAACGTTTTCTTTCGGTTCTTGTGGGTACTATTCGGCGTCACTTTGTTTTGTGAGTTGCTGTGTAATATTACGCGAAATGTCATAACTAAGAATTATTTTAAAAGAGTAAGAAATTCTCGCCGTTCATACTTTTTCGCGAAGCTGCAATCGGAAGCACTGGAATTTCGTAGGATTAACCACAATCATAAATAATCACAAATAATATAGTGGTCTAAAATTGTTTTTCATCCAATTTCTCACAAATAAAGTGACTACCTGAGTGTAGTCTACAGTAACTAAGCAAAAATGGCGATTTTTGACAACGCTACATAGGACCTATGTGAACAGCTAAGTCTTGAGTCTAGAAGCTTCTATTGAGACTTACTAGATTTGGAGTTTTCTGAGTTTAAGTCGGGTTTCAAGTTATTAGAATGAACACTGGCAGAAACTGTCCATGTCAAAAAAATCTAGACGTTTGCAAATGCATCCGTTTAGAAGTTGTAGACATTTAGGCCTAATTGTAATAAAAGCTCCACCATTAGCGGCACAAGAAACTCAAATTAGATTAACACGCAACAGCAGCAAAAATACCGCTTTACAGAAAATGGTAAAATAGTTATGCCCTCTGTATTATTCGTTGCCAAATCGTTATAGGTACGCTTGGCAGTAGAGATCCGAAAGGTTAAAACCAAAGTCAAAACAGTAGGGGTGGCTGTGTTGGTCCGGTGTCGTGGGAAATTTGTCGCACCTGGAAAATTCTTCCCACCTCCATATTGTCAAAATGTAACTAACCCTAACCCTAACCTCAACCCTAGCCCTAATCCTAACTCTAATCTTAACCCTACTCCTAACCCTAACCCTAAATTTAACCCTATCCTTAATCTTAACCCTAACCCGTACTGCTGCGTGTGGGAATAATTTTCCGATGCGACGAATTTTCCACTAGGCCTACACCGGACAATCGATGCACCGACTTAACGCTTAGATTATTTCGAATTCAACAGTAGAGAGATGTACTCTACCAGCTATATGTACGCTGACAAACGATAACGCTAACCGGTCCTACGTCCTGGTGGCACGTTTCGCAGCAGAGATGAGGATCAGGTAATTAACTGAAAACATGCAGAAACGGAACGAAAAGTCACCGGCAGCAAAAAGCACTAAGCTTACTGCAGGCTAAACATTTCATGCAGATTGCCAATTGGACCAAGCACCATCACCATGAACTGCTCGTAGGCTGACTGATGATGTGTCGCTGTCAGCTGCTCATTTGCCAGTCTCTGCATCACAACATCTGATCATCATCATCATCATCATCGTCATCATGTAGGCTTACGTAGAGCGTGGCCACTTAACAGGAAAACCTGGAAAAGTCAGCGAATTTCAAAGTGATCAGCGAAAACTCAAAAAAACGAAAAAAAAGTCAGCGAGAACTGGAAATAGGATTAATGAAAATAGCCTATGAACATCAGGCTCGTATTTCTAGCATGAACGCTCCCCGTAAAAAATTCGGCGGAGACAACAAAAAATGTATAGCTGGAATCACAGATGTTAGGCCCTAAGTTCTCGCGGCCAAAGTGGTTTTGAGACGAGGCCAAAATCGCGTCATCGGCTTCATTCTCGGCGTTGAAACCATGGCCTCGGCATCGCCATCGGCCTTAAGCTTTTAACCTCGGTCTGGCCTTGGTCGTAGTATTTGGGCCGTAGCTTACAATGTCATTCTCACTTACTATAGCTCTACCTTTGAGCTTGGTCTTGGCCGCGGCCTTGAACACTGTTGGCCGTGGCTTCGGTCTCAGCCTCGCAATTCTTGCCTTGGCCTCGACCTTATGATCTCGTCCTCGGCTTAGGCAGTTTGGCTTCGTTTGACATGACTGCATGGTTACAATAGCATGGGGTCGATCATGACGTCACGCTCCGAGAACGGAGAGGGAGTTCACATTATTATGACGACGTGGTGACGAGGAACGGGGGGAGATTAAAGCTATTGTGACGTTGCACACTCACATCTGCGGGAAGGCACAATGGACAGCCAAATTCACGTCGCCAACTCGCCGTATGTTACAGGATGAGTACGCGTAAAACATTTCGGAACATGTTCGGTGCTTAATTTCACACGACTTCATGCATCAAGTTGACAGTAGATAACTCTGATGACAAATATCTATTCTATAAAATAGGGATGTTTCAGTTTGGACTGCGATTGGCTGTGACGTCATAAAGACGTCACGACGGTGATGCATTATCAGCATCATTATAGCTAGCGAGCGGCTACGCTGCAGCGCTGTGGACGTATCGAGGTCGCAGGCCAAGTTGAGGCCCAAAGGGCCGAAAATAAAGGCCGCAGGCCGAAATCAAGGCCGCAGGCCAAGTTTAGGCTTAAAGGGCCGAAAATAAAGCCCGCAGGCCGATAATAAGGCAAAGATCAAACGGACAGGGAGCGTAGAGACCTGTCAGCTTGTAATATTTAGGCTATGTATCATATTTACACTGTGTCCGGCAAAAAAACTGACCACTAGACATCGCACAATAGAAATGTCAAATCAGAACGAATTTGAACAAAGTTGCATACACCAAATTCTCAATAAATTTCTGAAGCAAATTTCGTTGAAAAACATTATTTCTTACCAAAATTATCAAATGTTGAATATTGATAACGAAATATATTTTCTAGCAATATGGCGTTACATACAGCAGTCGCTCAAGTGACGTTTGTTGACGCAATCGAAAATAATGTAGGCCTAAACAATCACAAAATAATGTTTTCTGCAAATGATATCGTGTTTTAATTAAACTGTTGAGACAATAAAAAATATGGTGCTAAAAGTTTATCGCAGAATTTCCCAGCAAGCCGTGGACACTGTCAGAATAAAATAAACGGTTGCCTAATACTGAACACTTCACGTTTTGAGGCGACCTCACAAAAGCTGCTGTAACTATTGTCTGCGTAGATAGATTTTACTGAAATTTGGCAATTTGATTGCCTATAAATGAGGTATTGTTGATGTAAAATTTTGCCAGAATCAGATGTTGTTTGTTAAAGTTACGCAAATGTACACAGGAGTTTACTTATGTAACACCATATTGGTAACGGAAATATTTTGTAATGGATATTCAACAATTAATAATTTTGGTAAAAATAATATTTTAAAGAAATTTGGCAGTCGCTTCAGAAATTTATTGGGGATGAAGTGTGCTAAACTTCATTCACATTTGTTCAGATTTGACATTTTTATTGCATGATGTCTAGGGGGGTCAGTTTTTTTTTACCGGACACAGTGTAGATACGCTGAAACTCATCTCTGTATAGACTGCACTACATGCTGCTGGGGAGAGGTAGACGTTTGTGACGTCATATTAATGATGTGGGTCCGGAGTAGTGTGACGAAAATAATGTGACGAATTGGTTGGTTAATATTTTCTTGAAATCGCGTGGCGTCATTTATGGACGCCCTCAGTTCAGGTAGTTAAGACTCTGTTGCCAATGGCCATGTGACCGATGTAGTCATAGGCGGATAGACCTATTACGAACATTATTCTTTATGATCATTTTTACTTTTTTTCTTTTTAAAAATTATTTTATTGTTAAACTGCTACCAGTAATGGTAAATAGGAAGGATTTTCATGAACTTACGTCTGACGAAGACTCTGACTTCAGCGATGCAGATGGCCTGTATGCGTCTGAACTGCCTGTGAATAACGACGTAGCGGTAAGTGTCGCCCGATGGCGGGAAGTTGACGGACGCTTCGCCAGATGGCGGCAGCGTGGCGTCGTACTGCACGTAACGGTACTGCTTGTAGACCGGAGGCGTACTCGCAGGGTCCTCGTTAGTCAGACCGACCACGAAGTAGCTCATGCGCCGCTTCGCTATAACACAACGTCTGCACTCGCTAAGTATGGTTTCTGTTCGGCTATAAGGATTTCTTAGAGGTCAGAGGTTGTGGCTAGACCTGCGAGTCGGGTTGAACAAGTCGACTTGAGTGGACTTGGGCCTTCCAAGTTGTATCAAGTCGGTCTGTAGTAGCGTCACCATCGAAATTTTCTGGCGCCGTTGGTCTCATAATTTACAAGTCATTTCAAGTCGACCTGACAAATAATCTTGGACCTAGCAGCAGGCCAGTCGAGAGGGTGGGGTAAGTGGGTAAGTTACCCCGGGCCCCGCGACGTTTGGGGGCCCGCCGGCGCTTAAAGGTATAAAGTACACCAGAATGCGCAATTTTAAAAACTTCAAATTTTTCCCCAAAGGGGCCCCGTGAGAATGTTTCCCTGAATCTCGCTGTGGTTCTCGGCGTCTCTGCATTATGACACAATAGGCGTATTTGCACACGTTAGATGTTAGCGCTCTGCAGCAGCAATAGGCCTAGTAGGCTAATAGTTTGGTGCGAGTAGATCTATGCCTTTTGTTTCGAAAGCAAAACGTTTCATACACCGAGACTTCAGTCTCAAAACCAAGAACTGAAACATGGCTTTCGTTTTAGAATCAAAACCAAGTACAAAACCTTTTCACAGGATTTCGACCTAGACAGAATCTTGCTTCAAATCTGAGACCAAAACATTTGTTTCAACATTAAAACCAACAACAAAACTTTTGCCTTAATTTTAGGATCAAGACCATGAACAAGACTGTTGTCTCCAAATCAAAAACTGTACAGAGACTTTGTCTCAAAACCTAGACCAAGACTAAAGTCTCAAGATCAAGAGCAAGATTAAGACATTTTCCTAATAAAAAGACGAAAAAAACTTTTCAACATTGAGACCGAGATTAAGACTTTGACTTTTGTCTCAAGAGACTATTTGTTTTGGGGGAGACACGCGGACGCTAAGACAATAGACTCTTAAGGAGTACTAAGACTTAGATGACGTAGGCTTATAGGTTTCAAAACTGTCTACTGCCTATGGTGAAACGTACTTACTTCATGACCGTGATTGACGGCGTCTTCTGCCTAGACGCATGTGCGGTATACAAATCCCGGGACGCTATCAGTTGTCACGCATATAAGTGGAGTGAGATTATAATTACAATATGGACACTTATAACACTCCTGGCACTACACGGTGTTTCACAAAAAGACCCCTTTTCGTCTTGAACAAGATAATGTTCATATGAACACGGAGTCTGTCCAATGCACTTCGACAGTTTACAGTATATGTCCGTATAAATATAATCTATTAGCTGTTTAGACCGGTAGAAAACATCAAACAGTTTAATTTCAAATTGTACAGCAGCAATGATCTATTCGTCACCAGCGCTTTACTATAAAAAGGTCCATCGTCACCGTGCGTCTATCTTGCACCGTTACGGAGATATGGCGCCTCAAATATTGGACGCACAGACGTGGACACGGAAAGAAAGACGGAAAAAGGAAAAGAGAAAGAGGAAGGGGAGGAGAAGGGAAGGGAAAAGAAAAGTGAAAGGGAAAAAGGAAAGGAAAAGTGAAGGAGAAAAGAAATGAAAGGTGAAGGGAAGAAAAAGGGAAATGGAAAAAGAAAGGGAAAGAAAAAAGGGAAAGGGAAAGGAAAAAGAAAAAGAGGAAGAGGAAACAGTAAGGGAAAGGAAAAGTGGAAGGAAAAGGAAAAGGGGGTGGAAAAGGGAAAAGGAAAGAAAAAGGGAAAGGAAAAAAATAGAAAAGGGGAAAGGGGAAGGGAAAGGAGAAGGGAAAGGGTAAGGAAAAGTGGAAGGAGAAAAAGAAGGGAAAGGGGTAGGGAAAGGGAAAGTGGAAGGAAAATAGCTTATGAAAAGTAGGACGCACGGACGGACGGACGGACGGACGCACGCACAGATACTCAGGTGATTTTATACTCTGTCCAATGCTATGCATAGCATTGGACAGACAAAAAAAACAAAAAAGGGTCCTTTTTATGAAACACCGTGTATACTGAGATGGAAGGACTAAGTAAGTCGTGAAATGAGAAAATAATAAGCGGCTGACTAACCGAGTCTGCGGTGATTGTCGTTGACAACGGTGACCGTGGCTACATCGATCGGTTCCAGTAGGTCGAGAGCCCACCACGGTTCTGTAGACATCGCGCGCGTACAGGCAGATGTCAGCGGGTCGTTGTCAGTAGCCTTAGCAGCGACCTTCCTACGGTAAGTGTTGATCTGCAGCGCGTTGCCACGCAGCGCCGCGTTCACTGCATTATATCAAACACACACAACTGATTTTTCGGGATCCGCGGTGGTTAAGAAATTTGTATCCCGCTATTATGAATCGATCCCGTCTTCGGGATGAGGCTTACAGATTGGTGATTAGACTATTTAGTGGGTATTCCTATAGTAGCTTTACCAGACTTATTCCATGCACAGAATGCACGATAGGAAAAATAAGTATGCCGGTGAAACTTGGCAGTATGTGGCAGTGTTCGCAGCACGAGTGGTGCATGCGTCACGGCGTAATAGCTATACCAATACTCCGGGGTCTCTTATTCCGACACAAAATGTGTCGTAGGAAATGGCGAGCGTGTAACAGGAATTCGCCTTATGAATGTGCGGTAGCATTTTTAGCAATAAAGATTAACTGCATAATTAATGTGAAGTACTGTTAAATTCTGAGTCAAATACTGAGGAAAATATGCAAAATTGTTGCCTCCAGATGAAAAAAGCCTGAATGGATAGAAATTAAGAGGAAGTGTGCAGTAGGAACTTTTAAACATTCTAGGCTCTACAGTTTTCCCGTAAGCGGTCAAAATGCGTCACCCATACTACTTTTGCGGTGAAATATTTGCTCCAAATATTTACACTGTGCAGACGACAAAGCTGAAATCAGACTAACAGCCGCAGTTGAATCCGTCTCCGAAGTACGGGTCGTTGCAGGTGCAGGTGAAACTTCCGGGCTGATTATCACACGCAGCGTTCTCATCACAGCCTCCGTTGCCAGTGGCACACTCGTCTACGTCTGATGATAACAACATGTCACCGCGCAGTATTTGTGGTCACTCGTCAGCTTAATTATTCGCCAAAGTAGGACATACAGATAGCAACATGCACATTGAACATACAGTAGCGTCGTCGCTAAATGTTGGGCTGTCGGAAAATCGTCAGAAAATTCTCCTGTTGTTGTTGAAAACTTTTGGTTTAGAAATGCAAAGCCTGATGCTGAAATCCTCTTGCTTATTTCGGGGAAATTTTGAAAGGGAAGCGAACGAAATTGCACCTCTGAGCATCACTAATCTCGTCTGTCAGAAATTTGCGCCCTCTGTCAGAAAATTGCAAAGTCTTCTTCCCTGTTTACTTTTTCACCCCTCGACGCCATTGTCGATAATGCGACAGAAACAACTAAGTAGAAATTGCGCTTGGAGTTGTTCCAAATGAAATTAACATAAACAATGAGTACAAGCAGTGAGAAACAAACCGTACATGAGCTTACTGTGCGACGGAATAAGGGAGAATTTCGCAGAACGTTTGAACTTTTGATACAGAAGCAAAACCGATTCGGTTTGCAGCGAAGCAATTATAGAGATTAATGACACGTCTAAATAAAATGAAATCTGGTAATAATTAGCCTCCTAAACGAACGCTTGAAAGTCCGTTATAGCTAGGAAACCACCGTAGTCCCGCAGAGTTGCAGTGAATAAATGCCAAAATATAAGTCAAATTTGGTGGAAACCAAATACAGTAGGTTTGGCATCAACACCACAAATAACACCCGTCATTGTAGCACTGTCACCTGAAAATTACATCCAGAAAGTATAGGCCTAAATTAGCGTACACAGACCCTATACGAACCGGTGCAAGTGAATCCGTCGCCATCATATCCATCGTTACAGCTGCATGTGAACGCTCCCTGAGTGTTAGTACAACTGGCTACAGCCGCACATCCACCATTGTCCACTGAGCACTCGTCGATATCTGCAGTGTTAAAACACAGTGTAGTGCATTTCACAAGCCAGTGTAGCAACCGTATTAAGGTGAGGTGGGCAGATTTAAAGCCGCTTACGTCAGGTTTTTTCGCGATGATGCTTGCCGAAAATTACTCAGATCGGCCAATGTTTTACGGAATTAGTCCTAAAGTAACTCCGGCACAGTTTTTTTTTGTTTTGTGGGGGAGACACGCGGCGTATATGTGCCAAGGTTAAAACGGTGACCAATTTGCAAGATTACTAATAATTTAGAACATGACAACCGCATAATTTGCCTCACTAATCTAAATGTACGACAACAGGCAGTGCCGGATTAGCAAATGCTGATAAGCTCTACGGTTCAAACGGTTTCATTCCCAGCCAAGCAGGCCCATACGTGGTTTACCTACCCTGAAGCGATAGAAGGCTGAGTTAACCTTGGTCGTTAGTTGTACACGTTTTCTATACCCGGACGGTTTACCCGTCTGCAAAAGTCATCCATGTTAGTAGTAACCATCTGCGAGCGACACGGCTAGAAATCAAACTCACGACCATTTTGTTTCTAAGTTCAGCGTATACTAACGGTGGCATTAGGCTCCAGGAAAAAACGGAGACAAAAGGAAGCAAGACATAAGAAAAAAATGAGAAAAAGAAAAAGAAATGAAAAACTTCTTTCAAATTTTCAGGGAGACAGTCGACAAAAGTGACAAATACACAGTATTTTCAAACGTGGAGAAATAATCATTCTACAAACCGGTGCAAGTGAATCCGTCTCCATCATATCCATCATTACAGCTGCATGTAAACGCTCCCTGAGTGTTAGTACAACTGGCTACAGCCGCACAGCCGCCATTGTCCACAGCGCATTCGTCGATATCTGCACGTGTAAAAATAACTAAATAAATGACAAAATAAACAAATAAACAAACATATAAATAGTAGTAGTTCTTACGCTTATAGTACAGTATATATGACTGTTCAACGTCTAACCGTAATTGCTTATCGGGCACAACACTCAACTGAGACGGCGGTCCTCAAAGTCCTGTCGGACATTTTGACTGCCGCTGATCGCGGCGACCTCTGGATGATAACACTGCTCGACGTGTCTGCCACATTCGATACTGTTGATCACCCGATCTTACTGCGTCGTTTGATGACTTCCCACGGCGTCAACGGTGGCGTTCACACGTGGATCAGTTCGTACCTCGCCAACCGCACTCAGTACGTCTTTTTCTTTGGCAATTCCGGCTTTCTCTTGCAGCCTCTTAATTCCCACTGTATTTCTCGATAGAGTGTTCCGGTGTCTTCCATTTTAGTACATGTCCCATTTATTTTCCTTTTTTCTTTAATGATATGCTCCAATTTCCGCAACGCGTTTTTCTTTCTGATGTTTTCATTTTTCATTTTTAACTTTGTCTTTCCATGTTATCGTCAACAGTCATTGTTGTAACTTGTGATGAGCAGCTTCCAATTTCTTCATCTCTGACTGGTGGTGGCCATAGCCTAACTCTGCGCAGTAAGCTTACACTGGCGTTCAGCTAAACAACAAGTTTGCAACAGATCAATGTAAGTGACGTTTGCGCATGTCATATTGTAGTTTGCAGCAATACTCCAATACAAAAAGCGTGGAGTTTATGCTGATTTACCGTCGCAGTCTGTGCCGTCTCCGTCATATCCGTCGTTACATGTGCAGGTGAATCCTCCGGCGAAGTTGCTGCAGCTGGCGTCGGCGCTACATCCTGCACTGCCATCGGCACACTCGTCCACGTCTGCAACAACGGAGTTCAGTACTGAATTACGCCTCTACAGACGTTTACAGTTTACACTATAGCCCGTAAGCCGCTACTCATTTCCCGTATCGCTAAGGGTTGGAGGCCGAGTTGGCCTGAGCACACAGTAGGTTCCTCGCAAATGACATTTGAACAAAGAAAAGGAGCTGCAAGTCTTGTGGACTTTAACGATTGTAGCACATTTACTGTCTTACCGTTAACATTACTAAGACTATTATATCTACTTTACGTACTTTTCGCGATGCGTTCCTAACCGTACGTGTAATCAGCCAGATATCTCCGTGAAAAGTCATTCGACCCACGTCATATTTGGTCAGAGAGCAGCCTATGGGTTTTCAAAATTGTTTGATAATGCGCAGTAAGTTACGTAGGCCTACACACACTACAGACTAGATTGATCACAATTTAACATGTTTTCTTGTGCAGCAAAGCAAAAGTGCATAGATCAGTCTTTACCTGTGCAGGTAAAGCCATCTCCCTGGTATCCATCCGTACAGCTGCATGTGAAGCTGCCCACAGAGTTAGTGCACGTCGCTTCAGCGTTACATCCTCCATTGTTCACAGCACACTCGTCGATATCTGTAGTGACAGCGCAAACAAAATTTAACCACTGTTTACAGTCA
>Ga0056128_1008935_pt1 | contig 12617 bp, 7 predicted proteins | sample WorMetLIZISLAND2_FD_71113 | JGI IMG/M metagenome (GOLD analysis project Ga0056128, IMG submission 71113) | Marine gutless worms symbiont microbial communities from Max Planck institute for Marine Microbiology, Germany - Olavius geniculatus... ...
GCTGATAGCAGAATCAATGATCGACTGATCAAATGCATTCACTCATCGATTAGACGTGTTTTAAGCTCATCAGCCAGCTATTTTGTTGTCTGCTGTTTTCAGCATAAAATATTTAATACCGCAAAATTATTAAACCACGTCGCATTTTCTGTCGAATTGATGATGCAAAGGTGAGTCATCTGATACAAATAATCGCCGCGTAATGTAACAATTTAAAGCATCTGTGTTTCACACGGTAGTGCATTGACATAAATTAGCGTATGTAAAAATGAGTAAACGTACATAATAATATCGTCTTGGCCATCATTACGCCAAAAATTATCAAAGTTGGTGGAAATTTGACAAAGTTATGCCAAAAACAATTTTGACTATTTTTTGAGACACGGTGTAGGCCTACATAGACGGTCGAGTCCAGTCCAGCGTCCGCTATGCTTGCCCAGGGCGCCCTGCGCGTCCTTCCCTGACGTTTGATATACGACCAAGCGAACGTGCGTCATACATCTCGTCGCTGCGCGGATAGAGCAAGGTCTGACGGCTGCGGTTGTCGGGACGCTGATGAGAACAGACGTAGCTAATACATATTAAAATATAGCTGCTAGTTGTCTGCGTCCCCGGGACAGTAATATTGTGATGTAGCTAATACACAAGGACAAATGGGCTACGGCCGCAGCTCGCAGCTTGGCCCTTCCTGTCAGTCAACTTTCATTAACCGCTCACACGTGAAGTGAAGTGACTGACGTCCGGGGAATATGACGAAACTCACACAGAAGACGAGTGCCGACTGCCGACCGACAAGTTGGCGTGGAACGTATACGGCTTCTTTCGGTTCGCAAAAACTGTCTTTGACATGCGAGAAACGCAGCGGAGGTGACGGGCCAAACGAAAACGAACAAGTTCGCGAAAAAGTACTCTTACATAGTAATCTACTTAAATAACGTTTAGTAATTAGCTGGCAAACTACAGTGAGTGGAACTAAAGTACGCAAAATTTTGTCGCCATAATTTTGCAGGCTAGTATCGGCCGATTTCAAAAGAAAAACGGCGACGAATGTCTTGTCTTCCCACCGAACCTCAAACGCGTCGCTACACTACCTCGTAAAATATTAACGCCAAAGAGCTAGCGTGTCTTGTCCGTTGTGACAGTCTTGTTGCTGGAAGACGAACTTGTCACAACTATGAAGCACAGCGAGCAAAAACTGCAATGTTTCGATTTACCGCACTTTCTTCCACTAACTCACACAATCCGTTTACGGTAATGTGCGCAATTATTAGAAGACTATTTTCTTGTAAACTTGAAAAATGCAATAACTGGTTGCTGAAACGGTTTTCACTGAAAAAGACAAAACATTTTTAAAGAATTTGTACCTTAACAAAAACGACAAAATACGTAAACTTGTAAGGAAAGTCTCTCGAGAATAAAAAATATGACAAACTTTTAACAAAGGTGCATAGAATTAGAACGCTCAAGCGCAAGGATGCTAATGACAGACAAAGGACTGCTCCTAAAGTTTTTGTGATAGCCAGTGACTGAATTTTATTTTATCTAAACCTACATAGCGTAGCGGCGCATTTGAAGTGAGTGGTATATTCGTTTAGTTTCGTTGCAAATTTTCTACGAAGCACAACAGTAAACGATTGAATAGTTAGCCTATGGTGTAGTATACTTTTTTTGACTCACGCTACAGAAATGTATACGCATCGTTATTAGAGAAGCAGTGGTAAAAATTATTGCCCCAATAATATTTTCAGGACAAAAAAAATGAGTAAACATTTACTTTATGAAAAAGTTTTACGACTACTCGCGTGATTGAGCAGTTTCGTAGGACGTTTTAAAACGGGACTAACGATTAGAAATCTAATCAGTCAACACTATCGCCTGTCGCTGCTGATTTTTGCCGGTAACTGCCGATCGCGGCGACGGTGTCGGTGTACGTACATAGAATACAGACGCCATCTTGTGACGTCAGCACGGATATCCATCAGCCAATCAGGGACGAGAAATCGCGACGGTGTATTAGCGTTTTATTGAATTATCGGCGACTTAGGTCTACTTAATCGACACTGCGAGCGCTGCATTCGCCAAATAGCCACCGTCATCATCGCTGCACGGCAGGCACATGTACATATACACCATGGTCCATAATAACATCGCACTTTACTTTTGTCCATGTCTTTGCCAAGTATTGACCGATCTTCAAAATTCTTTCACTGGCACACTCTGAAGACAATTTGCAATAATGCGATTATTATCTATCCCATCACACCTTAAATGCGTCTCTACACTGCCTTGTAAAATATAAATAAAATGTACATGTTTAACGACAATAACAAACAAGCATTTTGGTAAATAAAAAAACACTTCAGACCTGTAAATGTTCTGTAAGACATTAAACTGTGTGGATTTAACACAGTTTAGTGGCATACGGATCATTCACCGCAATTTTGGTCTAAAGTGTTGTTTTATTTACTTATTTTTTTTATTTACCTAAATGTTTATTATTGTAGTTAATTTTTTCTTACATTTTTTTCACAAGGTAGTCACTAGGCTTACCTAGTACTGTAAAGACGCATTTACGGTGTGGTTGAATGTATAATCATTGCGTTGTTGCAAATTGTCCGCAGAGTGTGCGAGTGGGAAAAAAATTTGGAAAATTGGTCAATAGCTGAGAGAAGATATAGACAAAAGTAAAGTGCCACGTTTTATGGACCACGGTGTACATGTACGTGTATGTAGTGTCAAACTATTTCAACTCGTAGTTCTGACGACAGCTTAGCCTATCGATCTATAGTTCTTCACTTCATGCTAGACGTTATACAATCAGCGCTATTTTAGAAAAAAATTATTGCAGCTTTCTGCTGTTTAAAGCAACTTTTCAGTGTCGGGCCGACGTTGCCGTTATGCACCCTGGCTCCAGCTCTAGGCTATGTAGGGCTACAGATGCGGTAAAATGTCACCATAAAGATATTAACCATTTTTCGCAATCGCTCGAAATCTTGAACACAAATTTTGTACGTTCATTACCTGTTTGTATTGAGGATAAATGTAGTTATCTGTAACTACAACAAAGTTACTGAATTTTTTATATAACAAAAAAACGCGCAATAGAACAGCATTCTCGCACCTGCCGCAAGTTTAAAACGTGATAACATGCAGAACGTGTTCCAGAAACAAAACAAAAAAAATCACAATTCAAACGTATCAACGCTGTGAACGTTTTTAATTTATGCCTTTTGACCACAAAAACGTTCGTACGTATTTATAGCGCTAAAAGTTACATCAGAAAGTCACGCAGAAATGCAAATTAAATGCGACAAAGAAGCCGAGCGAATGCGAATGCACGGCAGCCGCATAACACTCTGCAGTGAATGAACATTCTCTCTGTTTATTGCGTTTTAGATATATGCACAAGTAACTGGTGTGATGGAAATGTGCTGATCAACTAATCAGTTTCTTTTTCTCTCTCTCAATGCAAGGCTAACGTGATCCAAGCGCAAGATGTCGAATTCTGACTCCAATTCGGCTGTACAGTAATGACCAGAAAAACTGTTTTTAAATATACTTATAAGTTAAAACGATAACTTAATAAGTTATGTAGATTCATCAAAATATAGCCTTTTTATTCTGTTATTGTTGACGTAATGGCAACCGCTGCTGCGTTCGTCGAAACGACTGTCCGCTGGGTGTCGCTACGGCAGAACCGAGAGAAGGGGGGTCCTATCAACTTCTACACATCTATACTACTTACTTTCCGCCGTGATTCTAGCTTTAACTACACCGTTTTGATAAGGCTCGAAAGTGTGACAGACAGACAGACAGAAGGACGTTTAGGCCATGGCTAAGACGCGCAAAGCATTGTGCTGTCGTGCGTAAAAAGCATTTTCTTCTAGTCGATGGCGGCGGCGCCAAGCGGAGACCCGTCCGACCTGTGAAAATGGTTTCACGCGGACTAGAGGCGATCGGTCGGTTAGTCAGTTGCGGCGATTAGCAAGCGCAAAGTTGTTGGAATTAGCAATTCGACGAGTCTGTATGTCTGTCTTTGGACTCGACTCGCTGTCTGTCGTTTCATTTACATGTCGATAGAATATATCGGCGGCGCTATAATGCGATGGCCCAAGACCAGCTGAGCTCTAGACCTCTCTTTAAGCCAGTTCCTGCTACTAATCTCGCACACAATGGCTCCAGATGCCATTGCCGAACGTCGAGACTATTACAGAAGACCTCACCGAAAGCCTCCGTCAATTAATTATCTTTTCGCATCGTCCAGTTAATAAAACGAAACGACGTGACGTCTGCTTATTGCATATCTACCGATGTCGTAAAAAGTAGCCATTTTGGTGCATGGATGCCCGCCCGTCATAAATGCGACTAATATTAGGAATATTACGATCGGTATACGTTCGCCCATGATTTCGTAATACAATGACACATAAATGACGGGTGATGTAGGTGGTCACTCAATTCAAAAGCATATTTTAGCGCAAGCTGTCTAGAGAGATAGACAACAATGCTTGGGACAAAAAGTAATTCTGTTCTTTTGCGGTTATGAGAACGACATTATAACATGCTCCAAATGACTGAAGGGAGGTGACCAGACTTAGTTGAGTCACGAGAAACTGCGTATTAATAAAATGATTTTTTTGTTCCTGTAACCATTTGACCTAGTCCTTTTTGTCCTCCCACATAGTGTAATTTCCTTGTGGCTTAACGTACTCATTGAGTCCGGAATCTGGATACCAGTATAACGATTGAAGATCGTGCACAAACGGTCTTATACATGAGGTAAGTTTAGATTCAAGTAGCAGTAGCGGTGTTAAACGTACGACTCTGATGGTAAGCGTGAGGCGGTTGTCGTTGTCGATCTCTTGGTAGTGTTGCACCGCAATCTCGTTTAGTTGTTCAACGCTACCCACTCTCTTCAGTACTTCCACCGTCACTGCTCGATCTTCTGAACTAGAGTCTTCCAACTCAACTTCACCCTATCGTAACATCCACAGGCTAATACAAGAGTAACTAGTCTACTGCTTCTTACACGAGTCTGACTGGCGACCAGAAGCGCTTTACAATCTCCTGGCAAGTGGCAGCTGATTGGCATGAACTAACCGCAGCGTACTATGCGGCCATCCATTGCCCGCGTCAGCGAACAATTGGACCCGCTGATTTAAGGTTTAGCTGTCATAACACTGCCCCAATCAGCCACAATGTCTTCACAGCGTACCCGTAAGCCACTACTCATTTTTAATAGTAGTTTAATAGTCTAAATGTTTTGCAGCAATTTTATCTTTTCTATGTTTTCTTGCAAGTCTATAACGCCTACGTACGTAATTTCAAAGACCTTTAATAAAATATCGACATCCACGATATTGCTTTTATATAGGCCTATTAACTCAACGTGTCGCATTCTTTCGTTACCTATGTTATAAAAAATCTTTTATTTACCATCACGAGTAAATAGTAAAGAACAAGACAGATAATAGACAATTAAAAAAGCAAAAATAAAAAAAGCGTATACACAATTGGGCGAAATGTTATGGACCTATTCCGGCTAAATAATCGAGAGTGTTATATACACAATAGTTGTCTGTCCAATGCAATGCATAGCGTTGGAAAGTGTATAAAATCACCTGAGTGTCCGTGCGTGCGTGCGTCCGTTCGTCCAACTTTTCTTAAGCTATTTTCCTTCCACCTTCCCCTTCCTTTTCTCTTTTCCTTCCCCTTTTCCCCTATCCCATTTTTCTTCCCTTTCCCATTCCTCTTCCCCTTTCCTCTTCCGCTTTTCCTACCCCTTCCCTTTTGCCTTTCCCTTCTGCTTCCCCTTTCCTTTACCGTCCCTTTCCCCTTTCCTTCCCCTTTCTCTTTCTCTTCTCCTTCCCGTACCCTTCACCTTTTTCTTCCCTTTTCCCTTATCTTTTCCCTTCCCCTTTCCCTTTTTTCCCTTTCGCTTTCGGTTTTCCTTCCCTCTACCCATTTCTTAACCTTCCTTTCCCCTTCCCTTCCTTTTCTCCTTCCACTTTCTTTTTCTCTTTCTTTTCCCTCCCCCTTCCTCTTTTTCTTTTCCTTTTTCCATTTTTCGTTCCATGTCCACGTCCATGCGTCCAACATTTGAGGCGCCGTATCTCCGTACCGCTGCAAGATAGACGCATGGTTACACCATGGACCACCCATAGGAAGTCGACCGCCGCGAGTCAAATGGCCACGTGATTGATGACGTTACGTGACCCTGACCCCAAAAGGTCAAGGTCGTGACCCCATTATCTTTGAGGCGCTATATCTCCATAACGGTGCAAGATAGTCGAATGATGACGATGGACCATTTATAGTAAAGCGCTAGTGACGAATCGAATGGTGTCTCGTGACTGACAATATTTATTTTTTAGTTATAAAAATAGTGAAGGATCACAGGAACATTGCTGCTGTACAATAAAATTAAACTTTTTGGTTTTTTTTACCAGTTTAAACAGCTCACTGATTATATTTATACGGACACATACTGTAAACTATCGAAATGCATTGGACAGACTCCGTGTTCGTATGAACATTATATTGTTATATTTGTGAAATTAGTTGTGCTATTAACATTGTCATGGCATGAACAAGCCTCTTGGGTGCTGATGTGCGGTTGAAAACCCATTCATGCCGGCTTGCATCCTAGAACCGTTCTTCAAGTGGATCGACATTTCGCTCGTTTAGTGATCGGGGAAATAACCGTGCTGGCAGAGCCTATATTCTGGAGTTATGTACCGCTGTAGTAGAATACGAATGACAAGCCTAGAGCGTATAACTATAGGCCTAATAATTTATCATCATGAACATCGGCGCAGATCGCTGAAATGAAGCAGACATGTCTATTAGTTACAAAGCATTGTGCGAGTAATAGCGATGAAGATAACGAGAGAGATAGAGAATAGAGATGGCACGAGTCGGCTGCATATGGTCGGCCACTGCTGCTGCTGCTGCTGCGTGAGTAAATGTGATAAGTTGATGGGCAGTGGATGGACAGACAGCGATGGACGGACAGGACAGTACATGAAGTTGGTCAGCCGATGGACGACGATTGAGACAAAGCGACTGATACGAGCCGGCGTAATAATGTGCAATTTGTTCGTCGTACCTCGCGACGGACTTACGACGGCCTACCGACCGACGGTCTGGCTACGTCGCATACTCTCGTCTTCTGTGTCCAAACCAGACGACGTGGGACTTAACTGCAGTGAAGACCATTTTCCAACATTACGCAACAAATACAATTACACGATCTGTCGCAATACAAAGCACGAATGAACGAAACTGTCACTTTGAAACTTTGCAGACGTTTGCGGAATTGTTTGCGTGCAGTTTGTATTTTAAGAAGCTGCCAAAAGACAGCGGCCAATGACACTGATATACCCCAGTTTAACGTGTGACGACGGAGTCTGCGAATAACTAAGTAAGTAAATTTGTATGGCGTACAGTGTCGTCGGTAAACCCGCCGGATTTAAGGCTTCGCGTAGTGTCGAGTGGAACCCACGTCTGTTGTCTTACGGGTGCCGCGTCGCGTGTCTCTGAAAATCGAACTTGACGCGTACAGCCGCCACAGCGCAAAACTGAACGAAATTATCGCAATTAATTAAATGCTGCCGCTGCACCATACATGACTGAGCCACAACTCCACTTATTTCAACTTGTTGTGGATTTGTTTTGCAACGCGTTGAGTAATCGTTTTATTATACGAAAATAAAGGACCTGAAGCCAAATTAGAATATCGCAACGTAAAGGATAGCCTATGACTCTTGACTGTAAAGCTGAAACGTTGCCTGTAATGTCGACCACAGAAAAATAAACATGTTTGGTCAATAAGTGAACTGATGTTTTGGCCGGTAAGGTAACAAGTCAATTTCAGTAATGTCGACTAAAAGCGCATGCACTAGGCCTAAGCGTCGGCATAATCGATTCTAATCTTGAAAGCTGAAAACCACTAAATGATCACATTTCTGGGCAGGTCCAAAGTACGCGGGTCTCACTGTAAAACGGTCGGACAATGGTTGGCGGTCCTGTAGAGACCTGGGTACCAGGACCTGGGTGATTCGGGTACCAGGACCCAGCCACGAGGAGGATACGGTGAGTGAGCGACTGCATACGGCGATAGAGTAGCACATCGATCAGACGCCGCGGGACGTATACACTGATAGTCGTCGGTACAGACCGACAATTAGATGTACCGATCTAAGCCTCGCCATCAAGAAAGCTACGCACAACACACACGCACACGTTTCTCCGCAATTTTAATTTTTGTACGATTTAACCACGAGATGCAGTTTTCGTAAGCTACTTGATAATGTTAAAGACGGTCGCGTGTGGCCAGACTCGTCAAGATAACTCGTGTGTCGCGGAAATTTAATCAGTTTGCATTACTTTGTTCGTAACCAAACTACTTTAGTCGTTTGAATATCTCAGCTAGTGTATAGGCCTAATTTTAGGTTCTGTACAGTGAGTATGGAGTGAATGAAAAAAGAAAGGGAACAGGAAGAAGAAAAGGATGAAGAAAAAGGGAGGAAAGGGCCCCCGATAATTTTTACGCCCCCAGTTTCGACTTTCTAGAAATAAGTTTATGCCTGCACCGAACATCTGTCGAGTGCCTGTTTTCCTTACCTACTGGACTTGTTGTAGACCGAGATCGAACGATTGCCTGTGTGCATTGAATTATACAGTAGGCAATATATTCCTTTCTGTTCTCATATCCGGCAATAAGCTTTCGTGTTTTTGGCAGAAATTTGACCGTAATAACAATGCCTTCAGCTTTAGCGGATCATATATCCTCGTCTACTGATTGATGTCACTACGTTCTATAACGGTTCTTCTGACGCCGTATGATTATTATTACTGCAGTTATTTTTCTCCCTATCCTCCCCGTCGTTATTAAATAGACAGGGCTACTGGAACCACATCGCTGCCACCGAGTTACACGCGGATGCTCTCATAGCCTAGAAACTGCGTCCCTATACGACACACAGGAGACCTTTAACCGTTGTTTATTTTGACGCCACCCCGATCGACCGAGAATGTCTCGACTGCATTTCTGAGATAACGTGTATAATTCGCTGAGCGCTAGACAAAGTTGCCCGAGACCGACCGTTTCAGCTTTATTCGGGTCAATTGTGATACCGAAGCACGCTTAGCGTCGACTGTCGATACTAAGTATATTTTGTTTGCTTTTTTCACGATGTCTGCTTTAGAGAAACAATGAAAGTAGCAAATATGACAAAAAACGGCGACCGTGGAAGCTGTATTTGCCGGAAATCAGAGGAGAAGTTTGTCCCGGTACGAAATAATAATCACGAAAGTCGCGATTTTTTTTCAATACTACAAGTTATTTTGAAACCACAAGTGTTTAATTCTCCAGTGGTATGAGTCAGTGAGACAAACATCAGTAGACCTATGCATCATCATCATCCTCATTACACCGTGTCCCAAAATAACGTCCCACTCTGTCTTTTTTTTCTTATCTTCGCCAAATATTAACCGATTTTCAAAATTTTTTCATCTACACATACTGTAAACAATTAGCAATAAAGTAGTTGTTAAATATCCCAACCGCATTTTAACTGTGTCGCTACACTACCATGTAAAACAAATTTTCGAAAATCACCAAAGTCGATATAATACATAAGCAATAAATCATCTTCTAAAACAATTTTTGCTAATTTTCATACAATAATTAAATTATGTTTAATTTTACATACGTTTCTGATGTTTGTAAATAAAAGCAAATGATATTGTCAAAAATAATAACTTTTAATGCACCGACGATATACTGGTGATGTGATGTGTCATTTAGCAATTGAGACAAGGCTCCGATTAAGAACTTGTACCGGTTCAAAAAATAGTTTTCGGAAAATACTGGCAGAATTTTTGAAGATAAACTGCAACAGGGAAAGAGTGGGAATGTTATTAACGCTGATTTGAGAAACACGTAGCACCGACCAAAAGCATGAGACCGCCAGACTGAAGCATACACGTACTGACAAAAACGTGATCACTGTGGATGAAATGGTAGGCTTGCTAAACCACAAAGGCAAGAAACAAACATACTGTTCAATACGCCAAATATATAAAGAATAGGATCTAACAAAGTGTAGCATCGTATAGATCATTTACGGCTTTTTTTGTTCAGAAGTGTATTTTGTTCATCAACACGATGGCTGTCTATTATTGTTAGTTTTTCTTACATTTATGTTTCACAAAGTTGTGCAGCGACACAGTTAACGTGTGGCGGGATATTCAATAATCGTTTTATTGCAAATTGTCCATAAAATGCATCGGTAAAAAAAATTAAAAAATCGGTTAATTTTTGGCGACGTGGGACGTTTTGGAGACACAGTGTATATCGTCACAATCGTCATCACGTAACAGTTTATTCTGCGCTCATTACAACGACAAAATACTTGAAAATGTCAAACCTTCCTGAACTATGGAGCGAGAAATCAGAAGTGTTTTGATTGGTCCGAGAACAGCCAGCGTCGCCGGCGAAAACGGAGAATTTCGAGGAGAAAATATTGCGTTTAGTGACATTGCGAGCGCCTTGCAAAATTAATCTAGCTGCTCCTGCTCTCCTTTGTCTCCTTTGCAATATGTTTTGTGCCTCCGTCCTTCGCTGGTGAATGGAGCGCAGCCGGACGCATTATGTTTTCCTGTGACTGTATCTGCAATTCTGCATGCGTTGGTGGCATTTCCGCGTACGTCACTTGCCGATGAATTTTCACTAAACTTTTGCTAGTCCTGCGTCGTACGACAATGACAAAACTTCATTAGGGTTTGGAGTACATTACTTAATTTTTGTTTTTAATTTTTAAAAAAAGTTTTTTTGTGCTGGGTGTGCGTTTATTTGTGCGGCTGACGCCATGACCAGATAAAAGTCTAGTATATAAAGTCAAAGGTCAAGGTTGCGGTTTTAACGAAATATGTTAAAATGCTGTGTTTAGTCAATCTTAGTGTTTATTTTGTATCCGGACATGCATTGGCGGATTCTTTCAATGTCAACAACGCATCCTGGGTCAAAGATAAACTTCGTTTAATGGTCAAAAAAAATTAAATATCAAAATCTCACCAACCTGAGGTCGGCACACGAGTTCTAGCCGTCTAGTTTCAGTCAAAATATAACAATAATGGTTGAGACCTTTGCAAGCCCCGCAGCCACCCCACCGCAGTTGCAGGCACTGCCGAGCTCTGTGATACGCGTCACTGACGGCGGCCACCTGAAAACATTACTAGAGCGGCTGAGCCGAAAAAAACGAGAAGATGACGACAATATCTAACATCCGATGAATGTGAGACTTGCACGTACGTACTTGTACGCCGAGCCATAGGTCGACGACCGACGGCAGAATCTGCTGGGTCGGTGCAATAACAACGTGCTGCGTGTCGCCGGAGGCCGCGCCATCATTAGACAAACCGCTGCAGTCGTCGCCAGGCACTGACCGGCTTGATCTCATTGACGACACGCCCGCCTCGCTCGACGTCACCCGGACTACGGCAACCACCAGCAGGAGAACGCCACCCAGCCAGTCCTTGGCATGACCTCGCCAACCACACATCGCGCCCAACCACGCTCTCCCCCCAACGACCGCTCCCTCCTCGCGCAGAATCGCCACGTTTGTCTCGCGGACCCGCTGCGCTCCAGCGACTCGGCGACTTGGTCGGTCGTCGGCGGTCAGTAGTTCTCTCGTCGTCGAGTCATCATTCTTGCACGCTTGCCCGATGATCACCGGACTCTACTTTACTTCGCTTGCTAGCTCGTCGTTTCTCATTTCTCGCTATCCTCGTCGCCGGAGCCGCTCGTTACATAGACCTCCCCAGCAACGGGCTGTTGACTGAGTGGCTGGACAGGCGCTCAGTATTCCAGCTCGTTGACGCCGAAACCACCTCGCCTTGCCTTCACTCTCACCTAGTCACTGCACAGGCGCCACGACAAACACAAGCACGCAATCACTCAATCAAGCAGAATAAACTACGTAAATTCATCAATAGACAACCTTAAACTGAATACGTGTTGGCGTTTCGGCAACCGTTGCTGTTTTTTTTCAAAACATCAATTAAAACATCCAATCTTTTATGAATTTACGTAAATTTTTAAGTTATCGTTTCAACCTATAAGTCTATTCGAAGATAATAAATCAAGCAGGTTTTAATAACGTAGCCTACCGAGCCAGCCAAAAGACACACCGTAGGCCTACACATACAAGAAACTTAACTCATAAGTAGAAAAGGAAAACAATCACACGTCAACAGTTATAAACGATGTAAACTGTACAACAGAGAACAAACACGTACCAGCGGCGTCGTTCGTGAAAAAAGTAGGCGAGCTTTTAAATTAGTCTACACCCCATCACGCGATTATTTATGATAATCTTTATTTCACCAAACAAACATCGGTAGACAAAAAAAACAAACAAAAAGAACAACAATATATAGTTATGTCATGTTGAGCAAACAGCTATAGAGACAGCAATATCAGACAGGGAAATAACCTGAAAAATCTCAAATCGCGTTAGTTGTGGCTGTGAATTTGTTTACTCGTATCGGAATGAGAACACTAGGTAATTTGAACGAAAAATAACTTTGACAAGCCTTTATGATTTCCATAT
>Ga0056128_1008938_pt1 | contig 12614 bp, 5 predicted proteins | sample WorMetLIZISLAND2_FD_71113 | JGI IMG/M metagenome (GOLD analysis project Ga0056128, IMG submission 71113) | Marine gutless worms symbiont microbial communities from Max Planck institute for Marine Microbiology, Germany - Olavius geniculatus... ...
CCGGGACGTTGTCGTTGTCCCGTATTTTGGCATTTGCATTTGTTTTGCATTTATTCGCATTTATTCACATATAATCGCATTTATCGTGCACCCAATGTACCTTCTTTTTGCGCTCGACTTTAAGTTAACAGCTGCTCCTTTTATCCGTCTATCTTGCATATTTTCTGTTGTTACTCATATTTCATTCAAAAGACTAATAGACAACTTCTAGAAGTGAGATCCGCGCTATATAGGCCTATATAAATGCCGACACATCTTGTTCCGAGTTTTATAAAGTTTGCCCCGAGTTGATCCGAGGCCATGCGATCGCTTCGAGAATTCGTGAACCGTATGATCCGCCCCGAGGATTCAGACTGTATCTTGATCCGCCCCGACGATCCGCCCCGCCCCGAGGATTAGGACAGGCCAAGTTTCAGTGAAAGTCGGCGTAACATAATGGATTTTGGGCTTTATGAAACAATGTATTGTATTAGGCAAAAATACGATGTTGAAAAGACATCAAAGACACAAATAACGTTCTGTAATAATAAACCACGTATACTTTACATACAGATGTAATATATGTTAGACTATCACTTATGAGAATGTATCATATATTATGGCCAAAATGCCTCAACCTACATTAAACGGTGGCAAAGTTCCACTTCGTGATCGCTGCAGCTCTTTAACAAGCTCTAATGCTTTTTCTGCCAGCATATTTGACTTATTTTAAATTAGTTTCAACGAAATTTGTTTACAAACAGCGCGCCAACAAAGCAGGTATGATTAATATAAGCCAAAACATAACTTAACGTATGGAATGCTGCTTTACTGCAGCGGGTAAATGACCCGTGCCCGTGACCACAAATAACAGACCAACGAGATCAAAACAGCAATATTTGGCCGAATAAAATACCACATAGGTAATTTTATTTCCAATGCTTATCATAGCCCAAACGGCGTAGAGAAAGGACTGAGAGGTATGGTAACGGCCATGTTAGCCTGACAGGAATCCAACCGAGCGCTTGAGCGTGACTCAGCGCTGCCCAGTGCCCCTGAGTCAGCCAGTCAGCGCTCTGTGAGGGCTTTGTTGTCATGCTTTTTCCTTCATCCAATAATAGGCAGAATAACTAGGTTACGCTATGACCTCATTCGACGTGTATTAATAGCTGCGATACGATTGGACGACCCAGATAGTCTGGTCCAATTGAATGCAAGCAAATTATTACGGTGCACTGTGATTGGCTGAAGTTAATTAGTCAGCGCATTAAGGAAACGGCAGTCGTTAGTAGTACGTCGGAGGAATTTTAAATGACCTTAAAAGTGTAAATTTTGTGCAAAAACTAACGAAATTACGAAATAAAATACGCTAACAGCATTGTTGTTATACTCGGCTAAGGACGAAATTGTCTGCGAAGGCGTCAGTATGGTGATCGAGTCTGCACAACGGTTGATTACAGTTTCGCTGGGAAAGATCGCCTCGTCGCGGAACCAACGTGGCGGCGCCCGCCTACATCGCAGCTTGCTTGTTGCCGGCGTACTTATGAACGCTCGCTCGGCAACCGCTGTATGCTCTGATGATGAACTTTTAGACGACCAGAACGCTGCGACTGAAGTGGACGACGTGGAGTTCGCTGAAAAGGGGGACATAGATTCGAGTTCTTTGACGCCGTTATTGCCACCTTCTGTTGACGAATCCTGGTTATCTGACGATGCCGTGAACGATGTCGTTTCTGCGCCTGCGCTACAAGATACCGGTACTGACTCAGAGTCGACGGTACACTGTGTTCTGCCCGACACGTCAGCATCAGCTGACATCGAACAAGACACCATCAACCGATTATCTGATTACGTAACCACAGTTGTGAAGTGTGGACAAAAACGAAAGCGGGTTGGGTCTGATGCAGACGAAGTAAACGATTTTGTCAAAACGAAATGTTCAAAAATTAGTGCCGAAGCTGCTGCAGTGTCACCGTCACACGAGCTAAGCGTTTCCGATTCGGTGTGTGATTCTGCAGATAGCGATATGGAAACAGATAGCGTGCAGTTATCGAGTCTTGTACATTGCTTTAACTCCGGGTTTCAGGGTTTGCTGTCAAGCAACAGTGTTGTCGACTCTCCGTCATTATCATTTGTACATTCGTTGGACACTGCCGGCGATGGACAGTGCCATACCGCTGCATCAGAAAGCATAATTTCGTGTTCAATATACATTCGAGAAGCGTTAGAAACACTTTCACGGCCTGTGCTTGCGATGTCTGTGTGAATGCTGCAGTTATGAGTGTGCCTGTGAATGATCTAGAGTGTTATGACCTTTTTAAAATACGTGCTTGTGTGTGTCCTGTGTACAGACTTGGTGTGATTTTGTGCGATGAATTAAACAACTTTTTGTAAAGTGTAAAATATCACTATTTATATGTTTGGCAGATTTTTGGTCATCTGTGATAAAATTGAATGTAGATTTAGCTTGTTTGTCACTGGTTTAAGGGCATGTATGGTGTCAGTCAAATTGTGCATCATAAACATTATACTGTCAAAAGATATATTACCATTTTTTTCATTTTATTAGGTTGTATTTATTTTTGAATTTTGAGCTTATAATTGTTTTCTGTCAAAAGCAAAATATTCTCAATCAACTGACTGGTGCTGTTTTGTTCTTGTTAAATGTCAAACCAGCCTGAAGGAGAGAGAGAAATGTCAAATTTTTGATTTTTTTTCAGACTGGAGTGTTATAGCACTTGTTTAAAAGTATTTGCAGTCAGCATTTACATAGGTCTCGGCTATCTGTCAGCTTCTAACTGGCAGAACTTTAGACAGGCTTGGCTATATCAAACTTGGCTGTGCACGTACAGCCGAGTTTTCGTTATAACTGATTACTTTGACTAGTGAGACAAAGAAAAACAGTGACAGCAGTGCAGTTGAAGCTATGCCATGCAATGTAAAGTTCAGTTGAGTTAACTGGATGACTGTTGGCATGATTTATTGTCACATATTTTATATATAGCTAATTCACACTTATGACAAAATCGACTCAACTTTTCAGTTCATTTGAATTGCATTGTAGGTGTGAGCTAAAATTGCTCATGCATTTTGACTTGTGACCCATTAATGTTGCTGTGACACTTATGCAATAACGTCATTAGCATTGCTTTAAACCAAAGTTGGACAGATGGCCCCAGGGATGACAGAACCACACTTTAATGCATATGAGGACAGATACATCACAGTATGTTCTTATCACAGAGATGGAGATAGTCACATTTAGCCAATGACGAGGTGTTGTATCAAACTGTTTCTTGAAATTCATGGTGTGTACATATGAAAGTTATGAATTACTATCTAGGGAATACATACATGGCATAACAGCCTTTCACCGACTTATCCCAGTTTCAGAGGAAATAAAATAATCGGTGGTGTTGTGGAATTGAAAAAATAAGCAAAGCAGGAAGTTGCAATCTCCAGACAAACAAGGCAACTGACAACAATTCTGACAGCTGCACAGTGCACATTTACAACACGGGATATTAAATAAATTATGGATACTCAAAATTTCAAGTCTGCCAAAATTTTCTCCAAAATGGGATTTTTTCAACTGCAAATGTTGCATTTTTTGCACGATAATTTGCTGACAAGAAGATTTGCCTACAATTTTTCTCATAGCCCAAAATTTAGCACCAGCATTGTCCCCATGTCATGACGCCACTGAAAGTAATTATCTTCCCAGATGTTGTTAAGGATTTTGCTTTACATGATTCTGTGAGCAAATAATTTGCATCTAGAAAGCTGTTGTCAGATGTCAATAACAGTCAGCTGCTGTTACAATTTATTGCAGTATCAAACTCATTGATAACAAGCAACTGTATGTGACACACAATAGAGTGATTATGGTACAGAACTACAATCTACTGTCGCAGTACACACTACACAGACATTACACGTAACCCTGATGCAAGTCCTAATGTCTACAACCGTGAACCTAATAGGCTAAACAAATGTTAATCATGAGTAAACACTTTAGACTAGAGCTGTAAGATTAACGTGCTGATTAATGTATCAACGAATCAATGACAAAAAGTATAAGTTTTAATACGGTGACAAATAATATTAACTTGCATGCCTATTTTTACTACCAACTGTAACAAAAAGGCAGCACATACCAGCAGAACTATAATTAAGAACAAAACCACTTAGTTACTGTTCAGGTTCCAGACATTTCTGCAGAAAAATTTTCAACGTTTAATTGCTAATAAATTTCAGACCGATGTTTAGCTATGTTCATTTGATGACAAAACAATTATACTTATCAAATCTGTCTAAATTCAGTGAATTTAAGAATTTTATAATTTTCTTAAGACAATCCAAGACAAAAATAGGCTAGGCATTAACTTACCAGCACTGATCACAGCACACCTACAGAGTTTCAACCATAGACAGATTTGGGGGGAGGTAAGGGGGCCATGCCACTCCAAGATGCCAAAAGTTGTCTTTTTGCCTTAATAATATGCAGTGCATTATAAATTTGTGCAGTAAAACTAATCAAATTTATACTCACTATATGCAACTTAGGGGGTTATCATACCCCAAAAAATGTTTGCTTCAGGGGCTGCACCGTGGACTAGCCCCTCCCCAAGTTGTCCATCTCTGCTCTCAGCTTTTGGCCTCAATTTTGGCCCTTGGGGGCCAGTTTACCTCTTGTCACTCCAATTTCTGGCTTGCACATGTAAGAGTAAATAAGAATAAAGAATAAATAATGCTGTTTATCGCATGCAAGTCAACCTCCATGGAAGTCCACACTTTCCATGTGTTATACTGATATACTGTATATATACTATATATACTATATACTGTTTTGGTCACAGAAAAAAAACTAAAATTTTGCACCAAAAAGTCCATGAAAATACACCATTTTGAATCTAAAATATTGCAAATTTTCTGCAGCAGCATGCCCCCTCCTGTTGTCAGGAGGGGGACACTCCCTCCCTATGTCCCACCCCCTTGGCTCCTTGACTTGGCTTGCACATTTGGTGCTCAACCTTCCCCCCTAACTTCAACTCCTGGCTTTAAATAGACTCATAGGTTGAAATGTAACTTAAGTTGATAAATTCATCAAATTACAACCTTTACATACATTGTTGATGTTGACGTTTCGGCAACCTCTGCTGGCTTTGTCGGAACGACTGTCCACCAGGTGTCGCTGTGGCGGACAGTAAGTGATCATAGATGTGTGGAAGTTGGTAGGACCCCTCGTCTCGGTTCATCGTGATGATGAACTGTGTCAGTGGATTAGGGAAGCAATACACATTAGAAAAGAACAAGATAAGTCGATGAACCGAGACGAGGGGTCCTAGCAACTTCCACACATCTATGACTACTTACTGTCCGCCACAGCGACACGTGGTGGAAGTCGTTCCGACGAAGGCAGCAGCGGTTGCCAAAACGTCAACATCAACAATGTATATAAAGGTTGTAATTTGATGAATTTATCAACTTATTTTTCAACTCCTGGATCCGCCTGGTTTCAACTTTCAATCTAGTGTAGTTTTGGAGGTATCATGTGATCTTACAGTAAGCAATCAAATCACACATTCAGCCAAATTAGCTCGTAGCTTCAGATACTGCTAAAACTCAAAACATTATGACAAAGCATAGCAAAACCTAGCCTGTATTTTACAGCTTCAAACTCAAAATGGGGCAAAAAAATTAACATACCATGCACGATAAACTCGTACATTAAGGTTAGTGACTCCTGTGACAAGCACGCACATACAACATTCTGACTTCTTTAAGGTGCTTCACTACTTTCACAGCATTTCTAACAGAGTTATCTATACAGCAAAAGTCTGAACAAAAAAAAAACAATATACAGATCATTAACACTTGAGCCATGCCAAACCATTAACCATTAGATACAGTAGTTGCTGCTTGGTAATTGCTATAACAGTGACGGAATGAGAGTTGCACCCTATAAATGTTGAGACTGACGGCCCAGTAGCTCTGTATCCTAAATGTTTCCCGTACACATACAGGGTGGTCCAAAAAAGCGGATACCCAGTTTTATTTTTGGGATAACTTCGGTAATTCAGCACCTATTTTAACCATTCTTTCACTGTTGCAAGCAGAAATTTATGGCGCGTAAACGTGAAGTTCCTCCCGTACAATATAAACATAGAAATTTCTTGCACGTATCGACACTTGCAAAGCCAGTCAAATGGGACCAAATTAACTTATTAAACAGACTTATGATGCATATTCAGCAAAATAAATAACACTGTTGCAGCAAATTTGAACATTCTCATATTAAGGCACAGCAATGAAAACATTATGAAACCCACCAAACATATTAACCTGTCACATGAGATTGCAATGTAATGCGCAATAGTAACGGTATCAGTTCTAGACAACTCATTATCGCTACTCTCACTGCCAGGTCATTAAGTGCATAATCCACATACATACAAATTTAGGTGTCCGCTATAATTTGGCACTAAAAAAATCTAAAATTTTTACTACGATCACACATCTCTAGGATGAAACAAGATATTAACAATTGGAAAAAAGGGTTGCAAATCACAATCTCTCTCTAGCATACAGTGACATATTTGGTTAACTTTGGTCCACAAATGGCAATAAAACGGGTCAGCGTTTGGACACACAAAACTGCACAAGGGCAACCATTATGCAACGCACCATCTAGTATCGTTCACAATTCAATGCTGTAACAGTCTGGCAGCATTAAGAAAAACACGATTCAAACAGAAACTAGTCGTTCTAATATCACACGATCATAATTGTTGAGAACTTCATATCTGATGCCGTAGATGTGATGACTGCTGAATAATAATGGTAGCAAACTTTCAGCTGAGCAGTGCGACGATTAAGCTGTCAAAACACAACATGCAGTCACAGTCTGTTCAAAGAAACTACAAATAAACTCCCATCACAGACTGCCATTACCAAATCTAGCAAACAATGTTAGTTTTTGTTTAACCAGACATTCTCCCAATCTCTAACACACAGCCTCGTTTAACACTGCACCAGTAACTAATTGTTGACCAATGGGCTGGACTTGTATTTCTATTTTGGTTGAAATTAGCTACAAACAGACTTAATTTTCTTCCATCACAAGCATGAAACAACATGAAAATGTTCCATATTCATTTTAGCCATGGCTTCGTGAGGCAAGATATTTAGTAGCTGAATGCTTTAAATAAATGATGGCAGTATTTCATAATGAAATAGCAAATACCAGCATAAATATTAACGAAAAGATACCTCTCATCAACTAAATGTTTTCATTTGGTTACTGTCCATTTACTGGTCCATAAATTTATTACTAATAGTCATTAATTGTTACTAAATAAAATCGTGCACAGCAATCTAGAGTGCCACAATGCTGGAAAAACTTCAACCTGTAGAGGTAGAAAAAGAAGAGAAGCAGATGAAAGCCGAGCTTCACCATGCACTGAGTCATGTAGCCACTCAACTGGTGCCTGTTGTGTATCTCGGCCGGATCATAAAAACCAATGTTACCGGATGGTTTCGACACATATCTGAAAGAACACAGCATCAACAAGTGCTCAGAAAGCATACAAACAGCACTCACTAAAAAGCTAATTAATCTATCAGTAAGAATTAGAGCTGTTGAAGCGCAAATTATTTTAAAGCCCAAGTCGCACGAAAAAATGATATTGGCTAAATATATGTAGAATGTAATGCTAATTAATGATCAGTTGATCAGCTGATCAGTTGAAATAAAAACATCGCTTTACATAAATTTTAATAAAATTAATGCTGTGCGAACAAAATGATGACGTCACCTACTACACTTTGTTTATAACATGTACTGCAGCGTGTGAGAAAGTTTCACACCATGAGCTGGCCGTAGCGTCGATGCAGTGCGTGCTCACAGAGGGGAACTCGCTTGCATTCTAAAAGCGAAAGTGGGAATCTGTCGGCGATTGGTGCAACAGACAGGGCATACAGTCAGCCTACTTCTGGTATGACAGTGACATCTCGAAATGCAAGCAAAGTCTTTTCGCCCGGTACCGCGCTCCATTGACGCTGCTAGCGTTCAAATTCTGTCGAACGCTACATTGATGCTAATAGTTGTTTGTGACATCACAGTTTCGTCATGTGTCCATTTTAAACTTTATTTTTACAGTATATAGATAACACTGGCAACAGGAATATTAATAAATACTAGAGCTGTCAAATTAATGCATTAATGCATTAATAAATTAACGCGTGTTTGAAAAATTAACACACATTAAAATAATTAACGCACATACGTAAATTGATGTTAATTTACTAAATTCCATGAAGCAAAAGTTCCCATGTTCTGTTAAACTACGGTTATTTGACAACTGAATGAATTCAAGTAACTAAACTGTAGTTGCCGTTCTACCACTACTGTAAATAAATAATTATTTTGATGAAAAGCTAATAGATTTCTATGATAGCTATGACGACAGTTATTGTTGATTATACGTTTATAATGTGTTTTTAACTTTCTATATTGTACAGGCGGGATCCCCCAAACATCGCGGGACCCGGAGTAACTTACCCCATACTCTCCCACTCGAGGGGCCTGGTGCGTTAAAAATACGTTAATTAATGCATTAAAAAAATTCACGCAGTGCGTTAATGCATTAAAAAATTAACGCTTCGACAGCTCTAATAAATACTGACAAATTAACATTTTATTAAGCCACTTAAGCGCTTTATAAACGTTACGTAAACTGATGCGACTTGGCCTTTAATGCATGAACGCACTGCGTTAATTTTTTAATGCATTAACTAATGCATTATTAATGCACCCAGGCCCGTCGAAAGGAAGAGTAGGGGAAAAGTTACCTCAGGCCCCACGACATTTGGGGGGGCACCGCCTGTAGAATATAAAGTTAATAAGAAATTTCAGCTAATGCTCACAGATGCGCGAAAGCCTATAACAGTTCCGGTTCAGTAGTGTAGCTGAAAATTGGGGTGTTCACGCTAAGTTAATATACAAATACCAAATTCTCTATCTGGATCGTATAACGACAGTAGCGTGGTGTCACCTTGTGAATGATATAGATGTGTCGCAGCCCGAAATCGGCAAAACATCTATAAAACCCCCTATTTTGGCGTTCAAGGTCATTAAATTCGGCGCCAATCATGAGCCAGTGTACGACATCTTATTAGTGATTAATAGTAACCTAGGCCCTATCTCGCACCATTACTGAGATACAGCAACTTATTGGCCAAAAATCGCAAATTTTGCCTACCCCCTCTCATTTAGCGCCCTCATTCGGGGTGACCTCCTTCGAATTTATGGAAAAGCTTTACGGTTTCTGAAACTAGAGTTTTCCGGGCAGCTGACGGTGAAGATTTGGTAATTCTAGCTTGCACCGTTTTTGACTGATCCACCCGTATGACAGATGGACGAACGAACGGACGGACGGACGGACAGACGGACAGACAGAATTGCGATGGCTAAGACACGCTGAAAGCAGTAGCTGCTTTCGCGCGTAATAAAAATCTGTCATCTAAATATCTATTTCCAGTAGTGATGAAATGACAACTAAAGTTTAGTTACTTAAATTCATTCGACTGTCAAATAACCACAGTTTAACAGAATATTAGAACTTTTGCTTCACAGCATTCAGTAAATTAAATAAATCTAATACGCACATGCATTAATTTTTTTTCATTCACATTAATTTATTAACGCATTAATTAACGTGTTAATTTGACAGCTCTAGTTGGAATATTAATGTATCAACGCACTGTCAAAATCCCACACCTTTGATTTCTGTTAACCAGCCACATTTTCTGAAGTTAATCCAGATAAGGCTGGATCCCAAGATGAGCCTACCCTAATCTACCCTGGCTATACAGCTTCATATCCCAAGTTCAACAGCATCAAAGAACCAAGAAAGCAGAAATACTGAAATATATAATGTAAACAAAATTACACACTACTTAGAAGTGACAGCAAATTGCAGCAACACACACATATCATCGTATTAATTAAGCTCAGCTCACAATGCTGTTAACTGCTCAAAACTGAATTTTCCTAAATTCACGTAAAACAGAATATTCCAGTGATTTACCTTCAGACAACAGGTTTCATGAAAACTGACATACAGTAAGATATCACATAATAAAACAATATAGTTTTCAGTTTACATGGATTAAACAGTATACCTGTATATCAGCCATCCGGCAAATGGTACGTTTAGCAGAAAGAGAAGCCAGTGATAAGTTATGAGCAATAGTAGTGTACCAACAGCATGAGCAACCAGTTCTATCAGCACCCACTATAACAACAACAGACAAACTGTTGCTATTCAATTCCCACCTAAAAATATACAAGAAAAAGTGAAAATAAAACCTACAATCTAATTTGTAGTCAATCTAAGCACTATAAAACTATATAGATAAATTCTGATTAAATTACTTATAAATCACCTGCATGCATTTACAGTTAGCTGTTCTTGCGAAAAGCCTATTTCAGTGGCACAGAAAATAAAACATGGGTTTACAACTTTACATTACAGTTCACTGGCAAAAGTTCGACCATTCAGATCGACCATTCAGACTAACAAACCAAAAACCAAAACAACACAAATTTCTGCTAAGAATGTCATGACTAAGTACAGAGATTACAAACATCTCTGGGACAGAACAAGTCATTAACAATCAGAAAACAAAGTTGCAAACTCCAAGCTCTCCCACAGATGAAGTGACATTATAAATGAAAGATGAAAGTTACAGTACAAACCCGATTCAGCTTAGAACAGCAGCTGGTTGCATTAATGTAGTCACACTCCAAGTCAGAGAGCGTAATGATCTGACAAGAAAAGTGAAGGAAGTTTAAAAATGGCTGATGTTAATGCTGTATAACGTATATCATATCTTGTAAGTCAACTTGATGCTATTACTGTCTGCCAGGGTTAGAGAGAAAGTAAAACTGCATGAACAGTTTGAATACTATTTTCCGACCATGTAGACATGTGTACATAGGCTGTGTAGGCTCACATGATCTATCTATGAAGCCACTGGCAGATTAATTAGTCAGAAATTACTATGTATTATATCATTCATTACTAAAAATACCTCATTTACTGTACCACCTCAAAGCACCTGCATGCATGCATGCATGCATATTTTCTAAGAAATTAATGAGGATGAATCAATCAACTTTGCTGTTATTTACCCACATGGACATGTGTGCATGCAGTTCCATCCACGGCAGATGGAGAATAGTGCCAGACTTGCTTACATTTCCATCCGTGCGAACGGAAAATATCAACGAGCAACATGCATGGGCAAATAAATCAAGTAAAAAGCTAGGGGGTGTTTAATTTATGTAGTTCACCTTAATAAAAGCCTAACTAGAAGGCACTCACATGAGTGCATATCTCTGCCAAGCAAAGTAATTTAAACACTACCACTACTACTACTACTACTACTACTACTATGATACTAGTACTAGTATTAGAGAATTAGACTGGCCTCATTCGATGGCTCTTCCCCCAAAACTCCCTGTCAGATGCAAAGATCTTGGAAATGTCTCTCATACAAGCAGTTACGAGACATGCAAGGTATGCACTGTATGCTGAATGAAAATCAACTTAAATTCGTGTGTTACTGCCAATTTAGATAATTTTATGGGTGGGGCAGATTTGTGTAAATCAGGCAAAGAATATCTAAATGCTGAGACATGCAAGGTGTACACTTCTTCCGTACGCAATTTCAAAACTTTTGGCATAATATGCGCCTAAGTAAGTAATCTTTTATTAAACAACGGTCAAACGCCATTGCAAAAACAGAACATAACAGAGCATAATCGTTACAATATCGACAAAAAAAAGAAAAAAAAAAGAAAAAAAGAAAATGAAATACGGTAGAGCTACAACAGATCTACATGCAAAATCTAATACAGCAGCCCATATCTTTGGGCCTTTCCATCAATAAACATCGCTAAGTTATAAAAGCTCAAATATCCATTTTAAATCCACGTGCTACAGTCAACACCCCGTCGGTGTGATGCCCCAGTCCTGGGGCCCTGCCGACTATCTAGCCATGGCACACAGCCTTACTTTCCGACTATCCAGATCCAGATCCAGACATGCAAAATATGAAAAAAACTCATATAATCAAAGATACAAAGTAAACAGTTAGGAAAAGCAAAAACATTCCATTCACAATGGAATATATAAAAACAAAAGTATCTCCAACATCCATAATCTATTGTAATTTTAAAGAAATTCAAAGAACAATTTTTGTTTACGTTATCTCCATAGACTATTTATTAATGTGCACTTGGTGAAATGACGATTGGGTCACAGTAGCTTGGTTTGGGCCATGGTTTGGTTTGGGCCCGAGGATAGTTTGGACTTAGGACACGACCCGGCCCGTCGAGAGCCACAGCGGGGCTCGGGGAAACATTCTCGCGGGCCCCCTAACATTTTCACTGGGCCCTTTTGGGAAGAAAACTTTTGAATTTTTTTTTAAATGGTGCATTCTGCTCTACTTTCTGAGTTTTAGTTTTCATTATTATTCTTCATTTCTCACCTTTTCAGTTTTTTTCTTATTTTAGTTGTCTTTACTTCATTCATTTTTCGAATTTTTGTCAGTTTTACATTTAGGAC